>Ga0315294_10000059_pt1 | contig 104726 bp, 146 predicted proteins | sample YL17G13_40_MG_FD_203626 | JGI IMG/M metagenome (GOLD analysis project Ga0315294, IMG submission 203626) | Sediment microbial communities from Yellowstone Lake, YNP, Wyoming, USA - YL17G13_40 | ecosystem: Environmental > Aquatic > Freshwater > Lake > Sediment | place: USA: Wyoming | collected...
TCCGGCAGAATAGCTGGAGAAGGCATATCTTTCTTTAGCCGATACTATGTCATAGCAGTGAATAACACAAGTAAGGAATACTTGAAAATAATGTATAAAAAATAGGAGTAAAATTTTATGAAGAAAAGGATTGTATCACTAAACGTACTATTTTTTTCACTAGTAGCTTCAATGTTTTTCAGCAATTGCTACATAAACGATTCAGAAGAATTTGATACGTACAACGAACTAACACAAGATCAGCTGTTAACAAGCAGCTCAGAAGCGTTTACCCTTGTCGTTGTCCCCGATTCCCAGGAAATGGTGGGGAGCGATGGCGGTGGAACTCCCACAATGTTCATTAACCAAGTTAAATGGATTAAGAACAATGTTAATGCGCTCAATATTAAATTTGTCAGCCAGGTGGGTGATATAACAGATGACAGCAGTTCATATCAATGGACCACGGTAAGAACTGCCATGTACCAGCTGGACAATAGTGTGCCGTATGCAATTACTCCAGGCAACCATGATGGAAGTGGTGACTATAGTTCATTCAATGCAAGTTTCCCATACAGCAAGTATTCGAGTTACCTCTGGTATGGAGGGGCCTACAATAATAGGAATCACAACAGCTACCAATTGTTTAGCGCAAGCGGTATGGATTTCATTATAATCCACCTTGCGTACGCTCCAGATTCGTCCGAACGTGCATGGGCTTCAGGAATTTTAGACAGGTATCCCAACCATCGGGCGATCATATCCACACACAGTTTTCAAGACAGCTCACGTATGACACCCGAGGGGAGTGCTATCTGGTCAAGTGTGGTCAAAAACCACAACAACGTATTTATGGTAATCTGTGGGCATATGCATTACCAGCGATACTATACCTATAAAAACAATTTCGGCAGAACTGTTCACGTTCTCCTGAGCGATTATCAAGGAGACAATCCTCAAGTTGCAAAGCTCCGCTATTATACTTTCAAACCTGCGGAAAACACTGTGTATGCGTACACATACTCAACCCAAAAAAACCAGTATTATACCGACAGCGGAAGCCAGTTCAAATTCACCCATCAGATGAGGATTTACTCGGCAGATGATACCCTGCTTATGAATCAAGACCTCTTCGTGAATGAGTATTTGGAATCATCAAATAAACAATACCGTCTGTATCTCCAGGAGGATGGAAACATCGTTTTGAGGGATACGCAGACCAAAGCTGCCCTTTGGTCCTCGAAAACAAATGGTAAGGGCGGAACCCATCTTGTTCTTCAGGGAGATGGCAATCTGGTGCTGTATACTGACACACAGTCGGCTGTCTGGGCAAGTAACACTGTGAATTCCGGAGCCATCAGGCTTGAACTTCATGACAACGGCTATTTGGCACTTTACAAAGGTGAGAATACTGCAGTCTGGTACGTTAATAGCACACCCCCCACGAAATAGAAAATATTTTTTATGGAGGGGAATCAGGGTTTATTTGATTACAATTAAAATAGGGGTAAAGTAAATGGATAAAAAGATTATACAACTAACCGTACTATTTTTTTCACTAATGTTTTCAATGCTTTTCAGTAATTGTTATATAAATGATTTAGAAGCATTTGATACACGCAACAAACTAACACAAGATTCAGTGAAATATTTTTTATGGGGGGGAATCAGGGTTGGTTACCTCAATAAAGGGGGCCTTACAAACGGAGGTCTGACAAATACCCCTGCCGAGGCAGGTGATTATGAGATCGTATCCTTTGGTGCAAGCCATGGCAGCGGTACGGGAAACGAGAATACTTATTTTAATGCAGCCAAAATGAAAAACCAGGGATTTAAACCAATTGCGGTGCGAGGTCTGGACGACAGGAAAGCTGAAATGTGGATACGAAAAAACAGCGGTCAGACACGCATTAATATCCCGTCTGCTGCTCGTGCATACAACTTCCTAGTTTTGGATGGGAATGATATACAGATTAACCTGAACACAATTACTGCTGCTACTGTCTTCAGCAGCGGGGATTCTTACAGAGTGCCTGCCCCGAATGGGTCAGGCTTGAAAATTCTCTGCTATTTCAGTGATGACTCCGTAGAGCTTGTGAATGTCGGAAACGGTAAACTGCTCTTCCAGACCTGGGGTTTTGGCGATGGTGACGGTTTCGCCAATGTGCTGTATTCTCCCGGCAAACAACTACCGGGAACTGTTTCAATTAGAAATCATGCCGCAGGAGGGAAGCAATACGTGGGAATTACAGCGAATTTTAATAAGAAATAATAGATATCTGGATACTATAATTATGTAAAATTTCTTTTTTTCAAAAGAAAGTTTCTATCATGTGAAATATGTGGTAGATTAATACCTAAAACAAGATGGATGTTAGATTTGTAAGCAACTCCCGCCTGAAGACGGAAGTGTTCTGTACTGCAAGAAAGATTATGAAAAGGAGGTATAAAATAATTATATAACCAGCGCAAATGAATTTCGTACGATGTATTTTATAATTTTATAAAAGGAGAATTTTTAAATGAAAACTATAAAAAATAAAACAATTCAAGTTTTTGTTATGTTTTTAATAATTGGCATGCCTTGTGCGATTTTTGCAGGAGCACAGGACCATGTTATCACAGCTGAGGGTTCAGATATAGTCAGCTTCACTGATGATGCAACTACATGGGGTACGGCAGATCTCATTGGGTCAATTGCACTGAGCTGGACTGATGGCTTGATCGGAGACACTATCAATGGTGGCAATATACACCTAGTTGTAAAACCCTTTCCTTCAGAAGGAGATTACAAAATTTCCCTGAAAAAGGTTACCGCCAGTACCCCAGAAGCTATTTATGGGGAGTGGGCTGTTGAAAAGAATGGTGTGCTGGTATGCAGTGGTTCAGGGTGTATCGGGGAAGCAACAGGATTAAACGGAGTCGTGGATGTTGATACATTTAAAGTTGTTATTACCGATGGTTCTAAAGCCTGGGCAGTAAAAAGTATTATAGGATACAGCTTTATCGGAGTTAAACCTCCTACAACAGTTAAAGGCACTCTCTCTCGTGATAGTCTGCTCGATCCTTTGACAGGTGTTAAAGTTAAAGCAAAATTTAAAGTTCCTGGGTCTCCTGCAGAAAAAGAGAAAGATTCTACCTCGGATGACGGTACATATGTATTCGATTTCGGCGATTTAGATCCTGTGAATTTTAAAAAAGTTGTCATGTTTTTCCAAAATACTGATGCTGACGTAGTATTTAAAGGGTACATTGGTATTGCAGGCCGACCCCTTGAAGGTGCGACTGTGGTAGTAACAAGTCAGGTAAATGGACATGTTTGGGCAACAGCAACGGTAGATGCAAATGGATTGTATGAGTTACACGTAGTAGGAGCGGTCAATAAGAAAATCAATGGTCAACTGGTAAAATTAGGTAAAATTGAAATAGAAATAAAAAAATAACCAGAATAGATTTGTTTTAGTATAATGAGTAAGAATGGTGAATAGTGATCACATTCAGAAAAAATTTCATTGTGATCAGATGTGAAGATTTTTTATGATACTAATATAAAACCCCCACCATTGTAAACCGGCGGGGGTTTTTTTACATGTATACATTAAAAAACTGCTGATATTTATTGATTTCTTCTCTTAACAAATAAATCTGCCGATACTATATCAAAGGTGCCTCTGTGAAAATAATGCATAATTTTGAAAAAATAGCCAGTATGCGCTTAGCTCATATCAATAATCTTAAATTAGATGGGTATACGCCTTCCTTTGATAAAGAAGAAACTAAGAAAACAATGGAGATGCACCTTGATCTTTTGAAGAATTATATAAGTAATTTTGGAGTATACCTTTGGATATACTACACACAGTCTGGTTTGATTACACGACGGAAACTATTGAGAACGCTGCGCTTTAAAAGGATAAAACAAATTGCTGCTTCCTATACAAAAAAAATTGAAAGGGATTATGTTACAATTGAAGAAGTTCTTCTTTTGTATGGTACACTCAATTTGAATAAAGACTTTCTCTATTACTTTATATCAAAAACTTGTCTATCATATACTATATATAAAAGTCATGAGATACATCCTGTTGCAGCGGTGAATGAATTAAAAAACGGAGATGATTTATATCCAAAATTTTCTCAATTTGTGTACAGTATCTTAGTTGAATATACTATATTGCATAATCTCATGTTTGCCAGCGGTCTGAAGTTAAAGGAAATTACAACTATAGATCGTTGGATGGAAGATTTGGAATAACCTGGCGCATGCCAGAAATAATATAAGAAAGGAGATATATATGCAAAAAGTTATCGATTTCTTCAACAATACATTCGGTAGCGAAGGAAAATGGATAATGCTCGCAGTTCTCTGCGTTGTTATCATTCTTGCTATCGTTTTGTTTTCGTATGTCATAGCGAATCTGAAATGGGTTCTTCTCGGAGCAGCTATTCTTGTGGTACTAGCAGCGGTAGGACTTATCCTGTATAAAAAATATGGACCCGTTGCAAAAGCATAATTTACTAAGGGGAGAGGGGGAGTAATCCCCCTCACCAATTACTATGAATGAATTAACAAAAAAATTATATAAACTTGAGATCGGAAAAATACTTGTACTTAAAAATAAAGATGGTACTAGTGAAGGAACGATCTTGCGAGTCCCTTCTGGATGGGTATATAGATATACTCTTCGTAATGGGGCATGCTGCTGCTTTATACCATACTCAGAAGACGTAAGTCACTGGGATGTAGACTTATTAATAAAAAAGTGTCCGTTCTGTGGTTCTAAAAATATTTTTGTTATTGCTGATGAAATAAAATTCAAAGTGAGCTGTTCTGATTGTAAAGCAACTACTAAAGAATACGATACCAAACAAGATGCTGTTTCTGTGTGGAATTCAATAATATTGAAAGTACCAGAAAATCCTGCTTGACAGATAATGTATATCTGGTGTATATGTTGTGGCATATATAGGGAGGCTGTGTATGCCAGGAGATTTCATATTTCGCATGATTCTTGGTCATCTTGTTGGTGACTATTTTCTTCAAAACAATTGGATGGCTCTTAACAAAAAAGATCGATTCCTGCCTTGTTTTGTACATTGTATTCTATACACCTTCGCTGTTTGCCTTTTTATACAAACAGAACTTCGTATGCAATTTCCAAACACTATTGTACTTAATATAATTGGTATCTTTTTATCTCATTTTATTATAGATTATACTAATATTGTTGATAGATATCTTGATTTAATCGGAGGGCGTAGCTGGAAAAATACAGAGCAGCTTATACGAAAATTAATTAGTATGTATTCACCACATGTGTGCATCGCATACTCTACTATTGTTTCAACAGTTATTGATAACACATTACATCTACTGTGTATGTATTATTTGTTTACGTTTACAATACAATTTTGAAAAAATAAAGATATTTAGGTTTTATAAGAAGACAAAAATGAGATTTCTGTGGATACAATAAAAATTATCCAAAAAGTAAAAAGTGATCCAACAAAAAATACGACAATACTGACGTGTCGTATAGCAGCTGCTCTATCTAAAGATTTATCAGATATCTGTCGGGCAGAAAAGTTAAAAAAGTCTTCGATTGTTGAAGCAATTGTAGAAGATTTTGTTGAATCGTATAAGAAAGTCCGCTACACGGAGAAGAAGAAGTGAGAAAATGAGGGGAGTTGCTTATTCGTTGGGGGCGTACAAGCAACTCCGACCAGAAAGATAAAAATGTGCTTCTAACCATATCAGAGATATGGAGGTTTTTTGCAACTAAAAAACCCCAAGTTTTTTTAAACTTGGGGTTTTTTATTATAAAATATGCCGAAAATAATTTATGATGGATAGGTATACTTAAAAAAGTATTGCGTACCTATATTTTTAAAAATGCAAGGAGATATGATATGAACGAGACGTATTCTAACCTTGATCCTAAACAGATCGATCTATTAAACAAAAAAATGCAGCAAGTAAGTAACGACCCAATGCTAGCAGATGACCTCCCCTCATCAAAGCTTGCTGGATTAGGTACTTCAATGTCAGCTGCTTTCACAGGATCAATTCAAACAACAGCACCACTATCGTCACCAGGAATATCAACAATTGTTTCACCAGACAGTGTTTTTGCAACGCCACAAAAAGCAGATGCAATTAAATCAAAAATAGCTGAAATAGAACGCGAACTCGGTTCATTAACAGCAGACCCAGTATCAGAAAGTGATCTTACTTACCGAGATAGTACCGGAAACGAAACATTTTACGTCAAAAATATCTGCGGTGGTCATTATATTCTGAGTGATATGCAAATGGACAAAATACCGGCAGGAAAGTCGGTAGATTTGCTACAAATGGCCCAACTGGAAGATTTGAAAAAATCAAGAGATCTACGAAAAGCTATTCGTGGTGTTGGATCAGAAAGGACTCTGCAACGTCTTACTGAAAGAGAATATCTTGAAGAAAAACGAAAAGAATTGGAAAATAAGAAGAGGCTTGATATTCTTCAACAGCAGGATCAATTGAGAAGGATGAACCAACCAAACCAACAACAGCAACAGCAGCTACTTCCCCATGAGCGCCAATTCGAACCCAATCTTGCAAATAGAGGAATTCGCCCCGCTATAGAAGCACGATTGGGTAAACTCGCCCTCAGAACAGATAGCAATGCTGACAATAGGCGACAGGCGATGTCGAGCTATGAATTCATATCCTGGCTTCAACAAGAAAGATTGACTCATGCTGAAATAGAAAATATAATGGGGCACCCTAGTGTCGTTAACGATCATGACATTAGGGCAGCTCTTCTTGAAAAGAAAAAATCCACACCACCTGAATAGGAGACAAAAATGCTTAGGTTAGTCAGTGTTTATGAACAAGCGGCGGACCATATTACATTTCAAACAGAAGAATTTACTGGCGAAGCAGTTCCATATGTTATGTTTGATACAAGTACTGGCGTTTCAATATATTCACCAAATTATACGGAGGATTATCCAGCATGGCGTGCTACTGCTATAGCAACATCCACTGGATCTGCTGTATATAGATTTACTATTAACAACAGTAATCTCTATCCAGCAACATCTAAAACTATTGCTGATTATACTACCCTCAGTCCTCGTTTGTTCAAAACAATGACTTTGCAGGAGTATACAATACTTAATGATGTTCTTATTCGATTCGATCTTGTTCGAAGGCGCTTACCAAATCCAGGTATCGGATTAGCATCAACTGATGGTATTGGTGAAGATGGAGTAGTTGCTTTTACTGGGGGTCACGAAAAAAAGATGATGATTAGCGAAATCATGTCAATGGGTGAAGGAGCCATTCTTGAAATTAATGGAACTCCTCCAAGAACACAGTTCTGGCCAGTATATCTAACTCCAGAAAATGATAAAATATATAATCCGTATTATTCAAATGCAGGTATCCCCAATGATATGATGGAGCTTGCCAAAATGGGAACTCTTATTCGTTGCCTTATAGCTATGGGTATTCTTGAAGTGGATATCAGCTTCTCAACTTCAGATAGCGGACTACAGCTGACATTTGACAGAGCAGCAGGTGTTAAAGGATGGCACGATGCCCTCATTACTGAATACAAAGAAATGAAAAGTTTATTCAAATGGAACCACGCCAACCACGCGGGTGTGGGGGTCGGAACTGTACCATGGTCAGCAACCGGAATTTGGGGTACTCTTATGAATAATGCTACTTCTGGCGGAACATTGGGGCTTACATCATTATTGGGCTTTACCGCCCGTGGTAATGTTCCACTATAGTGTATATTTGTGTAAAGTCAGTTTGGGCGTAAGATCTCCTTTTTGATTACACTTTATTCCCCCTACGTCAGGGGGAATTTTTTACAGTTTTTTTAAAAAATTGATGTACTTTTTTAAACTTTTTTGCATAAAGTGGATTCTAATAAATTACGTGAGGTATTTTTAATGAAAAAGTTTAATACCCTAGTAATTCTGGTGCTTGTTTTATCAATGATCGCATGCTCATCAATATCGGTAAGCAAAATACAGCCGTCAGGTGATCTGACAGGGTATATTTTGTTAAAAGATGGTAAGAAAATTTCATTTGAGAAGGCATTCGTCAGTGTTGATGGAAAACTCATCAGAATAAACAGTACCCTTGTTCGCCAGACAGTTCTTATGGAAAATGTGGCGAGCGTGTGCTTAGGAAAAGATAAGACTAAAAAATAGATAAGACTAAAAAATAGATAAGACTAAAAAATAGATAAAATCAATGAAACTATCCCATTCGCAGAAAGGCCCCTGGAAACAGGGGTTTTTTATTATAGAAATACTTAAAGTTAAATGAATATTTTATATATTTCTATCTTAGAAACCAGACACTATATTCAGGAGGACATCAATGGCTTACTCAGGCAACATTAAATTCATATTTGAAACTAATAACGAAGCTCTCGTAGAAGAAACACCATCAGGCGCTACTTCGTATGATAGGCACGTTAAAGTTAATGCTGATTTCTCTGCAAAAGTTCGGGGAGATGTTATCAGCTATAACTACAATGCTCGTAGCAATTTTAACGATGGTCACGATATAACCATTGTATAATATTTTTTGGGTAGCATGATGGCAGACAAAAAATTGGAAAAGATGAAACAAGAGGAATATATGTCTAATGTAGATAGCACACTTGATTGGAATGAGTTCCTAAAAAAACCAACAAATCGAGTTAAAAAAATGGCTGCACCAGCATTAGATATTCCCTCTATAGAAGACAAAAAACCTGGTGAAGCAGGATCACCTCCAGTTCCTACTGGAGGAGTACCTGTACTACCAACAGCAGACGCGCTTCCTCCATTACCAGGCGGCCCTACGGACGCGCTAGCACCGCCCTTACCGGAACCACCTAAGCCGAAAAAACCAAAAGAAAAAGATCTTTCATCGAAAGAAAAAGAAGAAGTTCTGTCATCTCTTGATGAGCTGCGTGAAACAATAAAAACTCTTAAATCTGAACTCGAAATGTCCGTAATGAAAGATGAAATTATCGAAAAGATAAAGAGTCATTACAAAGGCTTAGAAGAAGAACTAGATTCCTTAAAAAGAAAAGAGATACCAGAACGAAAGTATTTTGACACTGAGGGAGCTTACAGAGATCGTTTGTATGGAATGGCTACAAACATGTTGGATGAATTTCTTCCTGACTTATTCGAAGAAATACCGGAATACAATTTCACAGCTACTCAGGTCAGTCGATTGTTTGAAGATGGAACAGTTGCCGATGCTCTTATTCTACTCATGGCAACAGTTCCGCGAGAAGGAATGAAGTATGATTTTAAAATCGAAGTACCTGTTCTCAATGGACTAATGCAGTATCCGATGTATATCCAACGTGGTCAGAAAATAATCCCCCTCACAAAAGCCGAGATTCAACGAGAGCTCAATTCAATGTCGTATCGAAAGCTTGATATTGAAGAGCCCTTAAAAAAAGATAATTTATTCAATAATATCGGGGAGAACATTCATCGTAGACCGGACAGCCAAAAATGGTACGAGACTGCCCCTAATACATATAATCAGACAGCAATACCACCTGATCACATGCAGCAAGTCCAAAGAGGAAAAAGCATAAAATGAAAAAAGACAATGTTTATATGACACGGGATCTAGCCAGTGCCACGTACATTGCCTATAACGGAGTTAAGTTTGCAAAAAACTACGATAAGGCCAATCGATCGTGGATTTTTCAAGATCCAGATGTGTGTGAAGACTTAGATTTGAAGCTACGAAATGGGGAAGCTTCTGTCGAAGTTATTAAGTATGAATCGGTGAGACGAAATTTGCTCGGGATGGTTAAAATGACGGGTTCAGAGGGTGGAGATGATTTACTCAATATGAATGGATATACAAATGGGGCAACAAACGGAAGAAGAGATAAGTCAAATCGAGATACTTCTAGGGATAACCAGTAAACTAGATGACGTTAACCGTCGATTAGGAATAATTGACCACAAATTCTCTAGTTTTATTAATCAGATAAGACCAAAAGACATATCTCCTGCAGCAAAGGTAGAGGAATGGACAGACCGCTTGAAAAGAAGATAAAAAACATATTTGTACCTCTCGCATATACATCCTATGAACTATTTAAGCATAAATGCTATAGCGAAGGGTACTCTATGAAGAAAGTTATAGAGATTCTTGTTGAGCAGTATACAAATGATAAACTTGTTGTTAAAAAATAATAAGGAGTAATACTATGATAGATTATGGAAGACAATTGAAATAGTAAATTATGGATAAAAAATCAGACATGGGAGTATCTGTTTCAGGTGCACCTGATTCTTTAGCAGGAAATCTTAATTATACACTGCCTCAGAAATTTCAAGATCCCGGCACAGATATATTTAAAACAGTAGCTCCCTTTGACGTAGTACATCGAACTCCCGAAAGAGTAGAGCTGCAATATAATGATGCGCTGAAGCCAACGGTGCTTCCGACAGATTCAAAATATGATAATAACAATAAATCAAATACCGTCGATTCAGGAAATAAACAGGTTGGTGATACTGATTTAGCAGCTAAAGCCAATAGATCATCTATGGGATCATGGAGTATTGCTATGAATGAACAACAATTTTCGAAAGTAAGTAACATTGATTCTCTTATAAAAACTGCAGAAGACGATTCTATTAAAAAGAAAATAATGGAATGCTTCGCTAAAAATGAAAACCCACCTGATGCAAAGATACACAAGATGGCAGAAAAACTTGGTATTGAACCTGATAAAATGGAAGAGTCTATCTACAAACTTCTATCATCTTTTTTATCTCAAGGAAAATCAAAGGACTATACGGGTGAGTATGATCCCGAAGAATTGAGAATGGGTATTGAAGTTGAGATGGAGCATACGAATGACAGAGATATTGCAGAACGGATTGCACGGGATCACCTCGCAGAATTCAAACACTATTATACTGCTCTTAAAAAGATGGAAGAAGGATTAAAGAATCAATCATTTGAGAAATGAAATGAATACCGGAATGGTTTTTATGGATAAAGGGAGTTCCTTTAATAAAATCAGTTTTATTGTGCATATGAAAGGGCATAAGAACTCATCTGGAGAGATCGCTCCGTATGTAATAAAATCGCACGAAACCAATAAAATTCTATCTTCTCATAAAACTCGTGGTGAAGCAGAAAAACATTTAAAACAAATGCATGCGCACTCAGGTTCGTTTATAGGTGTAAGAAATATAGATGAACTTATTTCAGGAGGTACATATGAGCAATGTAACCTTTACCGAAGCTGATTTTTCTAGCATGGACAAGAAATCAAAAGAGATGCTCGGATGGACATTTAAAGAGAAATTTGGTATGAGCATTAAAGAAATGGTTGCTGATCCGATTAAAGGACAAGATGCGATAATAGCTGCAAAAAGAAAGGCTGGCTTTGTCGATAGTATACAGATTAAGAAGATAATGGATTTTTTATCTGAGCCAGATTGGGAACAGACATTGAAGGATAAGCTTGCATAATGGAAAAAGATTTGGTTATCATGTGCGATCTCGATGGAGTACTTGCCGACTTTGCCGGGAGATTCAAAGAATTTGGACACGGTACTATTGGTGCCTTTACAGAAAGGCATGATCATGATGACGCAATTCTTTGGTCGTTCATTAAGAAAAAAGATCCTGAGTTCTTTCTAAATCTCAAAATGATGTCTGATGGAAAAGAACTATGGAACTATATCAAACAATTCGATCCTATAATCCTAACTAAAATACCTCGATGGGCGCGTGCTTCCTCAGATAAGAAGAAATGGGTTAAAAAGCATCTTGGAAATGTTAAAGTAATAACCACCACTAAAAAAGAGAAATACGTTGAACCTGATGCTATTCTTATTGATGACATGGATGAAAATCTTGAAGCATGGGAAAAAGCTGGCGGTATCGGAATAAAGCATACGTCTGCAGCGAAAACCATAAAAGAACTCAAAAAAATAATGAAAGAAATTCCTACAAAAGAGGCATCTGAACAATACATGTTTGTAGGTATAAAAAGCATTGAAGACCTACTCGCACACGAAGCTTAGTCTAAAAACAATCAAAAATCATTCCTTTTACAACATAACTCCCTTAAAAACAAATGCGTTATCATTATATTTCAAGGATAGCACGTAGTATAATTATGCTGTATAAGGATAAACCAATGCTTACTAATCGCAAACTTACTGATCAAATAAAAGCCATTGAACGAAGCGGACAAGCAGATGGTCGGTCTAAGGAGTATATCATGAAAGCACTTATCGGAAATACATCTAAATATGGTGAAAAATCAATGGAACCACACAAGAAATCAATTGAGCTCGATCAAAATGATCGTACAAGTATTGAAGAAATAATAACAAAAATAGCCGGTGTTAATGATATTAGCAATGTCTCGTTTGTAACCATGAATCTTACACATAATGATTGTGTTGTAAAATTTAGCTGTGAAGAAAAAAAAGAAAAGAAGAGAACAGAGGAGATGGGAGATGGAGCAAAACTGGAGGCATGATATGGCCGAAGTATTGGATGAGAGATTTAGCAGTGCTCAGTCGCTACAGGACTTAATAAAAAAAGCTGGGTCAGATACTACTATAATTCTTACTCTAAAAGAAATTGAAGATATCATAAAAGCTATGAATGTTATTCAACAATCTGCAGCTCTTCTCCCATCTGCCCCTGAATCTGATGTAAAGGATGAGCAAAATATGATATATAGCCAACTTGATACGGTATATCAGATACTAACAAAAAAACAAAAATCAGAATCAATAGTATAAGGTATTTATGGCAACATGTAAAGTATACGGATATATTGTAGATGGTTCAGAAATACCTCTTTCAGGAGTAGCTATTCAGTTTATTCCTGCAGCGCTACCTGCAGTAAACTCAAGTACAGGGAAAGCAATTGTACCGAGAACCGTTGAAGCATTTACAACATCAACAGGATACTTTGAAACCAATCTTCTAGTTAATACAGATTTTGTTGCTATTATAAACGCACTTGGATTGAAAGAAAAAATACGAATACCTCAAGCAGTAAGCGCAAATCTTTTTACGCTTACAGGAATGTACACGAGCGGAGATCCTACACCAGAAGATACAGGACAACCTAATTGGTAGTATGATTAAAATAAAAGAGGCACTATTATAATGCGCTGGGCTCATGGAGACAGACTCCCGTCAATAAAAACAGTAATGGATCGATACCGAATATTGAATCGGATGGTCGATCGCAACCGCACCAAGATGTGGGCTGCGGGATCTCCCTGCACGTACTGGAGAAATGTATCTGTTGATAAAATGGGTGCTCTTGTTCAGAATCAAACTAAATGCTATTGCTGGGCAACCCCCGCAGGCGGAGACAGCCAGCAAAGCCAACCGGATAGAAAGCACTTTCTTTGTATGGGAACTGGGATGTTATCTGGTTATCAAAAATATGGGTATCATGAAATAGCCCTCAGTACACCCTCAAATCTCACAAAATCTTCACCCAATCTTGTTATATCGGGTGATCGAGGAAGCAGCTACATATTGTCGGGAACAACCTTGGCAGAAACTTTGACAACAGAAAGGCTGGCCTTAACACGTTTTAAAGATGTTACGTTTTTTCTTGCAAACGAATCTACCGATAAAGATCAAAACAGAATTGAATATGAATACTCAACAGATGATATAACCTGGATTACGATAGTAATGACTGACTATGTATCTCCATTAGCTAATAAGCAAGGAGCTCTGTCACTCCCAGCAAATACTGAATATATCCGATTCAGAGTAAGACTGAAAAAAAGAGTTGCTACGGCAACATCACCTAAATGGAACAGCATTCGATTCAGATATAGAAATCATGTTATGATTAAAGAGATGGACCCAAGATTCAATTTAGCCATGCCTGCTTTTCTTGCTGCACGAGAACAACAATCTCGATACATCGAACAGGGCGAATACGGTTGGATAACGAAGTTCCCCGTTGAATGGTGGACACTTCCTGACGCAGATATTCTTAATACAGATATAATTACATTTCTTCAAGGAACGTACTCCGGTTATAAATTTCAGGTAAAAAATCTCAGGGAATTTGCATATGGGGAGAACCTTCAAATACTACACAAGGGATTTGAAAGTTCTCTTATTCGTGATAAGAATGAGCTGCTTGGTATTATACACTATCTTATGTGAGGATGCAAATGGAATTTCAAGGAATTACTTCTATTGACGAGCTTATCAAACACGCTGATGCTAAATTTGAAACAACAGGCATTGGTTCAACTTTAGGTGGAATTGCAGGCGCAATCGTCGGTCAGTTTATTCCAATTCCTATCGTTGATGATATTCTTCTTTCATGGTTGGGCAGCAAAGCTGGTGATTGGCTAGAACGACACTTCACTGAACCAAAGAGTGAAGAAGAAGCTAAAACTAATCTCGCAAAAGCAAAACAACTATATGAAGAGGAAAAAGGTTCATGAAATTTGCTGGAATAAAATCTCTAAATGAGCTTCTTATCAAAGAAGGAATAGCATCTGATATTGATAATGAATTCATCGAAGATTTCACAGAAAATCTGAAAATATTTCCCGATACTGTTGAAACAATACCCACCAGCATAGCCGGACCAGACAGAGATGTTGGTATATTTAACCCATATATAGAAGAAATGGGAGCATCTATAAAAGCAACGGCACAAATTTCGAAAGAGACTGCTTTGAGTATTGGATTGGGCCAAGGATCGATTAAAGAGTATATTGAAAATAATGCTGCAGGTGCCGTAAGAAATTTTTCAGAGCAATGGGATATTATAGAAAAGTTATTCGTAAGTTCCATATATAATGACAGAGTTCAAAACGCAGGAATACCAATACAAGAAATAAAAGATGAGGTTAATCAGGAATTTCGCTGCAGCCTTCTTGAAATTGCTAACAGTGAAGAGGGCAGTTCATTTATATTAAAATTAGAATTTTTTGTTTAGGAGATCTCACATGGTTAACAAACTGACCTTACATCAACTTAATCTTAAATATGCATCCGAAGGGCTTGATCTTTTAAAAGCTGTTCGAGCATGGAAAGACCTTCAATTCACACCTGATTCAATCAGAGATCAAGTAAGAAATGATGTTGGTACTACTATTACCGCATCGGATGCTCGAGAACTGTATCATCTTGGATCATCAATGAAATATGATTATGATGCAATGGCTAAACCTTATGAAGTCAGCAAGGGACGAGAAAAGCTTATCCCAGATAACATAAAAAATGAGCAGCGCAAGCTTAGCCCTGCAGTCAAAATGTCAATGGAGCGTCTTGGTCAGAATCTATATCGAGACAAAAAAGCAAAAACATATTGGACTCTCAAAGAGAAAGTTGCTGATAACGGAGAAAAAGCTGTATATCTGGTGGCTATCGAAGAACCAGATGATGTTAAAAAAACTGCAGCGTTGTCAGGTGTTGATGGAGAACCGGGTACAGCATATTCAAAAGAAAATGTAAAAGCACAGGGCGAAGAATCTCCTGAAAATCCTGTGGGAAAGTCAACGGAACCAAAAGACAAGGAGCAGTGGAAGAATGAGCTTTCAGAACACGGAAACTATTGATACCCTCATAAAACAAGCTGAGCTTGAAGTACTTCTGAAGCGTGTGACAGTTGAATCAGATAGGGGTACGATTGTTACCCCTGTGCGCTGTCCTGCAAAAGGGAGGGTAGATGATTATCAACGAGATGGAGAAGGAAAACCTGCCTGTGTATATAATAACAGCAATTGTCATTATTTTGGCAGGTCTATGTTTGATCTCGATGGTTATGTTAAACAAATTATATGTACGTTTGAAGAAGGTCAAAAGTAGATATGGGATTTAGAACTCCTTTTCTTCCTGACAACCAACCAGGTGACTTAGTTGATTTTGGTTTTTACAAGGTACAAAGACACGCCAAGTCTTCTGTAGTAGGTATGCTCAGAAACTTTTTTGATTCCATTAACACTACATACAAAATTCAAATTCCAGATATATACGAAGTTCAAAATAGCACAGATGTCCAAAAAATATTTGTAGAACGAGATTTTCCCTACAAAGAACGAAAAATTCCTATTATTCTTGTTACTATTAAAGGAGCCACTGAAAGAAAATTATATATTGGTGCTGATAATACATCAGGGATGCAAGTCATAGAAACTTCTGCTGGAGTTACTGTTGCATCTGATATATATCACGGCGCTGCTGATATAATGATGTCCTTAATCGTAGTTTGTCAATCTCCTGAGCATAGGATGAAGTTTGCTGAATTGATTAATATGTGTTTTACCCATTATTATCGTTGGCAATATTTCTATACACTTGGAGATGGAAATACCTTTTCAATAGTACCAAATACGCAACCGTTGGAATTTGGTACAGAATCTGAAGCTACTGATGTATCGCCAGATAGCCTTCTTTATATTATTGATATTTCTATGAAGTGTTTTATTGAGTATACCTTCACAGATTCTGTAAATTTGCATGGAATTCTTGAAGATATAACCTTCGATCCTACAAACGGCCCTACCCAGCACGACGGAAAATTCTAGTAAAAGAACAGCTAAAATTATAAATTTTTTGGATTTAACAGGCTTAAAATCCAATTGGCTATTCATATCTTTACCAATTAGTACACCACCAAGAAATTTGTAAGGAGCTGCAACTATGGCTGGATTAGGATATCGCTTACCAGGGACTAGAATCGAGGAGCAGACCCTCCCGCAATCAGTTAATATATCGTCTTCACAACGAATACCCTGTTTCATAGGCATTGCCAGTGACTATATAAAAGTTACATATGAACAAGTTATTCGAAGTTCTACTGGATTAGCCGACAATTTATTGTACACTTCGGCGGGAATTCATGAAATTACGCAAGTTGGGTCTCAAAAAGGTTTGAATGACTATGTTCAAGGAACTCATTTTAATCTTGTAAATAATCAAATCGTCTGGGTATCAGCTGGAATTGTTACAATAGGAGCAACTTACTTTGTAACATATTCCTATGACCGTCCATATGATCCAATTGATATTACTGATGTGACTAAAAATGATTATCGTTACAAAGAATTTACGAATTTTGAAGATGTTGTGACTGATCTAGGAGATGACATTCCTGAACACCCGCTTGTTATGATAGCTAAAATAGCTCTTCGGTATTACAATGTTCCGATGATAGCAACCGTACAAGTTCGGACCGGATCGTCCTCAGATTATGCAGTTGCGCTTGAGCTTATAAAATACCGTGACGTTCAAACAATTGTACCCCTTACTACGAATTCTACAGTAAGAACATTAGTTATTAGTCATGTGACTGAAAGAAGTTTACCTGATAATATGAGAATGAGGATGGCTTGGTTTGGAACAGCAGCAGGAACTCCGATAGGTTCTGAGTCAGATCCGACGTCTATTCGGGGAATAGCTGCGAGTGTTAAAAATGAATTGTGTATGGTTGTCAATGCAACACGAGCTAAATATTATTACAATGATCCTGTTACAAAAGAAGAGCTGTATACAGTAGTCGATGGGTCGTTTATAGCAGCCGCACTTGCCGCATATCGTGATTCCTTCGTGTACCCATCGACTACTTTACTCAATAGAACTGTAGCCGGTCTTGAATTATTCGATGAAGATTATGATGATTACTATTCAGAGTATCAGCTTACTTTGGCTGGTGGAAGTAGTGTATTTCTTGTTGAGTCTCTTGGTGGAGTAATGCGTGTTGTTGACGATTTAACAACTGATAATTCAACTGTTGAACGTAACAATATCAATGTTATCACTGCCAAGCACTACATTGCTAAAGATGTTGCTATTCAAATGAATAGAACCTTTAAGGGAAGACTTATTACAGATGCTGGAAGTTATACTAATACAGTATCTTCCTATCTATCGTCGATGTTTGCGGCTTATAAAAAAGCTTCTGTTATTGAAAGTATAGGAACCATAAAAGTAAATATAAGCCCAGAAAGACGTGATACCATAGAGATACATTATGAGTATACAGCGGTGTACACGAATAAGTATATAGAAGGAACTTACTCACTTCTCGTGTAAATTCATAAAAAATACTTGACTGTATCGTTGAAAAACCTTATATTATATATAAGGTTTTTTTATTTTACAGATGAGAGTAAATTATATGAAAGAAAAAATGTGTAGGCATTGTGGCACAAAGGAAAATCTACGAACTAATAAGAATGGTGTCGTTTATAACTGCTGCAAACATTGCTATGAAACTATTGAAGTGCCCGATCAAATTAGAAAAGCGAATGAGAGTATTGTTGCGAAGTATGGTGTTTCTGATTTAGGAGAGCTTCGACAAAAAAGATCAAAGGATAATCCTCCAAAACAAAAGGAGAAAAAAATCGTAACATGCAAGTATTGTGGAACAACAGAAAATCTTGTTGTAACAACAACTAAAAAGAGAACTATTTCTTTTCATACCTGTAAAGAACACTGGGAGCAGTATCAAAAAGATAAGTATGAAGTAAGAAAAAAATCTAACAAAGAAAAATTTGGAGTTGAGCAGCCTCTACAGAATAATGACATTAAAAGTAAATTCAAACAAACTATAAATAGTAAGTCTCTTGTAGAAAAAGAGAGCATTAATAAAAAAAGAGAACAAACTAATTTAGATAAGTTTGGAGTGACAAATCCCAATAAGTTAAAAGAATTTGCAGATAAAAGAAAAAACACCCTATTAGAAAAATACAGTGTATCGAATCCTATGGAATCCGCTGAATTTAAAGAAAGGCAGAAAAAGACATTATTAAAAAATTTTGGAGTAGATAATCCTCTCAAATCTAAAGAGATAAGGGATAGAGTAAAAAAGACTAATTTAGAAAAAAGAGGAGTAGAGTACCCATCACAATCTTTAGAAGTTCAAAATAAAGTTAGAAAAGCAAAAAGAATTGTGTATTGGGACATATTTGTAATTCTTCTTAAACAAAAGAATACCCTACCTTTGTTTACAAAAGAAGAATACATTGATGCTACCGGCGAGCTTACATATAAATGTTTAAAATGTAACTCTGTTTTTAAATCAGAAGGAACAGCTCCACAAAGAATTACCTGCTCTTGCTATCATAGAAAGTCTTTGTATGAGTATGAAATAGAAGATTGGCTTAGATCTTTAAATATAGAAAATATAAAACCAAACGAAAGACTTTTCGAAAAAGGAGAAGGTAATTTTGAAATAGATGTGTACTTACCAAACTATAATCTAGGCATAGATTTCAATGGTCTTTACTGGCATTCCAATGTATATCAAAGAAGCACGTATCATAGAGAAAAATATATATTCTTTAAAAAGAAGAACATATCCTTTATTCAAATTTTTGAAAGTGACTGGTTGTCTAATAAGGATGTAGTGAAATCTATTATTCTAAATAAACTCAGCTCCTCTGAAAAAATACAAGCAAGAAAATGTACCGTATCCGACGTTCCTGAAAAAGATTATATGCGCTTTTTGTCAGAGCACCATCTACAGGGGTATGCCTCAGCAAGCATAAAGCTGGGATTATTTTTTAATAATGAATTAGTGTTTGTTATGTCGTTCGGAAAACCTCGTTTTAGTGAAAAGAAAGGATTTGAAATCATTAGATCCTGTTCTAAAAAAGGATACCTAATAATAGGTGGGTTTGATAAATTACTTTCTTATTTTGAAAATACCTATGCGCCAGAAAAATTAATCAGTTTTATAGATATTCGATACTTTAATGGAAATTCTTATAAGGCATCTGGATTTATTTTAGAACACCATACTGATCCAAACTACTATTACTTTGATCCAAAAAACCCAACAGCCCTATTTAGTAGAATAGCCTTCCAAAAGCATAAACTCGCTGGAAAACTCAAAGTGTTTGATCCCGCTCTTTCTGAATCTGAGAATATGTATCTCAATGGGTATCTAAAAATATATGATGCTGGAAACCTAAAGATGGTTAAAAACTATTAAACTGCCTTAAAAAAGTCTGCTTCCTTTGTAAACTTAGTCTTTGTTCACTTCTTGTGTAGTTTTTGTCTGCTTTGTGCCTATATAAAAGTCTTAATATTAACCCCCTGTATGATATTATACAGGGGTTTTATTTTGATTTTTCTTGCCAAAATGACTTAAAAAAATCTGTCATCTTTGTAAATTTACCTTTTGAAACGTCTTATAGATTCTTATTAGGAGACACACCATGGGTCAATATACCGTAGAAGGGAGAAGGTTACTCCCGCTTCATAATGTCAATGAGAATGCCCGCGCACCGCACAGCACTATACAATCTATTACAATGGGTATTCGTATTGGTGATCAAAAATATGCAATAGGATACATACATAAATTCACGTTCGATATGAAACGAGATAATAAAACTATATATCAAGTTGAACCATATCCCGATGTACTCGGAGATGATACTGGTGCAGCAGGTATCACCTCGAGATTTACAACAGCTGAGTTTAATGAAGATACATCATATTGGCCTGGTGAACCTGTGGAAGTTATCCCTGGAAAAATGGGTGTTGTTGAAATTACCCTTGATCGGTATGCTCTTTATACAGCAAATCTCATGGCGGCAGTTCTTCGTGCAACTGGTGGTGGTGTTTATGACAGCACATCAACTCCTCCTAATCTTCAAGAATCAGCAGATCCTGTCATAAAATATGTTAATATTTTGCAACAGGTAAGACCCTTTGATATTTATCAAATTTTCGTGTCACCTATAACTGGTTCGGTTCTGTGGGGCAGGAAATTCGGCGGGTGTTGGTTTAACTCAGTTGGTGAAAATACACCGGAATCTGACAAGAATGAACCTGTTCTTGAGAATGGTAAAATTCAAGCTACATACATCCGACCCCTGTCTTCTTCCATCGGAAGAGCATAATTTATGACTTTAAAAAGCTCCTACATATTGTGGGAGCTTTTTAACAATAAATCTTACCCCTTTTGCGTTTCATGCGGTTAGTCATGCCGAAACTATTTATAGCTACATTAATTATATATGATATTAAGGAGATTACTACATGGAAAAAATGAAACCATTCAATCCCATGCCTGAAACCTTGGATGATACTAAAATCAATCCGAATGATATGCTTGGGCCGAACAAAGCAGATACTTTCGAACAGGAAGGTGTTTTTGGAGATCCTGATGCACGGCCAACAATAACTCGTCAAAGAGAAATTGATGACATAGTAAGACAACGGCTAACGGAAGATGTATTAAATAAAGAAATCCTCAATGAGAAGATACGGCAAGATATCGCTGCATCAAAAACTTCACCAACACAAAAAGAAGCCAGAACTCCTCGAGAATTTTTGAAACTTCTTATTGCCAAAGGTGAGTACAAAGAAGACATCGATATTTTTGGGCAAACCTGGACAATTCGAGCGCTCAATCAAGGAGATATCATAGAAGCTTTTAATGATATAAAAGACTGGGCTTCAACAACAGAAGGAAAAATAAATACTATACTGCTGTCTCAAATTGCTTTTTCTATTGAAGCCATGAATGGAGTTTCAGTATATGAATGGTTTTCTGACGTAGTTCAACGAAGTGAATTCAGTACAACTGAAGAATATAAATTAGCTATTCGACGAGTTCTTAGAAGATATCTGGAACAGATGTCAAACGATGTTATAAAGCAGTTTGATAATGCATATGCAATCGTAGAATCTAAAAGAAATGAGGCTCTTGCTGAACTAAAAAAATCCTAAGTCACCCCCCACGCGAATGGGAGGATTTGTCCCAGTTGGTGGGTGACGACTTCATGAAGTTTTATGTATGTATGCATAATAAATGGAATCCATACTCAGACGAAGTAAAGAGTATTCCATTCGTATACTGGATACTTGCATTTAATTTTATTCAAGTTCAGCAAAACCATGATTGGAAGAATTTCATGCTTCCTCATGCTGAAATGGTGGGGCAACTTACACATCCTGAAATTTATAAAGAGTATGACAGAGAAAAGAAAAAACGAGAAGCACTTAACAACACAAAAGAAGGAGAAGACTTCTATAAAGAAAGTGCAAGCGGTATAGAGGGCGGCGGTGTTGCTACTGTAAGATATGATCCAATTAAAGGTCTTGTAAACGCAGAAGGAACGATTATAATTCCAAAAGAACGATATGATGAAATGCTTGGTTTAGATGGAGTAGCTATTTCTTTATAAGAGGATACTGTTATGGCGGAACCAAAAGGAATTAAAGAAGTATTTGATAATTTAATATCTGGTATGGGTAAAGGTGGAGGAGCTATGCCAGATATGAGTACAGCCTTGAGTAATATAAAAGCTATTACCTCGAGCCTGACATCTAGTACTACTGATATGGTTAAAAATCTATCCGCGCTACAAACAAGCATTCGCTCAGGAAATATAACAGGTATTGTTAAAAGTATAGATGAGCTGTCGAAAGCAATGGGCGGCTCCATAAAAAGTATTACGGGATCTATTCTTCGATTTATGGATGGTGCTATTTCTGGTCTAATATCAACCCAAACAAAAATTCTTGCAATGACTACAAAAGGAATTACAGGGGGATTACAAGGAGCTGTCGGAACATTTGGAAATTCTATACAAGATGTAATGAACCAAGCAGCTAAGCAGACAGGCATTCAGTCTTTCTCTGCAGTTGGAGGTATGGTAAATCAAATAATACAGACTTCTATGGCTGCATTTAGTTTATATTTTCAAGATAGGCTATCCCAACAAAAAATGAAATATCTCGCTGCATCGCAAACAGGTGGTGGTGCTGCTGGAGCAGAAAGAGGAGCTGACACTGTCTCAACAATGAGATCTCTCTATGGAAATTTTGCGCGGGAAGAAGCAGAGCAATGGGCCAATTCTATGTTAAGACAAGGCGCTGTTGTTGAACCCGGCTTAACTGACATGATGATACGTGTTGGAAAACAAATGCAGATTGAGCCAGGAGAGATGGGTGGTATCCTCGATAAGATGATGACTATTGCAACAAAAGGTCAAGATCCTGGTAAAATGATGTCAGATTCCTTTAGAGCTTCTATGGGTTTTGCTGATAAGTTGGGAGTATCTACACAGAAATTCCAAAAAAATATAATGGATGCTACTGCACAAGCTCGATTTCTGAACGTTGATATGAAAACAGTCTCATCTACAATGCAAATGCTGACAAATAATCAAGAAAAGTTTCGAGCTGCTGGTGTATCTATAAGGGAAGATGGTGGTAAAATATTAGGAGAACTTACCGGAGGAAGCAAGAAATTCTCAGATGCAATGCATGTCTTCTTTGGAACAAAGGGAGGAACAGAGGGTTCTCCTATAGAAGGATTGATAAAATCTAAATTTGGAACGACGTTTGCATCCACACTGAAATCGACTGCTGGAGGAGGTTTTACTGCCAAAGAAGGTACCTCTGGTGATATGACAGCGCAAAGATTAGAGATGATGAAAAGTATGATGATGGACGCAGCAAAAGGAGCAAAATCCGATGCTGAAAGAATATACCTGCAATCAAAAGTTGCTGAAGAAACATTTGGAATGAGTGAAGAAACCGCCCGTGTTCTGGCAATGAGTGATAAAGATAATTTAAAGAAGCTTGCAGAAAATCCAAAATTAGCCGATCAGTTTAAATCCCAAAAAGATATTATGAGTGATTTGAAAAGTATGGCTGCTATAGATCAAGGTATTCAAAGAACAATGGCGATGATGGCAGGAGATCAAATAAAGCAATTAATTGCTACAGCAACAAATACAGCTCTTATGGCAGCAGAAGCATTAGGTGTTGATGTAGACAAAGATCTTTTGGCAGATGCAGCAAAAGCATCGCTTAAAGCTACAATGGATAGTAATGTAAAAATGTTACAATATTCTGGAAGTTTGGTTAAGAGCGTAGTAGATTCTACCGGTGGTAAGAAAAAAGGAGAACCTAGCGATACAGATAATCTGCTGGGTGCATTTAAACAGGTCTCGGCTGGGCTTGCAGGTAAGCTACAAACTGGGGGTAATATTTACCCAGCACAAACAGGAAGAAATGTTTATTCAGTAGCAGAAGACGGAAGACCAGAATTATTTCATAGCGGAAGCGGATCAAATACTCTCTTTGCTCCTGGTGAAGCTGGTAAAATATTCAATGCCAATGAAACAATGAATACATTTCAAAAAGGATTGGGTGGCGGAGGAGGCGGTGGAGGGGGAGCTCCTACAGTAAACCGAAGTGGTGGTGGAGAAAAAACAGTATTGAATATAACTATAAATGCAGGAACTCTTGATAAAGGAAGTTTTGCAAAACTTCTTGAAACAGAAATTCTTAATCACATATATCGATAAGAGGATTAGCTATGGCTCCAAAAATAATAGGGGATCTTGATAAACTTTACAAAAGCGCATCATCGACAGTCAGAGCCGACATGTTTAATAACAGAGGATTTACTCCATTTCAGTTCTCCTCTCGAATGACTCAAGTAAATACATCACAGCTAGGTGGACTTATACCACAAAATATTATCAGCAATTTGGCAAATGAACGATATGCCTGGTATGAAATGTGGGTCAATCCTCAAAAGATTGATATCTCTCGGGACTTCTTACATAAGAAAGAAAATACAGCAGGTTCCATTGTTACATTCCACTACCGACCTGATACATATAAAATGAAAGTTTCTGGAGTATGTGGGTGGATTGCTCTCAATCCTCAAAAAGATAAAGATACCCGATCTCTTGGCTTTGTAAAACCGCAGGATATAAAAAAAGCTAAAACAATCTGGGCAGCTAATCGAATAAGGCTTGATCCTGCGTCACGAAATTCACCGCGAATCTTTCTTGAGCGATTGCGAAACATTGCTGAAGAACCTATGTATTTTGTGGATTTGCAAGGAGTAGAGCACTACAATATAAAGTACATAAAAATTTTTACAAAACAGTATCCTGATGGAGTTGTGTGTGAAGGCTATTACACCAATTTTTCTATTCCTGAAGACGGAGAAGATCCTCAAACAATTACATATTCGTTTGATTTTACTGTTGAAAAAATGACATCAGTGAGCGCTTTACGAAGCATGCTTGGTATGTTTGGAACAAGTCCTACACCTGCACGAACGTCAATATCACCTCTGCCAGGAGTAATGTAGTATGGCATCATTTCTGAAATTTGGAGTAGGTGATCCTGAACAAATTAATGGTTCCGTGTTTGGAACATTCAATGTTCAATATAAGCCAGAAGAATTTGAAAGGATACGTGAAGATGGATTTACTGTCATGGGTATGGTTCCTGATTGTCGAGTTTTTATTTATGGAGCTGAGTTAACCAAAGACGTATTGGATGTTTCTGTAAATAACTCACTGGAAGGCAACACCTGCGATATTACTCTTACTAATCCTCGCGGAAGATATGAAATAACCAAACAAGATTTAATGGGTAAATGGCGAGAAGATAAAGATATTCTTGCCGCATATGATTATTCACAATTTAATCGCATGGCTCCGGGTTTGTTTGATAATTTCATGGATAAAATAACAGAAACTGCTTTTGGAAAAAAAGGCGCAACGGCTATCAAACAAGGAATGAACATTGCCAGAAGCGCAAATTCTCTTATGGGCAGCGGCGGGGGTATTCCAAAAGTGCGTGGTGTTACCCGTCAAATATTTGAAACAAAACATTATAGTGGAATAACAAAGCATAATGGTGATGTAGTATTTGACTACAAAGATCCCGTCTATGTTTTCTTTAAGGGTAGATTTTCTCCATTATGGTATTTTGGATTTACAGGTATAATTACTGGTTGGGATGATTCCGACGCATATGAACAAACATACAGTATCAAACTTAAGTGTGAAGATATTACTACTCTTTGGAAAAGATCGAAATTAACCGAACAGGGCGCAATGTTTGCCTTTTCTCGTGGAGAAGATAGATTTAAAGGAACAAACACAGGTCAATCAACAAATCCCACTCAATTAGCAGCTACATTCAATTTTTCTGATTTAATTAAAGTTGCTGTGTATTCATATAATTATGGATTAAAAGCATACAATTGTCATGAAAGTAATCCTGGAAAATATACAAATCCTGATGTAGGTGCGGCAGCAGTAGCAGGTGCCTCCGTTATTGGAGGAACTTCTTTAAAATCCGGGGGATCATTCAAAAGTAAATTAAAAAAATTACAAGATGAAGCTTTCATTGATGCTCGTTATATGTTTACAAGAAGTGTTGGTGGTTGGGGAATCAGTCTTAATGGAAAATCATCTTTTAGCGGATCTAATAAAGGCGCATCTGGTAGTTCTATAAGAATCGGCAGTTTGCAAAATGCAGGAATAATTCCTATTTCCGAAATAACATATATCCATAAAAAACAATTCAATACTAAAAAATATAAATTAAATGAATCTCCCCTTGGCCCATCGGCACCTATTTATTTTCAGCTTAATGAGATAGAGTTTCCAGAAAAAATTGCATTTACTGGTGATAATCTAAAATCGATGCTTAATGTCTCTGTTCGCTACTGGGAAGCTGAGCACAGCATAGCATCTTCTTTGAGTTCTGATGCATCAAATATAACTGGAACAGGATGGAAAGATAATAAAGCTTTTGGTATTGCTGGAGTTCATCCAGCGCTTACGTATGATTTTATAAGTAATTTTAATATTCTTGATGGTATCTGGCAGCAATGCTATAAATCAAAAAAAGAAATTGATAAAGTAATAATGAGTCCCAATGATAAGATTCGTTCTACTGTTGGAGGTATGCCAACAGAACTTGTGCGAAACGATGAATTATCGAAGGCAAAATTAGATCCAATTGGAACAGCATTTAATTTTTTTAGACCACGATTATTTATAATACTTCCAAGACGATTTTCTGATAGAAATAAAAAAGCGGGTCCAGGGAAATTTCAACAATTCGAAAATCTATTTAAAGAATCAGCAACTAGTGTATATGAATTCTTAAAAGAAAAAACTAAAAGTGTTGAGTATCTCATGTATGCATCTCCTTGTGGAGATGTCTTTATAGAGCCGGAGTTATATGATTTCCATCCATTAGATTTTTCATCAAAAATAGAATCAAAAAATATTATAGTAAAAGAAGTACCAGTTAAAGTAAGAAGCTATAGCGGTTTGACAAATCAACCTGCAACTCGTCAATCAAAAGCATATATGTTTAATTCTTACGCAAACCATCCATTTTTCATAATGGAAAAGGATAGAATGCGTACAACACAAACATTTAATCATCAACTTATTCACACGGAGGTAACTGTAAGAGGAGGAACCATGGAAGGTGGAGGTATTCTTGAAGTAATAGATGAGCAAACTGCAGAAGCCGTAACTGCGGTAGCATCTGGTCGAATGAGTCGTGGATATAGTATGCAAACAGCTTTTGCCAATGGAGTATATGTTGCTGATGGGTTTCAAAAGAATTTTGAGCCCACCAGTGCTGTAGCACAAACTCGCACTGCTTATGAAAAAGCACGAATTGAGTTAGATAAAACCATATTTATGGAAATGTTTTCGATAATTGGATCTCAGCTAGTATCACAAACTGTTAAATCCTACACAAATTATATGGCAGCCTTTCCAGATGATCCAGGAGCGGCTCTGTATGATTTATTTTCCGAAGAGTCTATCCGAATAAAAAAGATTGTAAAAGATACCCTAGGAAAAGCCGTTACTGCATTAAATGATAATGACTATTTAGTAATTCTTGGAGACGAATTTCCAAGTCTTTTGCCTTCATATTCTAAAAACATGGATCAAGTACTAAATTCTGAGTTTAATAGACATCAAACAGAGAGTACGAAAGAATTCAAAACAGTATCAAGAAAGTCAGTATTTATGGAAAAACTTAAGGTTAATGAAACTACATATTCTGCCGTTATAGATATGATAACTGATGGAAGCTACAATCCAAAAGATGAATCATTTGCTTTAGTACGAGATATGATTCGATTGGGCACTCCATCTGTCATAAACACTGTAATGGTTAAACCAGTTGCAGATGCAACAATAAAAGCACTAAAAGAATATAATATACGAGGGGGTTCACAAATTTTAATCAGAAACATAGCAGAAGAGAAAAGAGCTGCTCAGCTAGGCATCTATGATCCTCGTTATGATATGGTAAAACATTACGGATACAATCCAAAGGAACCTCTTAAAAATACATTTATAAAAAATGGTAGTGAAGCGTACGATTATGCACGAACAGTATTTAATAGACTACTGGGGAAAGCATTTCAAATAAGTATGGATATTATAGGAAGGCCTGAATTCATGTTAAATCGTCCATATTATTGTGAAAGAAAAGACTCAATCGGACTTCTTACAAAATATTCTATCCGCTATCAAGTTCAATCGGCATTTACGTCATCAGCAACACTCGAATATGTACGTAAAAATGCTATAACATTTAATTATTCTATGGGTGATTTAGATCCATTTCAAAGCTCAGCTAATAATAAATATTTTAAAGCACAGGCAGATTACTACTATAAACTAAATCGATTTGCTACTAATTTTGCAGGTAGAACAACTGATGCAATAACTGGAGGTGTTGCTGGAAAAAATCCAGGATTTGGCAGAGCCCTAGGAGCAAAAGTTGTGGGTAACGCTGCTTCAAAACTTATGGGTAGCTTACTTCCAGCAGGTGGTGTATTTTCAATGCACGATAGAATAGGACATATTCCGTTTGATACTCGTTTTTCGGACAGCACAACAACAACGACTGCCTTACCAGGAAGTCTTCCTGGAGATACAAATGCAGATAAGTCAATTAAAGGCTCATCTATGGCAGCTCTATATGAAAAAACTATACAGATTTCTCAAACACTAGAAAATAGAAAAACTAATGAAGTTAAAAGAGATCAATACAAAACAGAAGGTAAGCAAGTACAAGTTGATATTCTTCAGGATATCAAAACAATAGATGAAAAGAATAAAACACTTAGTACTCTTCCTGTAAATCAAGAACGTATCACTCTTATAAAAGAAATAAGAGCATTAGAAATTAGTATTACCAAGAAACAATCGAATTATAAAGCCAAAGAAACAGAGTATAAATTAGCTCTTACGGCTATAGATGAAGCCAATAAATTACTTTATGGAGTTCCTCTTGATAAACGGACAGATATAAGTAATATTGTTTTAGCTACGTATAAAGCAGTACGACCTGGTGGAAGAATTACAGCAGATTCTGCACTATATTCAAATGGGTTGTTCTATCAATTATTTGAAATATATATGGCACGTAGCGTTCAACTTGTTCCCGATCAATGGTACATTGATGAAAATAGTAAACACACAGTTAAATTTGAAGGTTTGGCTGAGAATATTACATTTTATATTTTAAGAAAGCAAGCACCCCCTGCTGTAGCTAAGAGCGGATCAAGAGGTAGAACTACAGCGATTGCCTAGATAGATTAAAAATTAAACAGTAACGGTAATACACTATGCGCGGAGCATTAACAAATAATGAAACAGTACGATTCAACGATAAAATAGAAGCTGACAGCATCATGTGGGGTCTAGTTGACAAAGTAGATACCCAAACTCAAATGATGAAAGTTCTTGTTCCTGCAAATCCAAATGCAAAACCCAAAGCTATTGATGTATCTATAGGAAATGCAGTTACTAATTACGGTTCTGGATTTCGACTTATACCTTTTTCTGGAGGAAGAACTGGAGTATTCATATATGAGGATACTGGAGGAAAATATCACCATATAGGGTATGTCTTAGATAATATAAAAAATATTACTGATGATATGACTGGAGATGCACAAGAAAATGCTAATAGAGTACTTATTCGTCACCTCGAAGAAGGTGAAGTTCAAATGGCGGGTGCATATGGAAATGAATTTTATTTGTCCGTTGACGGCAGCGCCTTAGTAAAAACTCAATTTGGATCTTATCTCAAACTTGATAATTACATGAGTCGTTTGGAAGGAAATTTTTCTAATTTAAAATATGAAATGGACGGTGTTCGTCTTCGTATGGGTAATGTGATTCGACCCACACGAACTGACACAACAGAAGATCAATATATTGTATATGGTGGAGATGGAATATTAAAAGGAGCTGACAAAATTACAGATGGTGAAACATGGACACCCCTTAAAGAATTTACGATACAAGTTGGTACAGTCCCTAATTCAGCAAATAAATATGTTGATTATACAGATCCTTTTCTAAGTCCTACCGTTGGTACATTTTCAATAGCCGATACTTTTGTAAAGGAAGATGGAACAGGAGTATATTCAGGAGGATCTCCTGTAAAATGTTATCTTCGTATGGCCAGTGGTGGTGGTTTTATGGTAACAGAAGATGGGTCATTCTCTATTATGGATTTTACAAACTGGAGTTCTGTTAAATTCCCAGCACAAAGTCCAGAAAGATCGTTACGATTACGAAAAAGTAGTATATCTGTTGCTGAATCCGTAGATGAAGAAGCGCAGTTCAAAACTGAAATACTGCTTGCGCACGAAAGCAATGCTCAGATTGAAGTTCGAGAAGGCTATGTTCAATTAACCGAAGCGACCGGTCGCTATCTGAAACTTGATAATTTTGGACTTGCAGTAACAGTACCGAAGGCTACTGTCTCCATAAATGCAAAAGACATTCAGCTTTCTGTTGATGGAGGAAGTGTAAGTATTGGGGGAATGCCTATAGATGGCGTTTTAAAAGCAACACAAACATCTTTGATGTTTGACACACATACGCATGCAGGACCAGCGGGTCCACCTCTTCCTACATTTCAATGGACACCATCGTTACAAATACCTAATTCTCCGTTTATGGCGCAAAGTTTTAAAGTTATGTAGGAGGAACATGCATGCCTATTGATTTATCCGTATGGGAACAAAAAGTATTTGATTTTGGTGTAGATATACCATTACCACCCATGCCGGAACCGCCAGCAGAATGGGGATTACCTGGGGTTGGATTAGACCTTAAAGCAACATGTCCAGGTGCTCCTTTTTGTGGAAATCCTGATGCTGACAAAAATTGTTCCAAGGGTGTTAAAAAACCACTGACAATACCAGAATACATACCTGCAATACCTTTTCCACCTGAAATAAACATACCTCCTATGAAATTTAGAGTAGTGTTTCCTCCAACATCAATAATACCAACACCACCAAAAGGTAGTGGAGGAGTTCCAGGAAAAGGGGGAGGTTGTCCTAATTATCCAGATAAAGAGGCTCATGGATGATAAAACCAGAATTAATTACTGCACTTAAAGCATTCAGATTTTCAACTATGGGTAGAGACCATATCGCTAAAGTATTTCCAGAGTTACTTGCAAACTCTTGCAGAACTATGGCTATCGTAGATATATTTGGAAACAAAAAAGAAGTTATCTTTAATTGGGGTAAATTAATGGAATATAAGATTAACTTCAGTTCTGCTATTTATAATAATAGTTATGACATGCTGGATAATATACTCATCGAATTTTTTAAATCATACAATTATAAGATAATTGTACCACCAGGAAAACTTGTCATGTTTCATATTGATTTTCCTGATGAAGCTGTACAAAAGTTTGAAAATACCTGTAATGCTTTCAAAGGAAAACAGTGGGATGATATAATAGATACTTTTCTTGATTCCTTTTATGAATTTGTATCAACAGCCACTGTACACGGAGATTGCTTTACCTCATGGCATTAGTAGTAGATACATTAAAGACTCAAATAAAAGCAGCTTTTCAAACGATTGACTGGGCTGTATGTGCAACACAGTTAGCCAGCGCAATTGATAACTTTATTAAAACAGCAACTACAACTACAACTGTTACTGCTAATATACAAGTTCCTTCCAGTACTGTTGTCGCAGCGGGTATTGCTAATACAATAGCAACTACTGGGCTGGCTGCAATGCAATCAGCAATATTAGCAAAATTCCAAAATCCGTCTACGTTATGGGCTGACCTTGGACCTGCTATCGCTACAGCAATAAGTACGAATGTTAAAACAGGTACTGTTACTACAACTGTGACTGGAGCTGCGTCTGGAGTAGGAACTGGCGTTCCCGGATGCGTAAATGATTCTTCTGGGTTAAGTGGTCTCATAGCAAATATTACAACTGCATTTACAACCCAAGCATTCTCATCAGATTGGAATATCGTTGCTGATAAGATAGGAGATTCCATTGACCAATATCTAAAGGCAGCAACTGTAACAACAGTAGATAGCGGAGCAATACCAAGTTCTTGGAGTGGTTCTGGGATAGGAAAAATATCATAGGAGTATATTATGGCAACAACAGAAGAACTTTTACAAAAATTATCAGTTGTTGAGAAACAAAGCTATAAAGATATAATAAACATATCCATAAAAGAATACGGAGGAAAAGAAGTAACATTTACCATGCTTAATAATTCCATCACAAAATCTTTAAACAGAGCAACAGCTTTATTAGACGGATACTCAACTAAGTACAAAAATGCTGATGTTACCAATAGTTATAATGTGTTTAGAAGTATTACTGAGAATATAAGTGGCCAAGTAGCAGAATTAGATAAAACAAACGGTCTTATTAATATGATGGTTTATGGTGATGCAAAAACACAAAGGGAACTTAAACGATATATCTCTGAATTAAGTAAACGAGGTTCTTTATTGAATACTCAAATATTAAATGATATCGATACAGCAAAAACAAGCTTATCAACGTTACTGAGTCTAATCCCTGCATAAATTTACTTAAAATTACCGGGATATATGCTATATTTGTATGTCAGAGGTGCGTTATGGCAGTAGGATTAAAAATAGTTAACGGGGATTTTATAATAGGACAAGGCGGCACTATTGAAATGGTTAGTGAGGTTACTAAATGCACTAGAGATTTCGGTAAAATGCTCGTTACTGAAAAAGAGTATACCACCAACATTACAACGTACGAAAGATATAATCCAGAATATGGAACTGAGCTAAACAATAAAGCTCAATATGTTGGCCTATCTCGAATGGGAAAACGAGATTCTGTTACTATGCTCTTAAATGATGCGATAGCAAGTTATCTAAAATTGCAAGAAAGTAGAGATAATCTCGATTTTGGTGAAGTTATTACAAATGTTGATTTCGATGCATTTTATGACGTACGAGATATGCGTAATTTAATAATAGAAATTAGTTTTGAAACTGCCTTCGGCGGCCAACCAGTGTCATTAGGACAGTATATACAAAATGTTGAATAAAGAGGGATGCTATGATTTCTAAATCAAGTAGCGATGTCAGAAGTGAAATAATAGAATCATTACTCGGACGACTTCCAAACTTAGATCTCACAGAAGGCTCGCCAGAACGAGATATGTTTGTAGAAGCTCCCTTAGAAGGTCAACTTAACTCCTTGTGGGATAGAATTATCTATGCAGCAAAATTACATGCACCACATGTATACCAATCAGATATAGAAGATACTGATTTAATAAATTATATGACTAATTACGGGATTAGTCAATCTTCTGCAACATATGCATCCGGCGTTGTTACATTTTATGCAAATGCTCAACCTACTCAAGATGTAGTAATACCATCTGGAACTATAGTTAAAACGCAAGAAGTAACCCCGGTTGAATTTTCTGTGCAAGGCGATTATACTATGTATTTTAGCATAGCTTCTTCTTATTTTAATGCAAATACACAGAGATATGAAATAAATTGTGCGGTGAAGGCTCTCGCAGCAGGATCATCTAATAAAGCTGGTGCAAATACTATAGTAGGTATGGCGACAGCAATAAGTGGTATTTCAGGAGTTACCAATGCCAATCCAATTACTGGAGGGCAAGATGAAGAATCTGTAACAGACGCTCTTGCTCGAGTTATTCAAACATTCCAAGGAAGAGGATTAGGACCAACCCAGGGTCTTATCAATTTTATAAAACCTTATGTTGAGGCTGTAAATGTTGTTGGCGCAAATGACCCTGAAATGGTTAGAGATGAGGGTCTCGGAGGCGCAATAGATTTTTATGTCATTGGAGAAAGTCTTATAACAGCAGTAGATACAGTAACAGTAACATCGACAGGATTATCTACTGGAATAAATGTTTCATATACATCAACAGGGATGATACTTTTAAACCAGCCAGTTAACATTCTATTATCAGTTATTTCTAATGGTATTGTTATCTATCCAACATATTATACCTTAACTCTTGATACTGGAATTTTATCAAAATCTACACGCGCATCTGATATGGTTACAGTTACCTCTACAGGTATTTCTAACGGATTTTGGTTCAAGGCAAATGATATTGTTGAGGTGGCATATCAATACAATAGCTTGCTTGCAACAATAGAAGATGATTTGAATTCAGTTGAAAATCATTATCAAAACAGAGATTATTTACTTCGAGAAATGACTGCAGTTACAATAACTGTATACATGCGAATAAAAGAGACAGCTGGGCAAGATTTTGATGCGGTCGCATCTGATGTAGAAACAACTGTATCTAGCTTTATAAATTCAATCATGAATGGTGGATCACTTGAACTAGCCGATGTCGTTGGAGCGGCTAAAGCTATCAATACTGTTGATAATATAGATCTTACTACAGTCTCAATGACCCCCACGGGGGGTGGTACAAAGACAGCTCAGGGCGATATTCTATTTAATAAGAATGAATATCCTGTTGCGGGTGCCATAACAATAGAACGTTGGACCAACGAATAAAATCATTAGAAATTTTTTAAAAATATTTCAATTCGTATCTTATAAATAGAGTGCGTGCCGATACTTTAATTGAGTAAAGATAGTATCTTCTGTAGCAGGAGAAGCAATGAAAGTATGTATTATCAGTCCTGATACTGTACCACTACCATTAAAGGATAATCCTCCAGAATTTATAACAGAAAATGGCCAAGAATATTTACTAAAAAACAAATGTTTACGAGCAACTGGTCTTGGAAAAAGAGCATGGAAGCTTGCTGAAGCTTTATCAAAAGAAAACGATTTCGAAGTTACCCTCCTTGTTCCCGATCTCAATTGTCCAAAAAATGATCTTATCGACAAATCGAAACTTACATTTGACATAGAACAATATAATTTCAAGGTTGCAACATGGAATTGGTCGGAGGAGCTTGATAAGAAATTACTTAAGTATGATTTTGTGATTGTTCAGTCCGCAGCAGGAACAGGATTTAAAAACTGTTCCGTGCTACCAGGAAGCATCAATGTCATTATGGATGGGTTCGTCCCACTGTTTGCAGAGCTTCCCTGCACAATCCTTGGAAAATCAACAATTTCTCGAAAGGTCTTCTGGGAATCATTTCGTCAGCAATACTTGAATCTGATCACACGGGCAAACTGCACACTCTACGCAACGGATCGTCAGTATTATTACTATGAGGGGCAGTTCTTTGCAACGGATAAGTTGAACTGGAAAGCTTTTAAATTTTCTCCGTTGTTGAAAGTTCCCCTGGGTGTTGACATTGTTGAAAAAGTGCAGAAGGAGAACACATCGACTCGATTGAAATTGCTCTGGTTTGGTCCCATCTATCCCTGGTACCGACCGGAAAAATTGTTGGAAATAGCACCTGATCTGAAAAACACAGACATTGATTTTGTCGGAGTGAAACATCCCCGCTACGGCAACACCTACAATAACTTCTTTAAGAAATTCTTTGAATCAAATTCTTCATCGTATAACATCACGGTGACTGAGGAATTTTGTGATGATCCTGCAGAACTCTATACACATTACGACGCAGGTATTATTCTGGCCTGGGATTGGCTCGAGGAGAAATACTCAGTGCGCGGCAGAATCCTGGACATGATCTCCCATGGACTCCCAGTAATTATAAATGAGAATAATTCATTCTTCAATGAACTCAGATATATCAATGATTCTATCTATCCCACAAGCGCCCACACATTGCGACGAGACATCCAGAGATACGAAACTAATAAATCTTTCCTCACCGTGTCTGATCGATCTCACAAATTGTTGCAGAAAAATCTCTCATGGTCTGCTGTCGCTTCTCCCTTGATAGAATATATTCGACGATTCTCTCTGGATTCACTCGAGGAAGAAAATAAACTTATTCGAAAAGAGAATGTATATAATCAAACTGAAGAGAGCGATTCACCGCGTTTAAAAAATTTTAATTCGAAAAATGAAATAACAATATGACAGATTCTGACGAAAGACCATTAATATCTATCATCACGCCTGTATACAATGGCACCATTGCTTACATCCGGGCTGCTTTTGATTCCCTTAAAAAACAGACATACGGAAACTGGGAATGGTGCGTCTGTGATGATGGTTCAACTGATCCTGCAGTTGTAAGTTACGTGCGCTCACTCAGTGATGACAAACGAGCATCAGTAAAATTTCTCAATAAAAATTCAGGAATTGCCTTTGCGAGCAACGAAGCGGTCAAACTAGCTTCTGGTCGTGTCATAGCTTTTCTTGATCATGATGATGAGCTTCATGAAGATGCTCTTATGGAAATTGCTACAATCTTTAAAGATTTCGCTGCCGACATTGTGTACACCGATGAAGCTTTGAAATATGAAGATAGACTCGTAGAACATAGAAAGCCTCGGTTCTCTCCCCATTACCTCCTCTCAACCAATTATATCTGTCACTTTCTTGCAGTAAAAAAAGATTTATTTAATAGCATAGGTGGCTTCAGAGCAGGTTTCGAAGGTTCCCAGGATCATGACCTTGTTCTTCGATTAACGAATGCATCAAGAAAAGTTTTCCATATTCCAAAAATTCTTTATTATTGGAGACGCCATGCTGGATCATTTAGTGATGTTTCAAAAGGACTTAGTATAGCTGCCACAAACGGAATTAAGGCAGTATCAGATGAACTTCGACGAAGAGGCATTCTTGCTGAAGTTACGAATCCTGGTGGTAAGACTCACTATAAAATAAAACCAATGCTTTTGAACAACCCTCTTGTAAGTATAGTAATTGCCACGCACGCTGCAGACAGAAATATTAATGTTGCTGTTGATTCAATTGTAAACAAAACAATCTATGACAATTATGAAATTGTTATATTATCAGATAATATAGATAGTCTTAAAAATATCTATAAGGGTGATGCTCGTATAAAAACCATACATGACAAATCGAGCGATTTCAAATTATCAAGAAAACTTAATTCCGCTATAAAGTATGCAGCAGGACAGCATGTTGTAGTAGTACATGATGATATAAGAATAACAGATTCCAATTGGATAGAGTGGCTTCTGAGCTATTCACAAGATCCATTAGTAGGAGTTGTAGGATGTAAAATTCTTAATCAAAATGGAACAGTTCAAAATTTTGGATTAGCTGTAGATTCAATTAATTTTATATCTCAACTTTTTTCTGGATTAGATAAAGACGAAATGGGGCACATGGGAAGAGCTATTCTCACTCAAAATGTCTCAGCACTACCTTCAGCATTGATGATGTTTAAAAGAGAAGTATTTGATAAAGTTGGTGGATTTGATGAGAATTTTTATGGATTTCACTTTGATGTTGATCTTTGTATACGAATTAAAGATACAGGATTGTTTAATATTGCTGTTCCCTATTGCACCGTTACTCATTTAGGAACAAATACTCGATATAAGTCTCATGGTGCAAAGACACCTGCTTTACAAGAATTAGATAAAAAGATTTTTAAAACAAAGCACGAACATTCATTAAGGAATGGTGATCCCTATTACAATCCATTTATAATTTCGGAATCTGTACTACCAGAACAGCTTAATCAACAAGAAAATAAAGAAACATTTATTGTCCAAGAAGAAATTGGTAAAACACAACAACATATTGCTAAATCCACTAAAGAACATTCTAAAGGACTAGTTTCATACATTGTACCATGGTATCAACAAGCACCTGTTGCCATACCATCTTTGCTTGCACAATCATATACTAATATAGAAATTATAATAGTATATGATGGTCCTATGAAACCTGAAATTAGAAGACAAATTGAATATATCAATGATAGTCGAATACATCTTTTAAGTACTCCAAAACGATATAACGATTGGGGACATACACCACGAAATTTTGGTATTGATATACTATCAAGCAAAAGTGAGGTTGTCATATTTACGGGAATCGATAATTATTATTTTCCAACATTTACAGAAGAAGTTTTTTACCCTATTGCCACAAGTGATGTTATTGTGGCATCATATTGCAACATGATACATAATGGTAAAAATTGGATGCATGTTGAGGTTAGTCTTGACTATGGAAAAATAGATTGTGGGTGCTTTATTATTCGTTCAGACATAGCTCGAGAATTTCGTTGGGGAAGTCGCGTTTCATGGGAAGATTGGGTATTCATTGAAAAAGTAATTAAGAAGTATGGGATGAATCGAATAGCAAAAGTACCGAGAATGTTGTATATACATAATTAATCAGGAGGAAAGAATGAAAATTATACAATCAAAAGATTTAGCAGTACCTGGAGTTAAAGTCATAAAATTTGGAAAATTTTATGATCACCGTGGATATTTTGCTGAAACATTTAGAAAGAGCGATATGGCAAAAGAAGTAGGATTTGACATTGTTCAGATGAATGAAAGTTTATCGAAGAAAAATGTTGTGCGTGGCTTGCATTTTCAATGGAATCCCTACATGGGAAAACTGGTTAGAACAGTGAAAGGCCACATGGTTGATTTGATTCTGGATATACGAAAAGGAAGTCCCACATACGGGAAGGCCATCGCATATGATATGCCTGTAAGTTTGGATTTTGAATCTGAATCTGAGTGGATATGGATACCTGCAGGATGTGCACATGGTAATTTTTTCAAGGAAGTAACAATGATTGAATATCTGTGCTCAGGTGAATACTCTCAAGGATGTGAAGCATCAATTTCTCCTGCATCAAATGATATTGATTGGTCACTCTGCGAACCAAAATTGCATGAAGAGATAGTAGCTCTTTTAAAAGATGATGCTGTCCTGTCGGATAAGGATAAGCAGGGTTTTTCATTACATCAGTGGGAGAACAAAAAAGAATCTGACAATTTTATATATGGTGAATGCTAAATGCAAAGTATCCCTTCATTTAGCATAGTAACAACAGTTTTTAAAAAAGAAAAAGAAGTAGGCGTTTTTTTAGAAGCTGTACTTAATCAAAACTATAATGGCAAATGGGAAGTTATCGTATTTAATGATAATTCTCCCGATAATTCAAAAGAAGTTATAGATTCTTTTGTATCTCTCTATGAAAATAAAGGAATTGGTTTAAAAGTAATAAATAACGAAGAAAATATTGGTCAGTGCGTTTGCAGAAATGTGGGGGTGCAGCTATCTACTGGTGACATTATAATAATAATTGATTCTGATTGTATTATGGATAATACTTATTTAGCAAACTTTGCGCGTCTCTATTCATTTGATGATTGTGATGTTGTCATCGGACCGCAAAATATTGAAGTTTTAGACAGGAATGTATCTATAGTATTAGCTGAGTGCAGAAATGAAGTTACTGTTAGAAAGCTAACAGATATGCAAGATCCTGTTAATAAAAGAAGTTTTGTTAACTGCATAACTCGTAACTTCTCTATTAAAAAAAGTTTTATAACTGAAGATTTATTTGATGCTGCACTATCGCATAAAGCATCTGACCCAAAAACAGGATTTGGGTGGGATGATGTTGAAATGGGATATCGTCTTTATAAGAAAGGAGCGCGTATCAAATATAGTAATTCTGTCTATACAGTTCATATGAATCACCCACCGTCAATTGAAGATCCTGCGTCCATCCCGTTGCGAAGCATGAAAAATTACAGAATAATGCATGAAAAACATCCTGAAATGAAGGATGTTGCTCGTTGGTGGTCGATGGATATTTATGATAAAGTACAAAAATGGGCGGACAGATATAATATTGATTATTCTAAGAATGAAGATTATTTATTTTTAAAGAATCATTTCAAAAATCAAATTCCATACATCTATGAACCTATCAAAAGAAAAAGATTAAAAATTTTAACGTATTGCTGGCATCTTCCTCATCAGTACGAACTCCATAAATTACCTCATGATTTTACTCTTATTACTGACCTCGGAACAAGTCATTGCTACAGATGGGGTTATTCAAAAAGACCGTTTCCTGCAAACGACACTCTAAAAAAAATAAGAGATATAAATGTAAAAAACTATGACCTTGCAATTTTGCATTTTGATGAAAACTGCCTTCATCCAGAATATACTAATAATGTTATTAGTGCTAATTGGGGATTAAATTTTAGATACTTTGTAGAAAAGCTTGGAGAAATTCCAAAAATAGGAATTTGTCACGGAACACCTCAATTTTATGGAGCGTACACGCCAGATTATGCTGGTGCTGATCTCTTGCAAGTGATTGAATCCGCTCGCCAAGATTTAGTTAATTATTTAAAAGATATAATGGTTATATGCAACTCCCATCAGGCAGAGCGTGAGTGGAAATTTTATAAGTCTCGTGTTATATGGCATGGGTTTGACCCTGCTGAGTTTCCAAGATCATTGTATCATAAAGCTGTTCTAGGTCTTACTAATATGATAGGACGACCACATTACAGAGGTTTACATATATTAAATGCTGTAAATTCATATCTACCAGAACATCTGCAAGTAGAAGGTGTGGTAACACCTGAACCCACACAGTATGAAGATAAAGAAAATAATGATTATGCTTTCTCAAAATATAGAAACTATGTTGATGCTATTCGGGAATATTCAATTTATTTCAATCCAACAATACGATCTCCCATGCCACGATCGAGAACAGAAGCAATGATGTGTGGACTTGTTACAGTAAGCTACAAATCCCATGATGTTGGTATGTTTATACGTAACGGAATTAATGGTTTTTATTCTGAAGACCCTAAAGAATTGGCTGAATTTATAATATTTCTTTCAGAGGATAGCAGTGCGTTCAAAAAAATTGCTAAAGAAAGTTATAAAACGGCAATAGACATATTCAATAACGACCGATACTTGCATGATTGGCAAGAAACAATTTTCAGAATTATCTGATAAAAATAGATATTGGATAAGAAGGAGATAAAAGTGTCACACAACAATTCTGAACACTATTCTAAAAAAAGCATAGATGCTTTGTCTGGAGCAAAATTTGATTTCTATGTAAAAACATTATATAATACATACAAATCAATAGCAGGAGCTATGCAAAAAAAGAATCCGACAGCGATAGGAGATGATACATATGTACTAGCAACCAATTCTGAAGAAATGCTTTATATTGCGCGTTATATTTATCAAACACATCAATTGGCTGTTCCTGGAGATATCATGGAGTGCGGTTGCTTCCAAGGATATTCTTCATGCTGCCTAAGTTGGGCTGTATCTTATTTTTCTAAGAAACTTGTCATAGCTGATTCTTTTGAAGGACTACCTGATGTAGGTCATAAGGTATATAAGCCGCATGAATATAAGGGTGATTTTGATATTGTTAAGAATAATATAAATACATACGGAGTTCTGCAAAACGTTGAATTTATAAAAGGCTGGTATGAAGACTCTCTCAAAGGGTTTTCTAAAAAATTATCCATACTATGGATGGATGTGGATCTCAAAGAATCAACTATGGATGTATTAAATAATGTGTATGCTTGCCTTGATGAAAGAGGTGTTATATTATCGCATGAGTATAAAGATAATTTAGAAACATCAGAAGTATACGAAGCTATCCAAAAATTCTTTTTTGATAAAAAGATAAAAATAAAAATAGAGAAACTGCATAACCATTTAGGTGTTATCTATACAGTGTAGTCACCTCAAAATAAAAATCCAATTGGAGGGCATGATTAATGGCAAACGAAAGGTCCTTGGTATTTAAAAATAGAGAACATGGTAGATACTGGTGGTTTAAGGCAGAGGGAGCAACATATGTTCCTCCAGTGTACTCATTCTTATCTGACGCTGAATGGAAAGTTATGGATGAATGGTATACAGAAACTGATGAAAAGAATCTTGCGGCAGAATGTAATGTATCTCTTATGTGTGTTCTTCAGGGATTTATTATGGGAAGTATAGTAAAACGTGTGGTGCAGTTTGGAACATCTCAGGGATACTCTGCGTTGTTAATAGGATTTATGCTACGAAAAATGGGATTAAAAAATTCTTTTGTTACTGTGGACAACAATAAACAAGCAAATGAATTTACGAATAGATATGTAGAAAAAGCCGGGTTAGCGGAATATATAAAAGTTGTAACAGCAGATTCTGCTGATCCTCGTTTACTAGAATATTGTAAACACCATATGAACGGAAATCCTCAAATTATTGTAATCGATTCGTCGCATCAATATAAACATACGTTGCAGGAGCTTGAACTATGGTATCCCTATTTGTCAGCAAATGGTCTTATTTTTCTGCATGATACCAGTAAAAAAGCTATTGATTATGATTCTACACAAGCAGGGGGTGTGCAGAAAGCTCTTAACGAATGGTCTGAAAAAAATAATATAAATTATATAAATATAAATAAGCTAGCAGAAGTTCATACTAAAGCTTCTGAGTTGACATATCTCGATGGATGTGGATTGGGAATAATTCAAAAAATTTAAGGAGATTTCTTTTATGATCAACAATATAACTTTAGCTACTCCTTATTACAATGCGGCAGATGTACTTCCATTACAATTGGAATATTGGAATGCATACACTGACAATATAAAAAAGAATCTTAAGATTGTTCTTGTGGATGATTGTTCTAATGATGCACAAAAACTCTCAAACGTATTCAAAAAAATACCTGATTTGGATATAGAAATATATGAAGTTCTTGAAGACATACCATGGAATGATGGCGGTGCTGGAAATTTAAGTGTATTTGTAACTAAAACAGACTGGGTTTTAAGAACAGATATAGACTACCTCGTACCAACTGATACTATGGAATACATTTTAAATACTGAATTTGATCCCACAAAATATTATACGTTTGATGCTATGTATCATCACAATAAGCAAAAAATAGGTATTCATCCAAGTACACTTCTTATAACTAAAAAATTATTTATTGATTCGGGGGCGTACGATGAAGATTTTACGGGAAATCATGGATATACTGACAATTTCCTCAGATTAAGATTAGATAACATAGCAAAAAATAACCATCTGAATAATGTTTATATCGAAGGAATATTGAATGGGTCAACTCACAAATTAATACGAAATGATACAATTAATTACGATCTTCTTATAAAAAAAATAAATAATGGATTACCTATACCGACATCCCATTTAAGATTCAAATGGAAAAAGGTAGATTTATGAAACTTCATATAGCTTGCGGAGAAAGATATTATACAGGGTGGGTTAATATAGATATTGGTCAATACAAAGTCGATTTGCACCATGATGTAACAAAACCATTTCCTTTTGAAAAGGATAGCGTCGATGTTGCGTACTGTGAACACTTTATCGAACACCTTACCGTTGAAGAATGTAAAAATATGTTGAATAACTGCTATGCTGTTTTGAAGCACGGAGGTGTTTTTAGAATAGCAACATTTGATTTGGATGAAGTTATCCAAAAGTATGTTACTGATTGGAAGGATCAGTGCTGGATTCCAAGCCACGCATTTATAAAGAATAAAGCTGAAATGCTCAATATAGCTTTTACTTGGTGGGGGCATCACTGGCTTTACAATGAAGAAGAACTTATTCGTCGTATAAATGATTCAAATTTTAAAAGCAACATTCGAAAAGCTACATTGGGAATGAGCGAAAATAAAGATTTATGTAATGTGGAAACACGATTGAATTCAACACTAATAATAGAAGCAATAAAAAATTAAAAATATGTCCAATAAAATATATGTATACGGTTGTGGCGGATTTGGTCAAGAAGTCACTGCACTTGCTGAAAGAGTTGGATATACTGTAGTTGCATTTATCGATGATGCATACAAATTTAAAACATACGAAGGAAAACCTGTTTTAGATATAAATTCAATAAAAAATACGAGTAATATAACCATTGGTATAGGAAATCCAAAAGTAAGATTTAATTTATATAGCAAATTGACAAATCTTGGATTTGAACACTTTCCAAATCTCATAGATCAAACAGCCGTTATTATGAAAAATTCAATTGTTGAAATGGGCTCTATTGTGTGCGCTGGAGTAGTAATTACAACTAGTGTCTATATAGAAAAATTTTCCATAGTTAACATAAATGCAACTATCGGCCACAGAACAGTTGTAGGATGTTTTAGCAATATAGCACCCTTAGCAGCATTAAGCGGCGATTGTCACATAGGAAAACAATGTTTTTTAGGAACAGGATCAAGCATACGAGAAAAAATAAAAATAGGTAACAATATTATAGTAGGAGCTGGTTCTGTGGTAGTAAATAACCTTATATATGATAACTCCATATATGTTGGTAATCCAGCTAGATTTAAAAAAAAATTAGGAGCAACAAAATGATACCTTTTTACAAACCAAGTATAGATATAGATATGGTTGAAGAACGCGTAGTAGACGCTCTTAGAACAGGTCAAGTTACCAATTGGGGACTTTATACAAAAGATCTTGAGTCAGAAATAGGAGAATATCTTGGAAAGCCTGTTGTGCTTACTGCGTGCGGAACCCACGCACTAACTTTTGGATTGCTTGCCCTTGCTCATTATGGCTTGATTCCAAAGAATGCAAGGGTGCTTGTACCATCATTTACATTTTATGCGAGTGTCCATGCAATCATCTGGGCAAATATGATTCCAGTATTCTGTGACATACATCAAGATACATATACTATGGATATTGACTCAGCTGTTGGACAGTTTGATGCTGTAATGCCTGTCAATGTTTTTGGTGTTCACTATGATATTGATTATATTAAGAAAAAAACTAATAAACCAATAATAGGTGATAATAGTCATGGATTCGGAGGCTCTTTTTCTAGTAAGAGAAATGGAACATTAGAAGATGTATCTTGCTTTAGCTCAAGTATTACAAAACCGATGCAAACAATTGAAGGCGGTATTCTTGCTGCCAATGCTAATATAGTTGAATTTGTACGAGATTTTAGAAACTGGGGGAGTCCCCACGGTCAGTATGATTGTAAGTACGCCGGGCAGTGGTCAAAGATAACAGAAATAAACGCAATAGTTGGTTTGAGTAGTATGATGCATCTGTCAACCTCAGTTGATAGAAAAAATGAAATTGCCGATATGTATAAAGAGAAATTAAACTCATATGTTGAATTTCAAGTAATCCCTGAAAATATAAAAACAACATACAAAGATTTTTCTATTTTGTTCACAGAAAATTCAATACGGGATAAAGTGAGTAGTATTCTTGATGAAAATAAAATAGGAAATAAAAAATATTTTTATCCTCCCGTACATAAAATGCAGTGCTTTGGCAATACCTACTTATCTGAAAAACTTCCTATTACAAATAATATCTCAGACAGAATACTTTGTTTACCAATGTATGATTCTATTACCGAAGAAGACATTGATCATATTTGCAAAACAATTATCTCTGCGCTCTAATAAATTATATACGAGTAAAAATATATGTGTGGAATAGCAGGAATATTATACAAAAAGTCTGGAATGCTTAATACGCAGCAAGTATTGACTCAGTTTCAGAAAGTACTAAAACACCGTGGGCCAGATGATGAAGGAATTCATATTGATTCAACCTTTGGTTGCGCCCATGTACGTTTATCTATTGTTGATATTTCTGGCGGAAAGCAACCAATGTACACAGATGACTCCAAAAAAATAGGTATTGTGTACAATGGAGAAATATATAATTATAAAGAATTAAGAGATACTCTTATACAAAAAGGATGTCGGTTCAAAACTACTTCTGATACCGAAGTAGTTTTACGGTTATACGAAACTTTTGGAAAAGATTCATTTGAAATGCTTAATGGCATGTTCGCTTTTTGTATTTGGGATAATCATGCTGATGCTATATATCTTGTAAGAGATCATATGGGGATAAAACCACTCTATATATATGAAGATAATAATGTACTTATATTTTCTTCAGAAATTAAAGCTATTCTCAGCGTTCCAAACATTGATCTTTCTCTAGATGTTTATGGATTTCAAGATTACTTAATGTTTCGGTATATGCATGCTCCCTGTACGTTGTTTAAGAACATCTATCGTTTGACTGCGGGAACTTATATAGAATTCAAAGATATGCGTGCAGCAGCTCATGTATATTGGGATGTAGTATACAATCCTGATGAAACAACAACTATAGAGAATTTCAAAGAAGAAATACTATATACACTTGATACAATTATACAATCTCAACTTATGGGTGAAGTTCCTATTGGAATGCTTCTGAGCGGCGGTGTAGATTCAAGTATTATATCATACTTCATTCATAAAAACAATTCCAACCTCAAAACTTTTAATATTGGGTACCCTGAAGTAAATGAATTTGAATTTTCCCGTGAAGTTGCTAACCAACTCAGATTAGATCATATTGAAGTCGTAACAACACCTGATTCGTTCGTTAAGGATTTCCACAAAATAGCTATGAATCTTGATGAGCCTCTAGCTGATCCCGCGAGCTTTCCCTTATTTGTTTTGTGTGAAGAATTAAAAAAACATGTTACTGTTGTTCTATCTGGTGAAGGGGGAGACGAACTATTTGCAGGATATCCACAATATGGTAGAACCATGAAAACCCAGGGAGAGGACAAATGGAAATTTGCATTATTCTTATCAAATAGCCATTACTATCTTAATTCTCATAAATTTATGCTAGATACGTCTCATGTAATGCAAGCACAAGAAAAATATAAAGAATACTTTGATAGAAACGGTGTGTTGAATGGAATGATGGCCTACGATCTTAAAACGTGGGTTCCTGAAGATTTGATGATGAAGACTGATAAAATTATGATGGCGCATTCCCTAGAAGGCAGATTTCCTTTTCTAGATAAACGAATAATAGAGTTAGCTCATAGAATACCTGAAAAGTACAAATTTAATGGTGTAACAACAAAATGGATTTTAAAAGAAGCCATTAAAGGAAAAATTCCAGAAAAGATAATTAATCGTCCAAAAATGGGATTTACTGTGCCAGTTGCAACAATGCTTGAACGAATGAAGCCGATAATATTAGAAACGTACTATGTGGCTAAATCAACTGAGCTAAGAAATGTTTTGAATATAGAAGAACTGCTTAATAATGCAGTAAGATACTATTCAAAGGATGCAACTATTTCTTCAACAAATGTGTGGACTCATTTTATATTGTTATACTGGTTCACGCGAGTATTTCCTGAATTTAAGAGGTTATAATGAATACACAAAATATATTATTTACCGGAGGATCTGGACTTCTTGGTAAAGAAATGAAAAAAGTAATACCAGATGCACTATTTCCATCCTCAAAAGATTTTGATGTCACTGATGTTGACGGAATGAATACTACACTTGCAGTAATAAATCAAGTTGGAGACCCTATAAAAACAATGGTTCATGCAGCAGCATTCGTATCCCCTCCAAAAATTGAACAAGATCCTATGAAAGCATTAGCAGTTAATATTATTGGAACATCTAATATTGTTACGGTATGCCAGCAGTACAATATTCGCCTTGTTTATATATCTACTGATTATGTTTTTAGCGGGGAAAAGGGAAACTATGGTGAAGAAGATCCCATATATCCAGTAAATAAATATGCTTGGAGTAAGCTTGGTGGGGAGTGTGCAGTTAGATTATATGATAAGCACGTCATAATCAGACTTTCTTTTGGACCTACTGAATTTCCCTATGAAGGAGCGTTCGTTGATCAATTGACTTCTCGAGAGCCTGTAAATGAAATAGCTCAGAAAATAGCAAAAATAGCAAAAAGCGATTTTCTCGGAATAATGCATATTGGTTCTAAAGGAAGAACCGTGTATGATTATGCGAAATATGTCAGTCCAGAAAAACCAATAAAAGAAATATCTATAAAAGATATGAAAACAAAAGTTCCAAGAGATACTTCTCTCAATACCAATAAATTTGATACATTCATAGCAGGAGGTTGGTAATGATTGACGATTACTACTGTGAACATTGTAAAAAGATATTTGAATACAAAAAACCCTATGGTGAGGAAAAATTTCCAAATCACCCACAGTGTCCTGTGTGTAATACAAGAAAAACACGCAGAAAAATATCATTCAACGCTATTATTCCAGATGATTTTAAATCTGTAAATAGTAGATAAAAACAAAACAAGGAGTATTTTATGAAACTCATGGTTTTTGGCGGCGCAGGATACGTTGGAAGTGCCTTGGTTCCTGTATTATTGGATCACGGGTATGATGTAACTGTTATTGATCTACTGTGGTTTGGAAATCGCCTTCCAAAAGAAGTCAATGTTATCCAAAAAGATTTATTTTCTTGTACCGAGAAAGACTTAGAAGGATTTGATCAATGCATTTTCCTCGGAGGTTTATCAAATGATCCGATGAGTGAATTTGACCCAGTTAGAAGTTTTATTTACAATGCCTCGCTTCCGTCATATCTCGCATACATATCCCGACAAGCAGGAGTTAAGAGATTTATTTATGCATCGTCTTGTTCCGTGTACGGCTATACGGTTGATAAATTGTTCGATGAGACATCGAAAATTTCCTGCTTTTATCCGTATGGAATCGGAAAGCTTCAAGGAGAGAAAGGAGTCATGCATCTTCAGGAGGATGACTTTTCAGTAATTTGCCTCAGAAAAGGAACCGTCTCAGGTTACAGCCCCCGACTTCGCTTAGATCTCATCGTAAATACCATGGTTCTCAATGCACTTACCAAAGGAGTGGTTACAATTAGTAATCCAGCTATCTGGAGGCCAGTTTTGTCGATGCAAGACTGTGTCTCAGCCTATCTCAGGAGCATCCAAGCAAACTATTCCGTTTCTGGAGTTTTTAACATCGCTTTTGATAATTTTACTGTGGGGGAAGTTGGCTACACTGTAAAAGATGTTATTGAAAAGAGATATCCAGACAGACACATAAAACTTGATGTTAAGAATGTTCAAGATGTAAGAAATTACAAAGTAACCATCGAAAAAGCACGAACAACTCTGGGGTTTCATCCAAGATACTCTGTTGCTGACATTGTTACTGAGTTGCTAGACAAGTGGGATACAATTCTTCCGCTAATCGACAAAGACGAATCCTATAACATTCGTATATGCAAGAAACTTTTCTCTGATAAAGAAATTCGGATAGCGTAGGTATATTGAAATGCTCACTAAAACAGTAAGTAACCCTGAAATTGCAGAGCGTCTGAAGAAAGATCCCTTTATCACTCTGTGGAAAAATAATTATGCAGAAAATCAAGCAAAGGGATACTTGTCTACCGAGAAGTCCCGTCCGCTACTGTTTATAAAAAATACCAGACCGTATGCAAATTTACCAGTAGTCATTGTTGCTGCTGGACCTTCCTTGGATAAGAACATTCATCTCTTAAAAGAATATCAAAATAATTGCATCATTCTTTGTGCGGATGTCATCCTCTTTAAATTACTACAGAACGAGATCAAACCGGATTTCGTTGTTAATATTGATCCGCATGAGTCTCTCAAAAAATTCTGGAATAATATTGATACTACAGAATTCACTCTGGCCTGTCCGACAACAACCAACCCTCGAACACTGGAAGCATGGAAAGGGCATGTCTATTTTTTCAATCAATCTGATCTTGATAAATCTCCAAAAGGAGAGGCGCTTAAGAAACTTATAAAACCAACAGAAGGGTGGGGTGTCCTTTCCAACAAATTCTTTGTTGGTGCGACAATGTTTCAGTTTTCTACCTATCTCAGTCCATCAGCTGTAATCTTAATTGGGCACGATTTTTGCTACACCGACGATAAGGCCTTCTGTGATGGTTTCCTTGATATAAAAATTCATCATGACGAGCATCCCATTGGATCAGAAGAACATAGATATATGATCGAAAAACTTAAAGCAGAAGAGATACATAGAGATGTCTCAATTAATCTTTCACCAACGGAGACCGTATGGACTTCTCAAACGCTACATCTTTATAAGAACACATTAGTAGGATTAATCAATACAGCTAAGTTGAAAGTTATTAATGCAACTGAAGGCGGAATTCTGACAGAAATAGAAAAAATGTCATTTAAAGATAGCCTCGAAAAATTCTGTCAAAATCCTATTACTAAGTTCGATACGTTCTCTATGCAAAAAAGAAAACACAAAAAGAGACGATAATCAACCTTAAAAATAGCACCTATCAAGTTATTTTTGATGTTAGCGACCTACCAAGTGTTCTTTAATCTGAAATTATTGCTATGAGAAAATATTAATGATAGACCCCATAACCAATTTTGTAATAGCTTCTACAACACTTGAAGACAACTTAACCAAGTTTACGTTCAGTTTTACTAAACCTACGGGTGACATCGGTGGCTATTATTTATTCATGAGCTCTACAGGTGTCGCCTATATTAGCGTAAAAACTCGTATAGATGCGTCACAACCACAAATAGATGAAGATCGAACGTATGATATCGATGGTGTATCGTATTTTGAATATACTACCGAATCTGATTATCATGACGGAAAAATGCTGTATTTTAAAATGCAAGCTCTCTCTGCTGCTCGAGAATTATCGGTTTTTTCTTCAGTTGAAATAGGATATTCTTATCCATCACAACCATTAAATCTTTTTGTACAATATAATGGAATTGATGCTACTCTTACATGGGATGAGATTGATTTTACAAACAATAAAAATTCAACATTCACTAATTACAATATTTATCGAGATCTTGCTATACCATTAAATGGTACAACATTTGATTCTACTACAAATATCCTATCAAATACTCAATTTACTACAGGCAGTCTCATTTGGGTAATAGATATATTTAAGAAATCCCAGTGGTTTGGCGCAGTTGTAGAAGAAGGAGTGTTTGATCTTACATCAACAGGACTTATTGGATACAGTGATACTTCATCTACATATACACCAAATATAGATAACCTGAAAATATATATCGATTATAAAAACCCTGCTTTTATTGGAACATCTTCTACAGGACTTTATACGGATACAGCATTTATATTTGATCGATATTATATTTATTCAATTCGTTCAGCAGGATTGGGGGTGCGCCTTAGCTTTAGTACTCCTTATATGTGTTATGCAATTGACACTACAAATGCGTATCCATATTTAAGATCGATTGAGAACTCATCGACAGAAATTTTAAATGATCCTTATTGGAAAACATTAAAAGCTGTTCTTATCGATAAGAATTTTTATGATAAAACACCGTTTGCTATTCCTTATTCTAAGGATACCACTTACAATCTAAAAGGTTATTTAGGCGTAAGTGAATGCAAATTTGATGTATTTGTTAATGATATATACAGTTTTACTACATCAACTGGAGTTTACGGAGAATTTGAGATAAATTATATTTTTCCTAAAGGAAATATTTCAATGGTATTTCAAGCACGGGATAAATATAATATAAAATTTTCTCGTAAAAGCGCTCCATATAGCATCAGAACCCTGAATTTGTATACATGGTATGCTGCAGTACTCGGCAGTCAGTATAAACAAATTGATATTGAAGCGACAGCGATTAAATCAGATGTTTCTATAGAAACATGTCGCTATTCATATTTTGAAGACAGATTTTCTCCCTTTGTAGGATTGTATAAAGAAGGAGATGAAGCTGAAGCTAAATTTACCAGTCTTGCTTCAACAAATTTCAAAGCATTTGAATATGCATCATATGATAAGTCTCTCCAAATGATGTTTGATTCATTCCAGGAAAACCTACTTGAACTTGATCATTATGAAATTCATTATAATATGAATTTATATGACACACAGAAAACAGCGTATACTTTCACAGCAACTTCTACTGGACTTGGAAGAGGTGACTATTGGTATGGTATAGCAGCATGTACACGCGATGGAGAAGAAACATCAGTAATTACCCTACGAGTGGATAGACGATGGTGGCCAGAACCTTATATGAATGAAAACGTAATTATGTGGGATTATGTGTATGGAGCTGAATTTTATAAAATATATAGAGGAACCACCGAAGCAGACCTTTATTTTCTAACATCAACTGGAATGAATGTTGCTGTTGATATTAATGGAGAAACTCCCAATCCTGAAATTACACCAGTTCCATATAATTTTACAGATATGTTGGAACCCGTTAACGTTAAACTGTATGATAAATACGGAGTAAATAATTTGTTCCTGAGACTTAAAAAAACATCGTCATTGATTATTCTTTTGTTTGGAGCAGGAAATAATGTTATTGCTGAGTTTGACTTGCAAAGAATTTTGTATCTTCTGAAAAAATTCATCCCACCTGAACTAAAATATTCGATAGTTTTTTCAAATGATACGAAGGTTATCTTATATCCAGATGGAATTGAAATCAATCTGGTCGAACCTGATCCAATATACGCTTATTATGATTTATCGTATTATTATAACCCAAGTCTGGAAGTTGTTGAGGTCTACTCGTGAGAAAAAGACAGTTTGGTACTAAACGGTTAATATACGCAAGTGACCATAACACTGCTCAAACCTATGGCGAGCTAAATACTCGTGAAGTAGCAGTGGATGGTGGGATTAAAGGTATTATTTATGGCGGGGTACTTATACCAAATACCGAAATTGAATATACAATAATCCTTGAAGAAACTGTAGCAAGAACACTTGCTGGTGAAAGAATAGTAGTACCTTCCTCATCTAACCCTGTTGTAAATATTTTTATAAAACCATCTATCGATCCAGGATTCGGAAACGAAGTTTGGGTAACAGCCTATATTGAATATACATATCAATTAGGAGAATTGGATATAGATGGCGACAACATACCCTATTACAAAGATTACCAAAATGGTTTTCAGATCGGAACTGTGCAAGGCGTAATTGCTCCGATAGGCACTGCAATAAAACCAAACATACCTTATGGAGCTGTTCTTCTTTGTGATATCCTGTACAACGCAAATCTCTATCTTACTGGAGCGATTCAGCAATCTGATATAAATACAGCTCGGCAAGATAGATTTGATAGCCAATCTTTTGTCAATCTTCTTGTAACAGGTACTGCCGATATATATGGTGTCATTATTGCACGAAGCGGTATCGATATGATCGGTACTAACTTCTTTAATGTGTCTGATCCTGTAATAGGAAGCGATGTTGGCGATAGAGATTATAATGATGTTCGCTACATTCTAAAGTCCGGTGATACGATGACAGGTACGCTCAATGTGCCAGATCTTAATGTCAGCGCCAGCATGACTATTCAAAATCTTACTGCCAATGGCAATCTTCTTGTTGGGGGAAGCAGCGTATTCAGTGACAATGTTAATATTGCTGGAAATTTGGCTGTTAACTCCGGTGGAGTATCCATTGGCCAGGATTTACGTGTCATCGGATCAATTGAGGGAAAAAGCGTTATTATACCGTGGCAAACAGCAGTAGATTACACTATTGGAGAAGTAGTTGTTTTTGAAGAAGGAATTTATAAATGCAAGGTAGATCATACCTCAACTGATTTCCTACTTCAAATTGTAAATTGGGAATCAATTGGTGGGGGCGGCGGAACAACGCACCGAGTGACTATAATAGATCATGGATTTGTTGTTGGAGATGTTTTAAGATATGATAGCCATGCTGATCCCAATGGATACACCAAAGCTAAAGCTGATAATCCTCACACACTGGGTCAATTTGTTGTTATTCGCATTCTTGATGCGGATAATTTTATAATATCGAGTGGCGGTTACTTTGAAGATACCAGCGCCACTCTTAATCTCATACCAAATACATGGTACTACTTATCTGATTCAACAGTTGGATTACTTACAGTAACAGAACCTCCGATATCAAATCCAATATTGTATGCTGTAGCAGCGCATGAAGCATATGTTTTTATATTCAGACCGGCAGTTGGTGCGATGCTTGCTGTTGATGAATATATTGCAGAAACAGGACAAACAAAATTTGAATTATCTGTATTACCCATTCACCAGGATTATGTAACTGTTTCTATTGATGGATATGTCCAAAGCAAAAGTATATATACATTTTTCTCTTCAACTGGAATAGTTGCCGGAATTCAATTTAACACACCCCTATCTGGTGGAGAAGAAATTAGATTTCAAATAGTCAGCAATGTTTTTTCTGAAGCTGGCGCAAATCTCGTAACTGATACTATTACTGCAACAACTGATGGTCAATTTACTGTTACAATGTCACGAGTACCTATCTCCAAAGAATATATATTGGTATCAATTGATGGTGTTTTTCAACACAAAAGCGCGTTTGATTTCACTGACACGGTATTAACATTTGCAGATCCTCTTCTTACTGGAAACGAAGTTCAAATTATACATGTAGTTGGTATGAATATAGCTCTCGATCCTGCAGTAGTAAATTCTTTTGTTATCAATTCGTCAACGGGACAAGTCAGTATGAAAAATCTTTCTGTTTCTAACGATGCTGGCGCGGGATTAGCAAATATAACAACATTTACTAATGCAAAAGACAATATATTGAGCACGGGTACAGGTTCTATAAAATTGAAAGGTACGGGGACAACACAAGATAGTGCTGGTTGGCTTAAGGTATATATCGGAACTACTGCTTGCTATCTCCCCTATTTTACTAATATAACAGGCGTGTAGGGCAACCATGGACAAAATAGTATTCGATGCCAAAATACAAAATCTCTATAGTCCTGATTATGAGTATCTTCAGAATACTATAGATACTGAAATAAAGAAATCATTCAGACAGAATATTCAAAATCCTTTTGTCAGTGCTATCATTAAAGGATTTAATCTTCAAGCAAGTCTGACTGATCCTTCAAAAATTTTAGTATATCATGAAACCGGATACGGTGGTGTTATTACATCTACCGGTGAGCTTATTGAATCATCAAATAATATCGATCTTGTCGCACCTGCGGATAGTACACCTGGTGTAGTAAATTATGCATATATTCGGATATATTCTGTCTATGGTACATTTAATAAAAAGAATGAGGTAGTAGAAGAAGGTGTTCAGAAAAATATAGATTTATATAACTATACAAAAACGTATGATCGTCTTATTACAAAATGGGAAATTAAAGTTTATACACAGAGCCAGTATCTTGCTTTAACTGACGCTGAAAAAGCTGAATTGCTTGGTCTTGGTTCTTTTGTTGCAAACGGAACGAATCCTATCACAGAAATAAGTACCGCTGGTCGTGTTTATACTCGCTCATTCATACAACAAAATTCTATAAAAACTGGAATGATTTCAAGCACGGGTTTTGTTATTACGCAACATAATGTTTCCACCTCAGAACAGACTGACGATCATTACGCAGGAACTCCCGTTTATCTCCAAGATGATGTTAATGAATTACGTACTCTTGTTCGTGAAATAAAAGGAACAGCAAATTACGATGATTTCATAGATAACTCGCTTCTTACATCTGACTCATCGGCCAATAGATTGCATGGTAACGGTGTTCTCGCAGATGAATGGGATGAGCTTGAAGTAATTCCAAACAGTACTGGGCTTGCTGTTGTTGTTAAAGCTGGTAAAGCAATCGTTCGTGGTGGTGTATCTCACGTTCTTGAAAATGAAACAAAGCTTCTTATTCTTGAACCACAGGTTAACTATCAAGTTGGCGATTGGGCAACAAGAACGGGTGAAGAACATATTGTTGGGCACAAACCAACATCATTCTCTCTTGCTTATCAGAATGTTGGTAATCTCAAAATAACTGACATCTATAATGAACCCTATCCAGAAGGTTTTGACGAAGGCATTGACTATATAGTTGATTATGAAAATGGTATTGTATATATTCCATTAATAGGAAGCAGGATAGCTGAAGAGAGAGTCAAGTGTTACTATCAATGGGGATATACTCGATACGACCTTGTTGAAATAGGTACAGGAAGTGATGTTAAATTAAAAACGGGTGTTGCCGGACCAAATGCGCAACCAGAAGCACCGGACACAAATTATCTTTTATTATATCAATTGAAAGTAGATCCTTTTGATAGAACAATACCGCTTGATCATATAATTGATACAAGAGTATTTTCTCAATATATAAGAAATCTTTATGAAATAAATTCAACAGCAGAAAGTAAATATAATTTTACTATAAACAAGGCAACATTTCTTACATCATCAGGAGAATACGATAGTTTACATGCGCAATGGAGTATAACAACATACCGTGATGAAGATGTAGCAATTACCTCTACTGGCGGTACTAGAATATTGACAGCCGTTAGTTGTCTTCCTAACGATGAAGTTTGGCTTATTGTTGATAAAACTCCCTGGACGAATGCTATTACAGTAGAGCTTAATCCTGTTGCTGGATATCAGGAAGTAGGGCTTGAGGTAGCATCAACTGATACGTCTGGTTTGTATGAATACTCCGACTATTATTTTAAATTAAATGGAACAGAGTATAAAACGACAACTTCCAATAGTGTTACCTATGAAGCAGTAGCTGCATTAATGCAAAGTGTTCTTTCCGGGTATCAGTACAATGTAAACTTTATAGTAAATGATATTCGAGTTTCTGATAGCTATTACATAGGTACCGATTCCACAATTAATTTAAACCACTGTGCTACAAATTCTGGGGACTTGTTTCATAGTCTTACCGGATTTACTGCATTTGAACTTCCCTTTAGCAATTACCAAAAACTTGGTTTAACAACCTCAACAGGCGCTGCTTCTGGATTGGAAGCAAACACAACATATTATTTTAAAGTTAATTCTGTAGAATATAGAATTCAAACTGCTACAAGTTTAACAATTAATGGCATAACAATATTAATAAATTTAGCAATAGCTGATGCTGGATTTAGTGCAGTGGTAGACACAGATGATATTAAAATTTCATCTGAAACAGGAGCAGTCGCTCTTGATTTTTCAAATGGAGATTTATTTACCCATCTTACAGGTTTTTCTGATTTTGAACCTTCTGTTGATGGAGTCCTCGCAGTAGACACGTACCATGACATTGATCTTTCGTATAAAGACCATGTAGAAAAATTTCCAATACTTATTGAAGATAAACTTTCTGAAGGATTTCATAATATTAGATTAACTGTTAATTCCGTTAATGAAACTTTTACATTCTATAGTTTTTTAAGCGGTCGTTGCGATATTCTATATGATAAAGGTTTTCTTTATAGTGCAGATGAGACAGAACCGTATAAAGTTACGAACTACCGTGGTGTTCACTCAAAATTTTATGTAGATCCAACAAACACAAGAAAAGCTCTTATCTACCTCGATAATAAAGAAATTTGCAGTTCTACTGGATTCTATCAAAACTATTGGGATGTTGAACAAGCATATCCAGTAAGTAGAGTAGATAATCAAAATATTGTAACGGGCGGTACGCTGGCAATAACTGATTATATATTACCTACTGTTGACAATACAATGACATATACAGTAGGTAGTACAACAGTTACATGTAACTCTACAAGCATAATCAGCCTCCAAAATTATGACAGACTTTTTGCAACAACATGTGTTCCTTTGGGAGCATATGTGACTGGAATTACAGATTTAACTCATTTTGAAATGTCAGCCCCCGCAATTGAAAGTGGATCTAACATAGTAACAACAATAGAACACTTCACCAATACAGTTATGATTTTCTTTACACCTGCAACAACGTTACTAGCAGCAGAAAATCATCAAAGAGCCGGTGTGTATTTAACCTATTTAGGGACAGGTGGTGAAGGATATCCTTGGGATCAGCTAAGCATTCGCATTCACGATGCCCATAATAATCAAGTTGGAGATATTGCATATAAGAATTATTCTAGTACTATCGTAGGATGGAATTATTTTGAGATACCTGCTGCACTAATCGCAGGAAATCAATATCACTACCACGTATTAGTTCATGGAAGAGATGGAAGCAATCCCACAATACGAACTGCAACTGGAAATACTACAAGCAGATGCTATGTTGAAATGTATAAACCATATACTGGTATGTACAAAGATTCTGATGTTATTAACATTATAAATTCAGCTGGATCATCTATTGTTGCTATTCGAGCATCAACAGAAGATTCAGAGAATTTTCGGCATGATCAAAGTATTCTCGATATCATGGGTGTTGATTTCTCTGACAACACTATTTGGGCTAACTGGTCGTATGAAACATATATAGGTATCGATGTAAAAACAGGTCGTGTTAAATTTCCTACTGGGTATGACGCAAATAATTATTGGGTAGAGTTCAATGCAAAACAACGAACTTCTGATTTTGATGCAAAAACAATAATGCGACATGGCGAGACAGAAACTGTTGAAGATACCTTTAGAAGACTCACACACGAAGCATATACAATAACAATGAGGAGTGATGGAACACTGAGTGAAGGCGCACTTGTAAGAATCCATCCGAGTACGGGACTTGCTTCGTCAATAACAGACTATAGTCAATGGCAGTCCTTCATCGGAATTTGTCATAGGATTCCTACTGTAAATAAATTGGGATATTCAAATCCTGTTGAAATTGCCGTAAGAGGAATTACCGTTCTGGCTATTAGTGGTTCTCCTATTAGTGGTTCTCCTATTGTTGGGGATGAAATATACATAACAGCAGGCGGGTTAGCTGACAATGCAACAACAATTAGCATTGGTCTTGGAAAGAGAGTTGGTGTCATAATGCAAATTATTGACACAACGCACGTAAGACTATTCATCACGTAGAGGTTTCTGTTTATGGGAATTACAAAAGCAACTAAAAATGTAATAAATTATAGAGAAATAGTTGATATTACTATGAAGGATGCTGATATAGTTGGTATAAATCAACGCGCCGATGCAGCAGACAGAAAAAACCTCGAGCAAGAAATACGTTTAAATTATCTTGAAGGAAGACAAAATTCTTCTTCTACTATTATGTCAGAATTGTATCTTGATGAATCTAAAACCGATTTAACATACCTCAATGATGAAAAACCCGCTGAAATAATGGATGATAATGATTGGAATAACAATTGGAAAGAAACGCAACTACCTAGCCCTGTATATAAAAACGGATACATGCGCCCTCGACAAATTCCATACATGCTTGAAAACATGGATGAATACAATTTACTTGATATTTTAAATGGTGACATGGGAGGCATGTCGAGGTATGATTCACAAAATGATTGTTATTGGATAATATCTAATCAAGGTGGTTCTAATACACAAGGTGAGATAACTCAAATAAGCCCGAAATTAAAAGATGGAAAAATAGAAGTTTTACGAAGATGGATGTTACCCGCACACGCACTAAAAACATGGTCAGGAATAGACTTTTATTATTTAGATAGTGTTACTACATATGTAATTGCTGTGGCACAAGGAACAGCAACAACAACATCTATACTACATGGTTGGGCATATAAGCATTATCTAGCAGGATATCCGCAATATTCGTATGTTATGGGTACGTCTAACGCTCAAAATGGAGATACACTTGCTCCATATCTTTTATATCTTACGGGTACTATGGCAATAGGCTCTCCAACAATAGCAACTGCCAATACAGCAAGTCTTAGAGTAGGAATGTGGATATCCGGCACAGGAATAACCTCTTGGCAACAGATAACTGCAATAAACAGTGCTACTTTTTTTACCATAAGCGCTCCATGTATTTCTCCTGCAGGTATTCAAGCTCTTGGATACTTTGATAATAATGGTGCCTTATACATATCTAATTCTTCTCCTGACATTGGATATTACAATGATGTGGTTGAGTATGATACTACTTCATATGCGGTTTTAACATGTAATGGCACATCGGCTGTAAATCTTATAAGAAGAGATAAAAATAATTGGTCGATTATAAGTGCAATACTAGGTTTTGAAAAATTTGTTGGAGGTTCTACTTCTGTACAAAGATCAATAACGAAGTCAGGAAATAATATTTATATACGTGTGAATGATGCGGTTAATGATAAAAGATTTATTTATAAGTTTAATATAACTACAGATATTATATCGGGTGTAGCTGTAACCTGCTCTGGAAGATATGAACTTTCAAGAAATATAGATGATAGGTATGCTTCAGCAACTAATGCAGCTCCAGGTGGTATTGGTGTATCCAAAGAAGGAGATATCCTTGAAGTAACATCAACCCTGAATAATGGAAGATTTATATCACGCCGAGCTGTAAAAAATGCATTGATAGCGGAAAATCAAGTTACGGGTGTAACAAAACCATTAGGTGCCTTGGGGCCTGCCCAACCATACGGACCATCTGCATGCATGGTTGACACTGATGGTAATTATTGGACGGGTGACTATTATGTTTGGGGTGGGTATGTACCAAATAATACAGCAGGGCTGTATAGATATAAAAAATCTACCGGCGCAGTAACATCAGTGACCTTCACAAATGTAGGTGGGGGAGTAAATGCTATAATTGATGCATGCCACGATGGTACGAGCGTATATATAGTTTTTTATTACGGTACCGGCGCAATTTACAGAATTGCAAAAGGTCCTCTTTCAACTTTGCTAGCAGGTATACTACCCAGTTCAATAGCTATAGGTTCTGGCGGGTGGTCATATCTTACATTCCCATCAGCAGCAAATACTGCACCTATATACGGATTAGCCTATGATTCTGATGCAGGTGTTCTTTTAGCGACATTATCAACAAATTATATTGCAACTATACCAACAGACGGTTCATCTTTTAATACAACTTCATATAAGTTACCTGCACCTACTAATAATTGGTGGGGATGTGCTTATAAAAACGGAAATATCTATGTAAATGAAATGACGTTTGCAGCAACCCCATGTCGAGTCTCAGTTTTTGTTAAATCAAAAATGACATCTACTACATGGTTTAGATCACATATTTATCAAGATCCACAAGATTCATTTGCTTCAAATTATTCTAATCAAGGAAGATACGGTATTGACTTTGATGGAAATGATTTAATAAGCATAAGCTATACAGCCAAGGTATTTACAAAGCATGCGACTCTCGTTGATCCTGATGTAATGCAATTGCATACATTTATTGATGGAAATAACATACTACCGACAAGCACAGTATGCTCTGCAACTCCCATAGTAGAAAGATACTTTGAACCAAATGAATTTTCTGATCCACGAGATGTCCCCGATAAAAATTATATGGTTTTGGGCTATGGTAAAGTATCCACAACCTACGGTGGATTCTCAGAACTGCATCTTGATGAATACTTATCTGACAAAAGCATTACCGGAAAAGATAGGTACGATGTAAGTAAAATAAGAACCAGACATTATTTGGGAGTAGCAACAAGCCCAAATAATATTGTAGGGTATTATACAGGATGGAACGGAGGTGTTCCTTCCACGACTTCTGTGTTTGTAGATAGAGACATGATTTTTGCAAGTATATGGAATCCAGGTGGTACGTCTGACTCAGGCCCAACTGTGTATATGATTGATTTACTAAAAAGTAAAGCATTTTGCTTTGGTTCAGCATTTAATGTATCATACGGAAGAGCAAGTTACTGGGGAGCTCGATATAATGGAAACCTATCCCAACGAAATGATAACCTTGGCTATAATATGAGCTCATCCCCTGAATTAGCTTTGAACACTAATGGAATTGCATATCATTATATATCATATGTGCATGCACGAACATTTACAAAAGATGATATATCTGATTATTCTCTTGAAAGTCCGAGAACATATGTTTCAATAAATCACACGCTTGGAAATGATATATTAGTTATTACGTGGGATTCTTCAAATAATAGAATTCCTATAAGAACATGGACTAACGTCTTCAATGCAGCCGCTATAGGGGGCGGTACTTTTCATGTTGCGACAAATTCCATTATTACTCAGTCTGGTTACCTCTTTGCAGCGTGGTATACTGCTTCCGGAACCATGAAAAGAGGGTTAAACTACATATGGAATTTGGCTGAGAATCTCGGATACGATAACGCAAATGCCCAAAAGTGTATAACATATGCAACGTCAAACTATCTAAGTACGTATCAAAGTTACATATCTCCTAATAGTTTATGCTGGAAAACTCCAAGCGGCCTGTGGCGACATATTATAACTATCGCAATCAGCGAAGGTCAGGGTATAATGGTATATGATTGCGAAAATAATACCAGAATGGATGTTTGCTACCGATCAGTAGGATCTACCGGGCATAGCTTCATTGATAACTATGAAGATAGAATATTTTATATAGAAGCAAATGCTTCATCAGCTGGCTATTTAAATGCTATGGCAACTATGAAAAGATTACACTTTGATGATAAGTACCAGCATGGGGGTCCCGGTGGCAACACAGATATAGTCGATTATAATGGATGGCATGCACAAGATTATATTCACTATGCTACAAGACCTCGTTTTGGTTTACCTTTTAGATGGATCAGCGGCGATGGTTTAAAGTATCAGCATAAAATGGTATACTCTCCGCTAGTCAATAAATTAAATTTCAGCAGTCATCTGTATGGCACATGCTTGTACCATTATTATTATGAAGAGCAAAGTACACATAAATCTATAGAATTTGAAATGGATAGTCCGTCAAAGTATGTTTATAAGAAAACTCTAAGGAACTAACGTATAAAAGAGAGATAAAAGTATGTCTAAAGTAAATGCAATACAAAGACTTGATCCCCGCGTAAGCTACGTTGGTGCTGCGTGGAGTAATACAGGTTCAGCAGTGCAAGATCCTGCTGCCGGAGGAGTCACTCCCGCAACTAATGCAATTGCAGGACGAGGCCAATTTGGTACAGGATCTCAACCATTAGATGGACATAATATAGCAAAAGGAACTGGCGGCGGCGTCACACCAATGGTTCCCACTATTGATTTTACGTATGATAGAAGATTGGATTCTACAGAAGGTAGCGGTGTCGACGTGTATGATACCGCGTCTGTTGGAAACCTTTCCAGTGGAACATATTTTCGAATAGTAGAAAATGGAAGTAATATAAGAAATATGCTATATCCACGATCTCCTGGTGTGCCAAGCTATGGCCTTCAAATTATTGCCAAAGATCTATCTACAGAGATATCTCCTATAGAGACTCAATGCTATGTTGATCCCGTCCTCGGAAAATTTGTATTACCACAACCGGTGTATTGGAGCAAATGTGAGAGTGTAGCTAATGTATTAACGTCTGCAGAAATTGGAAGCGCAACAGCAACCGATTCTAATTTTGATGTTACCTCCACTAGTACTATGGCTAAATTTAATAATGCGATATATCAATACTCTACAGGCAATCTTGGTCATAGAACAGTATTCTCAATAGATAATTGCATTTTGAATGCAGGTACTATTTCCTTTTGGGGGATGAATAGCGGATATCATAAAATCTATCTTGATGTTGCTACAAATACATATGTTAAACTACATACGTCCAGCTCAATTTATATAAACGGGGAAGAAGTGGCCACACAAAGTGGTGTAGCAACTGCTTTAAAACATATATATATTATTTGGGATAGTAATCAAAATATTACAGGGGGGAAATCAATTGTCGTATTTATAAATGGAGTGGAAGTTTTATCAACTACACATGATTTAACTACGTTTACAAGTGATGTACTTTTTGGTTATTACATAAACAATGGTACCGTATCTTGGGATAACATAAAAATTTGGCAGGATGTTATAGCAGACCCGTCTTTTGAATATAATGGGGGAGGTGGAAGAGAACTAGCGATGCATGCTATGTATGGATCAGCAAATAATTATATACCTGTAATAACAGGAACAAATAATGGTGTATGCTATAATTATCTTCCTTTACCAGCTGATCCTGTAAAATTAATTAAGGGAAGTAACATAACTGCAACATTAGAAAATGCTTCAAATGTAATGGATGGATCTGGTAGCTTTGGAGGTACATCAAGTTTATATACCAGTGCTTTTGTGCAACTTTATGATGGAACACATTTCCAATATGATAAGAAATTGGATGCATCAGTTATGCAAGACCCTATAAATGGATTTGGATCTACCCCTGGAGGAATAATCGATACCGGAATATCCGGTTCTCTAGCTTCGGGTAAATACATACGAGTAGTTGATAATACAAAAAATATAGTTGATGTCACAGGTCTCAATTTGGATGTATATGCAAAACATATTATTAATCCTAAATTAGTAACCCCTTCTTCAACGCAGTGCTATATTGATCCTACTACTGGAATATTTATTTTGCCAAGACCTATTTTTTTTGATAAGTGTGACGTATCTCCTTTAACACCGTCTCCACAGATAACGTCAGATTTAACTCCTACGTATGTTCCATATGAAAATGCCTACTTATCCACACCAAGCTGGCATCTTCCAACTGGAGGTAAATTTGGAGGATGCTACATCGCAGATCATGCTTTTGATCACTATGCTACTAATACTTTAACTATCAGTCCTTTCGCTATCAAAACATTTCCGCCAAGAGGAGTTTGGTCTTTTTGGTCGAGCGTAGAGGGTGGGTGGAGGGGAAGGGGCAATGATACTAACGGGTGGGCGTGGTTTAAACTATATCTATCTCCCAATACATATATTCAAGCGTATAGTAGAAGTTATACATATGAACATTTTGTTTACATAAATAACATCCAGGTATATTATTTAAGTGTTGGGACATCCGGTATTTTTAGGCACTACATGGTTGCATACGATACAAGCGGAGGACTGCAAGGAGGAGGATATTTAAAATTTTATGTTAATGGAGCTCTTATTTATACCCATGCTTCTGCGTTTCCTTATCAAAGTGAATATCCTAAAATTGAGATTATGGGCGGCTGTAGTGACACAGGAGATTACAATGCATATTCATATACAAAGTTAGATAATTTAAAAATATGGAATGAAGGTACTTCTGATCATTTAACTGATTTTTTAAGTATGGAGTATAATGCGGGAGCGGGAATAGAAAACGCCCTTCATTATATATATGGGCCAGCAAATAACTATGCTCCTAAATTAGTATCTCCTGGAGGAGTTGGGTATTTCAAGTCAGGGTCATCAGGAAGTTATACTAAACTGACATTTTAGTGAGGAAATAAAATATGGCGGAGCAGGATAAAAAATATGTTGGTGTTGCGCTTAGAACGCATGATGAAGCTGGTATAGTTCGAATAACAATAATTAATGTATCAGCGGCAACAACTGTTTTAAATACTACAGATATTGATTTATATGATAAAAACTTTGATAGAAGTGCAATACCTAATCAGTACAAGTTGTGGTGCTTTTGGTGGAAGGTTGAACCTGCCTCCGATATCTATTCGATACATATTGAATTATCTCCTAATACTATAACAGGAAGATACTTAGAAATTGAGTATTATCTTGAAAATATTCCTATACTTGATGGATATGTAACAACTACTATGCGTACGTGGCATGAGGATTTTGAATTTGATACATATACGTATTCGTTAGATGAAGACACGGTTACTTCTCTTGAACAAACATATAGTATTAACGCTGATGGCAGCACAACAATATTTTCTCTGCCCCCTACAGTGCATGCACATGATTTCAAATTATTCAAAACAAGTACCGGCGACACTTGGAAATATCCAACAAGTATAGCTATCACTTGGGGGACGAGTGGATCTAATTATGAAAATGAGACGATAGATCCTAATGGAAATTTTGGAATTAAGTTTTACACAGCACCCCTAGTTGGAAGTACTATAACATTTACATACATCCCTAAAGTAAATAAATATGCATTAAGAAGAGTAATGAAACAACCTTATCTAGAAAGCTACAAGGATAATCGAAGAGAAGTTCGTTTACTTGATGATAGTATTGAGCTAATACCGTAAAAGAAGCATAGCATGAATACCAATAAAGATTTAAAAGATATTTACTATGAATATATGAATGACTCAAGTTTACCTGTTTACAATGAGGATGATTCTTTCTTTGATAAACTTACTGATCCAGAAAAATTAGCCTATCTCTATCAATCTTCAAAAAAAACATTGGGAATGTTTTATAAACAAAGAGATTATAATGATATTCTGATGAAAGAAGTACTCGAACTCAGACAAAAAATTAAAAATATAGAAAAACAATTAAGTCGAATATAGCAAGAAGACATGTTAAAGGTTCATTAATTCCTGCAATTGAAGCAGATGCACATATTACAGTAGCATACTTGGAATAATAAAAAATATTTAAGATACAATAGTACCAGTAAGGTTTTATAATATATTTTTTTATACAGAAAAAGTCGTTCTATTGGACGACTTTTTCTGTATAAAAAAATATAAAATGATAAAAAATGTAAAATATTTTGTTGACGCAAAGTATATGTAATGTATAAGGAGACATATAACTGCCGATACTAATACAAATCTGACTTATTCATTGGGGGAAAATATACAGGTATATGGTATGCATACATGAACATAGGTTGGGTGTTACTGATAGTTTTTCTATTAATTGGGATAGTAGTATTCAAAATTATTCGGCAATACCTGTTAATCGAACGAATAAATCGATACGAAAATTTAAGGCACGCTTTAGTATATAAATTGGGTGTAATTAAAGCTGAAAAATTCTCATACGTTCGACTTGAGAAGATACACTCTCGACTTAAAAAAACAAAAGAGGAGTTTATAAAAAACCCACACATGTTGTATAATATTATTACAGAAACCGAGGATGATATGGATACATACTTTAATTAAAGAGAGGTACATATGTTTGAAAGAATAACCCGCTACTTTGAAGGGTTAAAGCATGTTGCAGCGGTAAAAGCTCAATATTATTCAAAAGGCCAGGAGGATGCCTCATCACGGTTCATTATCCAGCAAAAAAACGTGACCAAAAAAATTGAAGAGTTAACTAGCCAAAACATAGCAATTGAACGACGACTCAGGACTGCAGCGGATCAACGTATCGAACGTATGGAGCAGCTGCATGAAACAAAGTGTTCTGCATGTAGAACAAACCTCGAGGCAGAGCGCCAGAGACTTCTCAGAAGGCAAAACCAGCTTGCACGCAAGATTTCAGAGTTTGAAGAAGTCTGGATGAGCATGTATCAGCACGCCAATACTATTATTGATGAGCATGATATTCTTCTCAGATCGTCAGGAAGACTTGTTGCGTCTCGCAATGTTCTGCTTGGGTTCAAAAAGAAAGTTGATAACATTATGCAAGAATCAGCCCCATTGCTATCAATTGAGCTTCATGACAGTTCTACAGATAAAATGGGCGATCTCACTCCAGAAAGTATAGCACTTCTGGACAAAAATGATAAAGAAGATCAGATAAAAAAAGAAAAACTGTCTTAAAAATACATACCAATAAAGAATTATTTCCTTTTGGGGAAAGGGGGTATGAATGTGCCAAAAGTGTTTCTAGTATGTTGTACAGTAGTATATGTACTTTTATTGGAGTGCTGTAATCTTGCAGCAAGATGTGGTCCTATCGGTATAGACGAATTTTCGCAGTGCGTTGAGTCCTGTATTTCTGGGGAAGATAAAAAAAAATTCGAAAATAAGCGGTCGCTCACAGAATACTGCGTAGAGCAGTGTGTTGTTACATTAAGAAAATGTTCCTATGAATGATTCAAGGTCAACTGGATCGTTGCTTCTAAAAAAATAAAAAATAAACAGAGCAAAGCTAAAAAATAATTGACGATAAATGGTATAGCGTTTTTTAATATTTTATCAAATTTTATTATAAAAAACGGTGAATATGCCTACGAAGAAAGTTGCTTACATTGGTTTTAACCTTCCAGCTGATTTATATAAATTTGTGCAGGGTCAGTTAAAAGAAACATACAAATCTCAGACTGAATACTTTAAAGATCTAGTTATTCGAGATAAAAAAGCAAAAGATTCAGAAAAATCGAGTCAATTCGTAGCGTAATATCGATGCATTTGGGGAAACAATGATAGAAGCATCTATAGTAATATATCAAAATCAAATTATTGACTACAACAGAGGAACACCAATATCTGTTGAATTCAATTTTGAGCGGATTTGGGAATATAAGAAATCTTTAAGAGATAGCTTTCAGCCCTATCTTTTAAATTTCTATCATGTACATCCTGCAGGAATTACGAGTTATAGTGAATTGGATAAAAACTGCATGAAAGGATTTTTCATAGCGTTTGGATATCCAATCTATTTCGCCATTATTAATTTCTTGAATAAAGATTTATTTGATATATCTGCTCAATACAATGCGTTTGAGTATATTAAACAAGGCGTAATAAATCCTGTTGGGATTGAGCACTTAACCAAAGATCAATTATTATTCTTAAAGTTTTTATCTTACGGTAGTGTGGGGGCACTGTGAATATTTATGTGTTTGGCTTGGGGGCAATTGGTTCCAATATGCTTCTGCAACTTATCAAGAAATATCAGGATTTTTCTTTCTATGGAATCGACTATGACAAAGTAGAAGATAGAAATATAAACACGCAGGCATATTTCTTGAACCACGTTGGACTTTCGAAAGCACAAGCGCTTCTACCAGTCATCGGAACGAAGTTAAGAAAGTTTCAGTATAAGCCATTTGTTCGAAAAATAACAGGATCTGAGGATATCCTTAATATTTTAGAGGAAACTAAAGCAGGAAAGGATTATCTGATTCTCGATTGTTTTGATAACGCGCAATCAAGAAAACATTTCGACATATTTAACTATAACCTTCTTCATGTTGGCTTTTCACCTCAGTATGCAGCGGAAATATTGTGGCATGAAAATTACTCAACCCCGAATGACATTCCTGAAGGACAAAATGACATCTGTGTCATGACGGAAGCAGTGCCTTTTATTAATTTTGTTGTTAGTCTCGCATGTTTTACCGTATCTGATTTTGTTGATTCTGGAACAAAAGAGAATTATCTTATTACTGGTAAGAATAGAATAGTTACTTTATAAGAGTTATACTTTTAATTGACATAGATGGGTTTGCACTATTTTATGAGGAAAGTATGGGTTTGTTTAACAAAGACTACATCGCACGAGAAGACCTGGAAAAAATATTAAAATCCCAGGAAACTAAAATGCGCACTGCTCAATGGGAAAAAGAAAAAAAGCTCATTGCTGAGTATGAGGATAAGTTACGAGACTTGCGTAATGAAAATAATAAAAAAATAGAACAAGTATACAATGAACATCTCGCAAAATTAAAATCTATAAATTTTAAAAAGAGTGAGCTCTTTAAAGAAATGATGGAGGATAAAGACAAAGTAATAAAAAAACTAGAAAAAGAGAACATAGAGTTACTTAAAAAAACAAGACGATACAAAGAAGCATATGAATTGTATAGAAATAGCAGAGAACGCGTTCTTGACATAGCTCAAGAAATGGGCGCTGTCTCTGATAAAGTTACAATGACTGCAGCTAGAATGAATTCATACTTTTCTCAAATATCAGACCTCGCAGAAACCAACACGAGAGCAGGAATAGCACTCGATCCTAAAGTAGAAGCTCTTATGTATGTAGATGAACCAGCACATGAAGAAACACACCTTAGATTAATTGAAACAAAATTAGAAAAAGCTTAAATCAAGCGCACAACATAAATAAACTCATAGATATATACTCATCAGTAGATGTTGCTATTATAAGCATAGCATAATAAAAATGATAAAATATGAGATGATATTACATTAAATAAACCGATACTAATAGAAACATATTATTGTGGGGTTTATTATGAACCAGAAAGGAACTGTGCATCTCACAAAGGACGGATCAAACTTGGCTGCCTGCGGTTGGTCGGGTCTCGGTATTGATATTACGACAAATGAAGATGAAGTAAACTGTAAAAAATGTATTAAAAAATTAAATAATAATAAGACAAAAGAAATTCAAATGCGACTTAGAAAATATTGCTAATAATGAAAGATGTTGGATATATAATACGCCATCAAGCTGAAAAACTAATAAAAACTCAGCGGGCTATTATATTTGCGCTAAGTTCCCTTTCTGAAATACGGGATCACGGAACAGGAACGCATCTTAAAAGAATTCAAGAATATAGTGTACTGCTAGCTCAACTTCTTCGATATAGTAAGAAAAGAATAGATGATGATTATATTCGTAATATGTATGATGCATCGGTATTGCATGATATTGGTAAAGTTGGTATCAAAGATGCAATTCTTCTCAAAAATAGCAGTCTTACCCCGCAAGAATTTAAAATTATGCAAAAACATCCTCTTATCGGACATAAAATATTTAAGTCCGTAACCAAAGAAATTGGAACCAATCCCTTAATAAAACTGGCCTTAGAAATAATCTTGTATCATCACGAGAATTGGGATGGTAGTGGATATCCTAATGGATTACTAAAAAGCGAGATACCTCTTTCAGCTAGAATAGTTACAATAGGTGATTGCTATGGCGCCTTGACATCAAAACGGCCTTATAAAGAATCTTTTTCTCATGAAAAAGCACTTGAGATTATGAAAAAGAACTATCATAAGTTCGATCCTAAGATATTTAGGATTTTTATTGAAAATGGAGATGAATTTCGTAAAATTCGTGAGGAATTTACTGAGTAGGGCTGCCGAAAATAATAGAAACACACCAAGGAGATCACAATGAAACTACTGAGCAACATTATTGAAAAACCTTTTATGTCTCTTATTGAGCACCGCCCCTGGGGACATTATGGGTTATATTCGGATAATGAACACTGCACTACAAAAATATTGTACATAGCAAAAGAAGAATCTCTAAGTCTACAATATCATTTTCGTAGAGATCAATTATACGTTCTACTCGATGATGATTTCACTATAGATTACAGCAGTAGTGAAGTCCCCGAAGAACTTATAAACTTATCAATAGAAGACTGGCGCGTAAAAGGATTTGAAAAATTTCTTGAAGATCATATGATATCAACTCCCGGTTCTGAAGGGGATATGTTTGGTTTTAAACGTAAGATTTTACACAGAGCCGCATACCACGGTAATAGAAAATACGGTCGTATTCTCGATGTTGCCTTTGGAGAAAATGACGAGTTAGACATTGTACGCATAAAAGATAAATATGGAAGAGTATAAAGTAAGGCACCACTCAGTGGAGCAAACGCATACAGAATTATAAAGGAATCAAATTAAAAAGTAATGATAAGTTACTATAAATTTTTAATTATTTTTTTATAATTGACAACGGTTTAGGGCATTCATACATTGTGTCAAAATCTATTCCTCAACCCCCTTAAAAATAATAACGCCATTATTATTTCTCTTTTGAGGAATAGATTTTTAAAATATTATAAAATCCTATAAAACAGTTGACAATTTAATTATTCTGATGTATATTTGAATCTGAAGCGAGAGGCTCCATTCTTCCTACACAGCTGTACCATAAGTTACCTCCATAACCTAAGAACCAGCCGCCCATGCAAGAATCGAGCCTCTTTTTTATTCCCACCAAAGTCTCCAAAAAGCTGAAATATTGCATGAATCTGTTCTCAAAAATACCTATATCTATAGTAAATAGACCGATACTATTTAAAAATACATATGGAGGATTGCTATGACAAAATCCCAACCAAAAATACTATACTTTGCTCGAGATATGGATTTTCATGCAAGCAAAGCATGTGAATCGCACGATGACGCTGTTGCGTACATAGGTAGACAAAGCGGAAAAGGGTATGTTGAAGTTTTCGAACTCGAGGGAGATTACTATTATTTTAAAACTGCAGAATGGATTGGTCCGGCGGATAGACACTCAGTCAGAGGATCTGTTTTTGGAGCTGAAGCGACAGAAGGAATTCACAAGAATTTTATTCCATTCATACTTGGTTACACTAATTAATGTGATTAGTGCTCATAGTACCCCCGAGTTCATTCAAGGATAGTGTAGTTACTTACACTATCCAATTTTTTAATTTAACCAATAATAATCCTTCATTTTTAAAAATAAATATGTATTTTTATGAATAACCAGGATGATAAAGATGGAAAATAAAAATTTATTCTATATTGAAGATTATACATTAATAGATATGATGGAGGATAGGTACTACAAAACACAATGAGCATAATCAAATCTTGGGGGGTACGATTATGGAAATACGGCAGGGCTGGTATAAGCATTATCAAGGTAACTACTTCAAAGTAATTAACATTATGCAATATGTTGATTCGAACTATTACTCAGAAGAAATAGTATATGAAGACAAATTGGGAATACGATGGACGCAGCCTCTTGAAACATTTTTTGGAACGGTTAATGTAGGTAAGAAAACAATTCCAAAAGTAACATACGTAGGGGGGAGGTTGCCAAAAGTAACCGTTGCTGAATAGGGGAGGACTGCTATGAAAAACCAGTATACTAACTGTGATGAATGTTTTTACTTATTTTTAGACGAAGTTCAAATAAATAATGAAACAGAGACAGCCTATCGCTGTGGCAAACCTGTCGGAACTGAGTCAACCAAAAGACTTGCTGTTGGTGGAATTGATCATGATATTATAATAATACTTAAAAAATCAGCAAGAAGTGTAGAAAAAGATGACGATACTATTGTAGCACCTGATTGGTGTGAAGGATTCAAACCAGATTCAGATTAATACTTACTGGAAGAGATAACATGAATATAAATAATGATCCTTTTGAATTTCTTGATTCTGAAGAAATCAGTGCTGCTAGGGTAGAAAAGCAAGAAAACATCACGCATACAACAATTTGTCCAGATTGCACACATATTATGGTACGTAAAGTATTCGATGGTGTTGTAGATACTGTAACACTTATAGAATGCCCATATTCAGCTACAGTAAATATTCAAGAATTTCCAGTATTGGAATGCTCTTATTTTAAGAAAGAGCCATAGCAAAATTTTCTGTGGGGGAGAACTATGATGAAATATGTATTACGCAGTACTCTTGTTCTTGGAATCTATTTAATTATAAGCTTACTTGCCACCATACTTTTTTCTGGATATACTGAAACAGATATATTAATTGGAACGATACTGTGTGCTCTCTCAAACATAAGTGTAACAATGTTTTTAGACTATAAAAAAAAGGCAACACAGGGTAAAGTTGAAAGAATAAATAAAAATATACACAATGGCGTTTGGAGAAAAACAATTATAAATCTTTAAACGCGCACTCTCTTAAAAAAGGGGATTTTTATGAAAAAGATATTTATTACTGTATTTATTTTTATAAGTGTTCTGTGCTACTCAAATACGAATGATGGAACAGCTATCATAGTATCTTATAATACAAAAAGACTAGGCCATGGAAATAAAAATTATATGGGCATGGCAGCAACTATTGCTAAAAGTGATGTTGTTGGGCTAGTTGAAGTTATGAATCGAGCCGGTCTCGATGAATTAATATATGCTTTAGTACAAACTACCAATGTACCTTGGGGATCTTTCATATCAGAACGAGCTGCTGGTTCAGATAGATATAAAGAATACTTTGCGTTTGTTTGGAAAAAAAGTAGAGTATCTCTTGTAAGATCTCTCGGATTTTATAAAGAACTTCAAGAATCTGATTTTGCTCGGGAGCCTTATGGAGTAGAACTTAAAATAGATAACTATATATTTACTTATGTACTTTGTCATATTATATGGGGCACAGATGAGCAACGTCGCATTAATGAAATAAAACTTCTTCCAAAAGTATATACGTATTTTCAAACTATGAATGGAAATAATGACGATGTATACATAGCTGGCGATTTTAACATGGAGCCAAATAAGCCGGTATGGTCTTTTGTTACTAAATCAACAGATAATATGCGTAGTCTTATTTCATACACACACAAAACAACAGTAGGTATGTCTGGACTCGTTTCAAGCTATGATAATATATTTATTTCTAAATATAGTGAATACGAATTTATAATGGCAGGAGTTCTTAATATTCCTAGTAGTGTACCAAGAGCCAGCTATAGAGAAGATATATCAGATCATCTTCCCGTATATATTATAATAAATACTTTACCAAAAATACAATAGGATATGATGGAAGTACAAGACGCAATACTAAAAAGGAAATCAGTTAGAAGATTTGTTTCAAATAAGAGCATAGATGATTCTGTAATAAAAAATATACTTGAGTTAGGAATACGTGCTCCTTCCGCTGGAAATCAGCAACCTTGGAAAATATTTGTTATCAGAAACCCCAAAACGAAAAGAAAACTTTCTGAAATAGCCTTCGGACAAGATTTCATAGCAGGGGCTCCAGTAGTATTAATGATATGTATTGATAAAAGAAAAGCAGCCGCTCGTTATAGCATGCGGGGTGTAGTATTATATAGTATTCAAGACACCGCAGCACTTATTGAAAATATTCTCTTAGCAGTTACTGATAAAAAGCTTGGTGCTTGCTGGATAGGAGCATTTAATGAAGAACAGTGTTCTAAAGCATTAACACTATCTGATGACATGTGGCCAGTTGCTATAATACCTATAGGATATGAATCAGGTGGTTCTCCTAGAACTGATAGAAAATCTCTAGAAGAAATAGTCATATGGGATTAACTCATATAAAAGGAGATAGCATGGGAAAACGAAAGTCTGATGATATTCTTGATAAACTATACCCATTTATTGTTGATATACAAGCGTCGCTTGATAGATACGTATTGTATATGGTAACTATGTCTCTTCTTAAAATATCGATTGGTGATAAAAATACAATTAATGCTATCTTAGATAAATGGCTGACTGATTTTTTTAATGCAAATATAGATACAGTACAAGCAAAAGTTTCTGAGGCATTTGGGCCAGACGAACACGATGATGTAGCAGCACCCTTGCATTTAATTGCATTACAGTCAGTTACTAATGTTGCAAAAAAAACATTAATGGATTTACTCGAAGCTATTGAAAGTTTTTCTGCAAACGACTCTAAATATCAAAGTGCAACACGAATTAATCATTAATTTTGTTTCTTTTTCGTATGATTTCTATCTTTTCGAGACGTGATAATCCTGTATGTATAAATAGTGCAAAAGACACAACAAACATAAAAATACCGAAAGACATTCCAGCAATCAATAAGAAAACAATATCTTTTATTGTAATATCTGAGCCATCAAGATACTCTGCATATATGTATAGAATAGTTCCAATAATACCGATAGCACACCACGCAATACCAACTTTGTAAAAAACTGTCATTCTTCTTCAGTACACTCGATTTCGCTATCTGAATCATCTTCAATTTCATCTACAACAGCAGGACTGGCAAATGTATATGTAACAGACGTTTCTACAATAAAAAAGTACCCACATTCAGGGCAGTCAACATCGTGATCTCCCTCTTCATAAATATCAAAATCTAAGAATATCTGAGCCTCAAATGTAGTATTGCATTTAGGACAACGAATATATTTATCGTGGCGAACGGTCTCTTTTGAATCTTGAACAGCTACACAAGAATTACAAATTGTTTGGCATCCAGTTTTATTAAAAACCAAATAACGACCACACTTACAGCAGATTTCTCCAGCTTTTACTTGGGCTTCTCTATATGCTCCCCAATCGGTACCGTCATTTTTTGCAAAATTTTTAATATTAACCATACATAATTTCCCTATTATTTTTTTGGAATATTTTTCACACTATCTGAATTAGCTAGAGGGATGAATTGTCCAAATTGCGTTTTGACAACACGCTTATATCCATTTTTTTCCATCATAGATATAAGTGCATGCTCACCAGGCATTTCTTTTTTAAATTGTGCGAGAGTTATTTCAACTCCACAATAAGTAACACCACTATGATTCTTTTTTATACCATATTTAATATCATCATCATTACCGGTTTCTTCTCTTTCAAAAAAACGATATCCATAAGATCCTTTAGGCAGCTTAATAGATTCTTTTCTAGTTTGTACTTCTTTCTCAGAAATAGCAGATACGACATTACCAGGAAAGAGAAATTCAACATATAATTTTAGCATAACACACCGTCAATTAGCATCAAAGTAGTTTTTTTTAAGCTTCGATCCAGATAAATTTATTTGGTGCACTCCATCAAAAATTACATAAGGTGTCTTTAATTCTATTAAATCACACAACATATAGATACCTTTGCAGTAATCGCCATTATCAGAATGCAACTCATGAATAGCTCGCAATATTATTTCTTTCTCTGAGTCTAGCATTAACTATGTCTCAACACTCCTAAAAAATCAATTCTTTTTACAAAAGATGTACCATTAGTTCTTCTCGAGGAACATGTAGTAGAGCTTCCTTTTTATTCAGTAAACCTACTAATTCAAAAAATTTTAAACCGATATCTGATTGTATTTTTTTCATTTCTACGCAGCACACGGGTGCTGCAGAAGATCTTTTAAAATAAGCTCGCATAATAGAACACACAGGACAATAATAAAATAATGTGTTTGCTATATATTTATCCCACAGAGCATCCAATATTCCAACAACAACTTGATTTGTACAATAAAACTCTTTACCACACTTTGATTGTACAAGAGGATCTAATACAATATCTTCTCCCATAAATGCATGTGAGTATGATTCAGGCGATTGTAAAAAAGATATACGAAACAAATTGCTTCGTTTCATGAGATACATCATTGTTGGGGATACCACAAGCAAACTAATTCCTTTATGCTAAAACTTGTTTTCCTCTATCATACTCATTCAATGCATATTCAATACATAATGCAATAACTTGACTCTCTGTTCTTTTATGTGTTTCTGCTAATTTCTCTACACGCATTTTTATATCTTTTGGCAATCGAGCCGATATCTGCTCCTTCTGTTCTCTTTTTTCCTTCGACCAGCGTTGGCCTTTTAATCCGGGCATACATTCTCCTATACAAGTCAATTCTAGTATAGTATAAATATTACTATTGATTTTTTTGTAAACAAAAAAATTAAAATAATGCGCATCAATTCTATTTTTTATTTGACAATCATCTGACATAATATTATGTCTTTATTTAATAATAAAGACACCTATGAAAATTTTTATAATATCTACAGGAATATTACTACTCTTTTTGTTAATTGGAGACTGCATCTCTTTTTACATTAACAAAAGAAAAAAATGGATCGCACAAGCACTTAGCATATTTTCCCGATTAGTTTTCTTTACCGTACTTATAAGAAAATTAATGAGTAATGAAGAATTAAAATATGATTTTGAAGATTTGTACAAAAATACATTACGACCAAATACATGGATGATGCCTAGATTTTGGATTTGGAAAATTGAAAAATGTATTGAGAATGTTACGTATTTTAACTATATCGCCGAAACAGCACGACTGTATTCAACAGAATTTGAATTATACTGGACTCTATTTATTAGACAAAACAATTCTCTTACTTTGAATAATATAAAAAAATATAAAGATATATTAAAAAATACCGGATTAACGCATACAATGAAATCAAAAAATGAAACCCCACTTGGAGAGAAAACAATACATTAATTTGTAAAGCACTAGGCGGACTGCACGCAGGCGGTATTAAAATAGTGTGTCCTCATTATATTAAGGAGAAAAAATGACTGGATGGTACCATTTTAAACGAAGTATCTATACGATAATTATTATAATAATTCCTACAGCTATATATAATAATTTTTCCGCATATGGTTTATCACTTATTCCAATTCCAATATGTATAGTATCGTTCTTTATAAATATAACTATGTGGATAGATGATACAAAGAAATGGAATAAAGGTGTATGTAAGATTTGTAGTTCACCCTGGTTAGCTGCTGAAGGAAATGTGTATGACGAAACAGAATATCATTGCAAATGTGGCAGAACATTTTGGTGTTAAGAGAGGATTTAATGCTATGGAAAATTTATCTGATAAATATTTACTCATGATAGAACCAGATTTGAAAGGAAAGGCATCACTGCTCCCCCTATTAGATGATATAACCAGAAAAACAATATATTTATATAGCTTAACAAAGCCATCTGAAGATAGCTATAGAGGGTTTCATGCCACGCAAGACGGTCAAATATCTGATAACAAAGATCATATTCTTCCTAATGGTATAATAACCCACAGTCTGTGTGTCCATTATATTAAATATTATAGACCTTATGTACCACAATCGGAAATAGACAAAATAAATAGATTATATACGGAATTAAATAGAAATGAAAGAGAGTGAGGTTCGTGATATTATCTGCGAACTGCATCCCGATGAAGATTTTTTGTTTGCTGACGGATTTGATGCAGCTGTCATAGGTCTTTGTACAAAAACATATCGAGTTGTGTATTCTAAATCGAAGTGTATAGAAATATTATCTAAAGATATGGATTATGAAGATGCTAGTGAACACTTTGATTTCAATGTTGATGGTTCCTATATGGGAGAGAAAACACCTATATTTGTTGATGATACATTATTTCAAAACTAGGTAATACGCATGAGTAAAAAAGTAAAGCACATGGATATCACAGAATTCAGAGAGAAGGGTTATCTTCAAGAAGTAAATAGAAGATTCTTTCATCCCATAGGGCTTGCTTTAGAAATAAGTATCTTTAAATGGTATGAAGGATTCCTATATCATATTGTTTCAGCATTTAAGATGTTAATACCAGGAACTCGCAAAGAAGAAATTACAGGTGTGTGGGATTATCGAGAAGATCCTGAAGGAATGTATTTTGATTTTGCGCATATGCACGATTCTTGTAATCCAGATAGAATAACACAGGCATTACTAAAACAAATGCATGTAGAAGCCGAAATCTTTAGTAGAAGAGAAATAAGAGAAAAAATGTTTGGTAATTATATAGAGCCAATTCCTGCAGGAGATCCTAGAAAATGACTGAAACACATTATTATAATCAAATAATAATTCATCTTGAGAACATTATACACAGACAGCGTAATGTTATAACTTATTACAATCAAGGTCCTATAACAAGACTTTGGAGATGTCATGTAAACGACTTTAGTGTAGAAGTTGAATTATCTCTGGCTGCAGAGGAAAGAGCTCTGATAAAGCAACTTGAAAGTTTGAGACTAGAATTAATTGATTATTCAGTTGCCTATACTGAGGTAAAAAAATAATGAGATATCCCGGAATAGATACAGTACATCCATGTCCTTTTGATAATGCTGTATCTTGTAATATGAAGATGTGTGAGTATTGCTTTGGAGGAATGTTACCTGGAGACTATATAGATATAGAAGAATTCTCTGTGGTAACGACACCAGCAGGAACAGGAGCAATATTGTGTAATCATACTGGATATTATCACACTGTGGCCTTTTTATGTTTTAAGAAAAGATTTCTTGCATGCGAAATTTGTGGAAAGTTAATTCCTCAAACAAAATGGAGGCTCAGTTTATGAAAGTAAAACATCAAATGGTTCATAAATTTACGGGGGAGCCTAATAAAAATGGAGATGTCTACGCACCTGGCTGCAAAGTGCAGGGATTAGATCAGACAATAGTGGTAACACATAATTTCAATGAAGATGTGCAAGTAGGCACAGCAAACAATATCACATTAGAAAAGGGAGTACTCTTTGCAGATATAACATTCACTGATACGAATAAAATATTAAAAAACTCTTATGTGACCCCTGCTTTTGAAATAATTGATCCCCCCTACGATCCAAAAGAAGATTTTGATGAGCAATTAAAGAAACCCATCAAAGAAGTAAGAATATTCTCACTAGGCTGTACAATAAAACCAACAATCAAAGATTTAGATAAATTACCGAAGGAAGTATATGCACCTAAACCTCTCGAATGAAAATATGCTCTATGTAGTTGGAGCAATGATACTTGTATTTCTATTTTTTAGTGTGGCTTGCTACATAGTTGATAGAATGAACTGGAATAAGGGGAAATGTCTCTGTGGGGAACCCTGGTATAATTTTGACACAGATAGTCAAGGCGGTCGCGGATACTCGTGCAGAAAATGCGGAAAAACTATATGGATAAGCTATCCAGTAGATAAGAGGAAACAATGAGAAGAGAAGACTGCATTATTCATTGTATCGGTCCCCATTGTGAAGGATGCTTAACATATAAAAAGGAAGAAACTCCTAAAAAAGAGGTTACCATGAAGTACAAAGAAATTTCCTATCGATTAGTTAAAAATCTTGGTAACTACTCAACAGAAACAATTGAATTACTGGCAACAGTTGAGAATGATCAAGACATAGATGAAGTATTCAAAGAAGTAAAAGCAAAAGTTCAACAGTTGCTTGGGCAAATACCAAAATAAATTATAGAATTTCTAGAAAAATGATTGACTTTTATTATATTTGTTATTATTGTTATAACATAACGAGACAATATTATGAAAATGATAACAAGACATGATCTAAATCAAAGCTGCCTGTTCCCCTCAACAAAAGAGGGAAACCCAGCAGTATATTGGGAATTTGACATCTTCCGATGATGGAATACATAGTCTATGGAACCAGAAAAACGGAAGATGTCAAAATCTTCCGTTTTTTTATGCATGGATGATCAAAATTTTATAATAGATATTCGTGATAGCATACTAACTCTTATATTTGTAGAAAAGCAAAATAATATAAAAATAAGAGATTTTATAAAAAATGCCCAAGTAGCTCAAATGGATAGAGCAATAGTTTTGTAAACTATAGGTTGTTAGATCATACCTGACCTTGGGCTAAGAAGAAACAGCTTATTGTGCCTAGGGCACCCTCCATAAAACGGATGAATGTCTATCCATGCCGGACCGCACTATGAATAGACACCCATGAAACACTCACGTTTGAGGAGACACTGAGGCGATTTGGATTGGTCATCCTTCTGCCCAAGAAAATATCAGTTAAGGGTGCTGCTGTTTTCTATTTTTAAAGATGTGTATTACTAAAAAAGATTCTATTTTATACTATCAGGAGTTCACATGAAAATTAATATCTGTATATTATTAATACTGGTTACCAGTATTTCTTGTTCATCCTTAGCTAAGCTGACAGTAACACCATCAGGAGCAACTATTGGTGAGAATCAATCGAAATCTTTTGTAGCCGAAGGTTTTGATAAAAAAGGAAAAAAAGTTAAGATAAATCCGGCATGGTCGGTCGATACTGGAGGAGAGGACATAGGAACTTTAACACAGCAATCGAACACAGAAGCTACGTTTAGATCAAAAGACTTTGGGGTTGCTGTAATAACTGTTGAGGAAAAAAAGATAAAGGCATCTGCAAAGCTTTTCATTGCAAAAAAGAAAGTACCTCACATGCCCCAGAAGTGAGTATTTTATATAGGTATGAATTAGCCTTTAAATCGTTTACAGGAATTACGCTATCAACTGCCTGGTTTAAATAAAGAGTAGATTTAAAAGATCCGGTGCTGTCGGATCTCTATCGCGGGATAGACCAAATGGCTAGGTCGGGTGGCTCATAACCACTGTCATTTTTGGAGGTTCAAATCCTTCTCCCGCTAATAATGAAGTAGCAAGAGCGATAAGGGTTCTGCTACCTAATACTAGTTAAAGCTCCTTGAGTGTATTTCCTAGGTTTGCCTGGGCGTTAAACTCAAAAACGTAGTACGCTACTTTATTATAAAACGCCGGAGTAGCCCAATGGTTGAGGCACTTTTATTTTGAAAAAGCTAAAAACTTTACAGTTGGCATTACTCGAATGATTCGTCATTCCATCTATGGTAACTTACAAGCAAACAAATCTGAGTTCGAATCTCGGCTCCGGCACTTTTTTAGATCAGTAAGGACTAATGAAATATACGAAAAAGCAGCATCGTTGGACTAAAGAAGAAATAGAAGAACTCGAATCTTTAATTATTACAAAAACTAATCCAGAGCTAGCTAACTATTTCGAGGTATTTCAAAAAGTTCGTAAGAGAGAAATAGATAAGATTAAGAAGGAAAAAAAGTAATGTGGTATGTCAACCAAGCAGGAGAATCCTTTAAATTCAGGAATGTTCTTACAAAAAGAATATTTCAAACAGCAGCATATAGTAATTTTATAAATATTAACATATTAGACAGCGATTCAACTATAATAAATATTAACAAAGAAAGAACTCTTGGAGTACCTATAGAGACACTGGCAACAAAGGAAGATGCAGATTTATTTGTTATATACATAACAATATGCTTTGCTCGAAAACGATCGATTTGCTCTTATGAGGCTTACGAAACATTTAGAAAAGAATATGAACACAAAGTTAATGGAGTAAAAATAAAAAAATACGGATAAAGGAGAAAAATGAAAAAGCTTGGTATGCATGAAGGTCCTGTACGAAAGGGCGGTATTAGTAACAATAATTCATCCAATAAACCAGATATCGCACCAGCGGGCCAGGGTTTAACTATACCAAATGCGATAGCACAAATTGATAAAGATAAACCACTGCAAGTACTAGCACAAATAGATAATGCTATAGTAGCTCTATATGCAGGCGATAAAGGAAGTTCTATTTCAGCTCTTAAGAAAGCAAAAAATATTCTTAAAAATTTTTGTAACGATGGGGGACATTTTTGGTAGCTGTAACTCAGTGGTAGAGTCCTTGACTGTGGATCAAGTTACGTAAGTTCAATTCTCACCAGTTACCCAGTTTTTTAAAATTAAATGAAAGGAGATACATGAATGGATCTTAAAGAACTTAAAACAGACGCAACAAAAAAATTAAAGGAGATTGAGAAGAGTAAAAAAGCGCTTGATGCATTTCTTCTCAAAGTTGAAGAGATTAGAACTGCTCCAAAAGATAAGAAAGAGAAACTCACTGAAAAACTTGAAGCGTGGCTTGGTAAAGCAGGTATCGCTGAAATACTATCATAATAAAAATTCGCCATCCTTGTAGAGAGATGGCGAATTATTCTATTTTTGTGGAGAATTTTATGTTAAAATATATGTTGTATGCACAAGCAGGCGAAGGTTGTGATTATACCATAGCCTGTGGAAAAGAAGTATACATGTTATCTTCTTCGTCCATAGAAGAAGCCAAAAAGGAGACAGAGAAATTCATAAAGGAAAATTTTAGTTCGGACGAACACAGATTGAAAAAAGCTATTATTTATGAAGTAACCAAAAAAGTGATACTCGATATTGAAAGTATATATAAAGTAATAACTGCTAAAATTATAGAAAAGTCTCTGGATGAGATCGTTGAAAAAGAAAGAATGGAGTATGAACGCCTAAAAAGAAAATTTGAAAAACAATACAATACTGGGGCATGTTAATAATGGCAACACAGGAAAAGATCGATCTCGTGTGTAACAATTTTGCAAAATTTTTAAAAGAAAAGAATAAACGCTATGGAGATTCCGCAATAGCTCCTATGCGAATTTTTTCTAAAAGTGAGGCAGGAAATCAGATATGCAATAGGCTTGATGACAAACTTAGCCGCATAAAGAATAGTACTGAATTGAAGAAGAATGATTGTTCAGATATTTTGGGATACATGGTTCTTCTTATGATTGAAAAAGATTGGACAGAATTTGATGATTTATTGGATTAGTATAGTATGGCAATTAAGTTATTATCAGACTGCAGGAAATGTAGTTTTTACAAAGAATTGGCCTATGGCAGCCTAGTTATATGTTCTCAATTGAAAGATATTGGTGCTCTCATAATCTCCCAACCCAGTCACGATAATCCTGGATTTTCGAATGGAACTATGATTGTTCTTTGCAGGAAGGATTGATATGCAAAAATGTCCTATTTGTGGAACTTCTCTTATTGGAAGGGATTATTATGAAGAAATGCATCTAAGTGAGGCTTACTGGAGATGTTCTCACGATCATTATTGGTATGAATTTTCATACGGAACAACTATTGTTACTATAGGAACAAAGGTATTATCAGAATATTACAGTGATTCAGATAAGAAAAAAACAGAATTCAGACGTGATTGCGAAAAAGCAGTTTTTCAGTATCAGCAAAGATATAAATCTGACTTAGTCGCATTACTTGTATGAGAAGTATATATGGAAAAAGATGAACTTAAGGTGATAGGTAATTTAATAGACGTTTCATACTTTTTACTTAGCGTTCTTACAAACCAACTCAAGGCTCAGCATGGTTCCAATATAACTATAATTGGTTTGGATGAAGCTCATAAAAATATTGATGATGCGCGAGAATGGTATTTTAAAAAGGATATTTAAAATGAATGAATTTGTACAATATATACGAGAAGGAATATTTATGTTTTGCGGATCAGTAGTTGTAGCAGCAGTGCTGTCAGGATTCTACACGATATTTTTTAAAAAAATACCTATGCTTTTTAAAAAGAATCAAAAATCTCCTATAGAAAAAACGGATATTCAGGATTTGGATGGAGATATATATGCAACAGAGGATTAATTATTTTATAGCAAACAAAGACGTTCCTATAGGAAATATTGAGTATGTAACAAAAGATATGAATGCTCAATTAGAAAAATTGAATTTATCCCTTGATAAGATAATTTCTATTATCGAAAGAGATAGTTACTTTATCGTATTTTACAAGGATTACACAGAATGATACGAATAACTGTAGAGTTAATTCCTTTTGGAATAAAAGGTCTTAAAAGAAATATTGGTGAGATAGTTATTATAAATAGCATTGATCATCCAAAACGTCCCGAATATGGAAACTATGAAGTTACGATAAAAGATATAGGAAAAGATATTATAAAGGAACTGACGATAACAAACCATAAAAGAAAAGAGGGAGTCTGGGTATTACTTAAAAAAATTTTAGAGAATATCTGAAAATAATCTTGACAGTTCTGAGACATAGTATATATGACATACATATTAAATAAATTATAATTATTATGGATAATATGAAAGAACAAGGACAAGATCAAGTTACCTTCTCTATAGGTTGCCCTTCAAAAGATAAAAGAGATTCGCTGCGAAAATTGATACGGAAAATAGCAGCAAATGAGGATGTTAAGAATTTTGATATAATCTATAAAGCCATTGCGCTTTATAGTAAACAAATTAAATGAAAATTATTCAGTGACACGCCACCTGCGTCATGCTTACAAGCAAAATAGCTCAGTTGGTAGAGCAGAAGTCTCATACACTTTAGGTCGTCAGTTCAATTCTGACATTTGCATCCAAAATAGCATATGCTACTCGCGTGTCTTTGAATGGTTTATATATGGGGAAGTAGCTCAGTAGTAGAGCAACTTACGGCAAAATAAGTGTTAAAACTTTTTAATTACTGTTACTCACGCAGTTCGCTGCGTCACATTCAGTAATTTACAAGCAATGCAGTGGTGCAACTCCACTCTTCCCCAAAATACATAACATATGTATAGTATGAAAAAACATCACTGGACAGCAGAAGAAATAGAAAAGTTAAAAAACCTTTCTCATACAAAATCCAACCCAGAGATAGCTGCATACTTTGGTATTACACCAAAAGCAGCTGAAAGAGCAATGGCTAGGTATGGTATAAAAAGAGATAAGAAATTAATAAGTAAAATATTAAGTAATACTGGTAAAAAGAATCATGAGAAATATAATTATTTTGGAGAGAATAATCCATTTTGGAAAGGGGGCATAAGCAAAAATAAGTACCATTATAAAAAATTGCAAATGCAGTGATATCCAGAAAGAGTAAAAGCGCGTAGGCTTGTTTATATTGAAATAAAAGCAGGTAGATTAAAAAGAGGAAAGTGTGAGATTTGTAAAAAACTAAATGCCGAAGCGCACCATAATGATTACTCAAAACCATTAGAAATAAGGTGGTTCTGTAAAAAACACCATAGAGAGTATCATAATACTTTATGTATTTTAATTCTTTTCTCTTTCATACTTATTTCAATGAAATAATTATCAAAGAATAAAGGATTCCATCAGAGAATAGTTACAAGCTTATTGTGCAATTGGTAGCACACCAGTTTTTAGGACCGGCAGTGGGAGTTCAAGTCTCTCTAAGTTTACACATACTATTATCAACTCGAATCCTTTTTTCAGTCATAAATGGAGGTTCTTATGACACGCAGACAAAATGAAATAGCTCCTGTAGTAATCACACCACTTAATGTAAGCGACGACATTCGCAACAAAATCTTTGTTACGATTGATGGCCGCGACTGGCAAAAAGATCTGTCAGAGCTTGGTCTCACCTTTGACTCTTCAGAGCGTGATATAATGTCACGTCTTACTCCGCTAATCCAGGAAGAGTTTAACCAAGACATCAGCGATACGTATAAGATTCGCAAGGCAATCAATAGTCAAAATATCTATGTTATTCCGAACAGTACTGCAGGAATTGTCCTGTAGCTGTTTATAAGCAGCGCCTCCATCAGAGTAGAGCTACAAGCAAATTTTCCAAGTTCGAATCTTGGAATCGCCGCAGGGCGATTTGGCCGATTGGATAAGGCAAAAGACTTGAAATCTTTGATATAGCACAAACGCTCTACTCAACTCGAGGCACTGCTTATACACAGCTATAAGGAGAATTATTATGCAAGAACCAACACTATCCTATCTCTCTAATGAAGATCGTCTGAAAGCCTACAATGCCATCGTTGGAGGGTGCGAACACGTATACTCAAAAGGAAAACTACAGCATGAGAAACTTGCTGGAGTACTTAGCATATTCATTCAGCTTGCAGAGCATGATCCATACTTTCTTGCTCACTTTGCTTCATATGCTGTTAAGAACCTTGAAAGTAAAGACTTGAAGGTCATAGCTGCATTTGCAAACTCACTGTCTGATGCAGATGGTACTCCCTTCATCACCGGAAAGGATGCTCAAGGAAAACCTATCTATAGTCCGACATACAAGAAACCAAATCTTCGGTTGGTGTCACAAGCTGCTGTTCAGGAGTTCGATCCTAAGCTGGTGAATCGTATTATCGAAATTGCCAACTTAAAGCAATCGATCGGAACCAGAAGAGAGGCAACACACTTTGCCAATTCTTTAAAAACCGCTATCAAGAAATGGGTACGCTTTCGTGAACAAAATCCGAAGGCTCTTGAAGGTATGAAGAAATCAGGTTTCGCACCAACCTTCAAAAACATTTACCGGATGATGCACATGAAACCAAGCCAGGAAGCTGCAGAGATTCTCGGTTGGAGACAGGGCAGCACAAAGAAAGGAAACGTTGAGAAGATTGAAAAAAGAAATCTCATAGATTTCAAAGGGCTTACTGACATTCAAATTGCTCAGAAAATTCGTGATGAGAAGATCCCAGTCTTAGGCGCTATGGGAGCTCTACCTTCTAAGATATCTCCCGTCATTGCTGCAGCTGTCCTTGAGCAAGCATCAGGAAACCAAGCAGTCATTCTCAGAAATCTGTTTGATAGTCAGGGTCTGCTTAAAGATAAAGAAGTAATGAGGGTCTTCACTGAAAAGATTCAGACTGCCAAAACAGCACTGGATAGGGTTGAAAAACTCAACACCGAAGTCGATGAAGAAGTTCAAAAAGTTCTGAAGACAGCTAAAGCTGATAAGCGTAAAAAGGATGTCGGAAATGTTGGACGTGCCTATATCCATATTGACATCAGCGGCAGCATGACCGGTGCTATCGAATTCGCCAAGAACAATGGTGCAATCATTGCTGAGTGTATTGAGAATCCTGCAGAGAACTTCTTCTGGGGAGCATTCAATACCAATGGATATTCTTTGTCTAAACCGGCATCATTTGAAAAAGATGCATTCATGGCTTCTCTGTATGGTCTCAATGCTGGTGGCGGAACAAACTGCCTTGCTTGCTACAGCGATGCTCGAAAGAACAACTGTGATATTGATATCTACATCACCGACCAAGAGCATATGGGAGAGCCTATTGACCAGCTCATTCTTAAATATGATGCGCAGGGATTCTCCCGGCCAAAAGCTGTCGTCGTTGTTGACTTTTCGAATGGAAGAAGCAATGGATCTTTTAAAGATCATCTTGAAAGAGTAGGGATTCCTGTTTCTGTTATAAAACCGCAAGCACTGACAGAAAGTGCGCTGGTCTCTCAGGCAATTAAGACTGCTTTGAAGGGAGCTACTGCAGTTATTGATGAAATCATGAATACCCCGTTACTCAAACTTCCAGCATACTGGGAAGCAGTGTAATATGATTCGTGTAGGCGATATCTTACGAGGCTTTTGTTTTGGTTACTTTGGCAGAGATTCATTCGATGATAAAATCGTAGAAGCGATGGGACCAGACTGGATCGTAGCCAGAGAAATAAACACAGGCATTGTAAGACTCGCTATACGAAATCATTCAGAGAGCTGGGAAAGTATTGAAAAGTCAATGAAAGGAGAATAATATGAAATTTGAAATTCAGCTTTTTAAATATCTTGGTATTGCTGTAGTCGGAGCAGCCTACTTCGGTGTCGGCATACCACTGCTTATCTCAGCAAATAATGATTTCCTGGCCTCTGCCGGAATAATTCTGATGTTATTGGGTATTGCTGGAATGATACTCTTCGTACGAAGAGAGGTTTTATTATATATGGATAAAAAAGGAGATGAAAAAGATGGATCAAAACATGAAACAAATGGTGGTACTCATTAGTATTACTATTGTCGTTGCCATTGGAGGAATTTACGGCTGTTCTAGCTGTAAGAAAGTTCCTGCCGGTTATGTTGGCGTTAAGGTGTATTTGCTTGGTGGATCTAAAGGTGTTGATTCTGAAAAGCTCGGTGTTGGTCGGCACTTTATCGGAATGAATGAAGAATTGTATTTGTTTCCTACATTCAAGCAAAACTATGTATGGACCAAGTCAACCGACGAAGGAAGAGCACAAGACGAAAGTATAACTTTTCAAACTAAAGAAGGTCTTGAGATTGGAGCTGATGTCGGAATAACCTATTCAGTTGACCCTACAAAAGTTGATATTGTGTTTCAAAAATATCGCAAGGGTATTGAAGAAATTACCGACATATTTCTACGAAATAGAGTTCGGGATACATTCAACCTTGTTGCATCTCAATATGATGTTGAATCTGCCTATGGTGAAGGAAAATCAAAAATGATTGAAGAAGTAAACACAACTCTCAAGGGAGAGCTTGAAAAAGAAGGTATCCTCATAGAGCGTGTTTATCTTATTGGTAAATTTCGATTACCTGAAGCAGTTACGACTGCCCTCAATGCTAAAATAGAAGCAACACAGAAGGCTCAACAATCTGAAAATGAACTTCGTCAGGCAGAAGCAGAGGCAAAGAAAACTGTTGCATCTGCACGAGCGGAAGCAGAGGCAATTCGATTGAAACAACAATCACTTACGCCCCTTTTAGTTAAAATGCGATGGATTGAAGCGTGGGAGAAAGGTGGATCGAAGATGCCAATGGTTGTTGGCGGTAGTGGTAGTATTTTGAACATTCAGGATGTTTTAAAAGCTGGAGAATAAGGAGTAGATAAGATACCCTTGTTTATTTAAGGGTATCTTACAACATTACAATAAAATGAAAATTACAAATGATTGCATGGCCTGCGGTTCTTGTGAAGAACTTTGCCCCAATGAAGCGATACACCCTAAAAATTCAGGTAACAACTACAGCAGAATGGATATTGATGAAAAAAAATGTAGCAACTGCGGAACGTGCTTAGAACAAGCCAGTTGTCCTGGGGATGCTATCACAGAGGATTAACATGAAAGATGATATAGAATTCACAGCCTGGATAGAATATTTTCCTAACTGTGCTGTACATGATGACGGTGTATTTAAAGAAGTGCATAAGTTTAAAAATATTGAAGAAGTTAAACAATACGCACTTAAGAGTATAAATGAATTTCATATAATCGAACTTCGCTCTCTTAAATCAAAAGATAATTATACTATTGAATATGTACCCGATAGCCATATGTATGTTGGAATAATATTAAGAAAAAATAATGAAATAATAGCCAGAGCAATCGAAGACGAAGATATAAATCTTGTATGGAGAAGCATCGATGATAACTAATCAAAAACTTATAGAGAAGATAGCAAAATTTCAAGGCAATTCACGCATGCATTCATTAACGTGTGGAACGTGTAGTGAAGAACTCATCGGAAAGGAAGTTGATGGAGTAGTTATACTTGCTTGTGAGAAGTGTGACTACACACAAAAATTGCATGATAACCTAATAAAAGTAATCTGTCATTTTGCGGAGTAATTAAATAATTAGTTGGGGGATATTATGACAAAAAGCATTAAAGAAAAGAAAGGTGTACCTGCTGCATCAAAACAACAGGAATCTCTCATTGACCATCTTACAGAGGTTCTCTATGAGAAAACCAATACCTGGGGAAACAAATACGGACTTTATAAAAAGGATTCACGGGAATCAGAAAGTACTAAATACTCAAAGAAAGCACTGCTGCTTGCGAAAGCAATTGATGGGCACGGCTGGGGAGGACATGATTCTTATCTTAGGGAAGCATTTGAAATTGCCATTGATGAAAAATTACCACCTTCAAAAAAAAAGAAATCAGTCGCTATAACGTATGAATTAGGTGTTGTTGTAGTACCACTAAGTGATCCCAACGAGCACAACTACGCTATCGGGGAGTCTCTTCTAATTGTAAAATCTGATGGCAGAGGCGCTAATGCAAGTTCTGAATCTGTAGGCAGGACCCTGCCAAATAATTCTTTAACAGCAATACGTCCTGCAACAAAAAATGAAATACAACAGTTGCTTGAAGATATGCTACAACACAAAGGAAAAAGCTTTAATACCGTCATAGCATCATTCTTTTTAGAAAGTCTTTAGAGAGGTAATACATGACTTATTTGACAAGTACAACGGGGACACTTACTGGAATAAGTTCATTCAATGATGCTACTGCAACGGGAAATTGGATTACTTATGACAATACAACAACAATAAATATAACTTCTGCTACAAATATTTATTACAATCCTACTCAGTACAATCAATACATAACTAATGGTGGAACAGCAATCAATTTTGGCATTGTTCAAGACAAGAAAGTTATTCATCCTCAATTATATTTTAAATTTGTTAAATCCGAGATGACCAAGCTTGAACAAAAAGAAATGACAGAACGCCTCTTCAAACTACAAACCTTGGTAAAGCAAGCTGAAGACCTTGGGCAGAAAGCGCTATATGAAGACTTCGCTCGTAAGATTGCAATTACAGTTCGTGAACAGGAAATAAATGTCTGTGGAATTGAATACATCGTTAGCAAAGGCTCTGTGGATAAATATAAAGACAAAGTAAAAGATGTTGATATAAAGTTCAGCAAGCTTGAGGAATATTCTCGACCAATACCGACCAATGTTAAGAAACGCTTGGACAAGTTTAAGAAGCTCATGATGTTTGATAATTACATGGTGCTGTACCTTGATTATAAAGAGAAAATTGATATAGATAACAAAAAGAAAGCTGTTGCTGAACCGAAGACCAATAAACAAAAGATAAAGGAAAAAGATCCGATTCTGTTTGGAACTCTTGATTATGAACCAGATAAGCTCTACTTCATTGCCGACTGGATTGATGAATACTGTGATCTTACTCTTGATAAATTCGTACAAACGATTAAAAAGAATGATCCTGAGTACGAACTCGATGGCATTGACGAACTCGATGAAGAATATATTCAGAGAATGGTTAAAGAATCAAGAGAACGATTTGTTAGGTTGAAAGAAACTGATCCTGGAACGTATAAGAAACTCATGGTAGATGAAGATATGTCGTATCTTAAAAAACTTGAGAAAAAAGAATCGCAGGAACAAAAGAAAACATTAAGGGAAATAATATCACAAAGATTAAAAAAAGGTGATAAATGAATATTGTAAGATTTGAAAATTTAAACCTTCTCAGTATTGGAAATACAGTACAAATTTCTGGTATGATTTGGTCAGGTGAAGGAATAAATTACCTATGCTACCTCCCCGATGAGTTTAATCCAGAATATGATACTGTGCTTATGCCACTGACACTGGAAGAATGGAACGAACTGGTTCGCCAGTCTGATATCATGGAAACAGAAATCCTTGCAAAGGATACTGACGGAAATCTTGTAAAAACTATCCTGAGAAAATCTACCAGACAGATCGATCAAACTATTCAATGGAAAGTATTTCACAGAGATAATTACACATGTCGCTATTGTGGAAAAACGGGTATACCTCTCAGCGTAGATCATGTTGTTCTATGGGAAGAAGGTGGTCCATCTACCGAAGAAAATCTTATTACTGCATGTAAAAAATGCAATAAAACTAGGGGTAGTCAACAATATCCTAATTGGTTGATAAGTGAATATTATTTTAAAGTATCAAGAAACATCAATGAGGAAACTCGTAAAAAGAATGCTGCGATTATTCAAACTCTGTATTCAATTCCAATAAGGATACATATGAAATCAAGATAAGAGGAAAAACAATGGGCGATTCAAATAAACCATGCCCAGTGTGTAAAGGTAAAGATGTGCTAATCGAAACCTACACCATAGAAAAATTCAAGTATTGTCGAATAGTATGTGTCAACTCCTGCCGAAAGGGAAATTGGTGCAAAAGCGCTGCTCGGGCATTAAAAGCCTGGGATGATAGAAAATGGTCAAAAACAGATGAACCGGGGTTACATACATGATTGATTTTGAAAAATTTACAATGGTTCAAACATTTATTGCACCCGTACTGAATCACAAGTGCCAATGCAATCGAAAGAAGTATACTGTTGAATCTGAGGATGGGTGGTATCGCATTACGGCTAAGGGGAACTTTATAGTGGAACGCATTCCTATTTCTGCTGAAATGGAAAGTTTTCCTGCCAAGAATATTATAAAGGGGTATACCTACGGCAATCAAATAGTATTTCAAAACTTTGATGTTGCCAAACGAAAAGCTGGAACTGATATGATGGCTCCTTTGGAGTTTAATCAATCTGCAACATTTTCTTCAATAGAAGCAATCATTTGGGAAGATAAGCATATCTATTACTATCGTCCCAACTATGCAGATGTGGCAATCTATGAGGTTAAATCTCACTTTGACTCTGAAGAAGATATTCATACTGCTAAAGGTGTATCTCCTGAACTGAGAACACTATATCTCTTTCATGACATAGAACGCCAGCAGCTGCAAGAACTACAAAAAGCCATTCAACGAAAAGAAGAACAAAAGCAACGTGAAAAAGAACTGGAACAATTCAAACAAACCCTCCAGGGAAGATTGATTACAACATTTAATCGCGCAGGGGCTCAAGTATTAAGTTACTCAGTATTACGAGATACTATTACTGTTGATTGGAAGCTTCTGGGATCAAACCAAGAGTTTAATTCAATAATAGAACTTGAGACATTCAAAGTTCGAGAAGCTGGTTATTGCCTCAGCGGACATGATAAAGAACATACTGCACAGTCTATGGTAATGCTCGCTCAGGATTACGAAGAGAGAGGATTAATCTACAAGACTCGGTATTAAAATCTATTAAAAAGCATTAAAAAAGGTTGACTAACATTGCTATGCAACGTATATTGTATATAAAAGAGGTATTGTATGGAGAAAACAGAGCAAATAGGCGTACGCATTTCAAAGGAGATGAAAGATCAGCTTAAAAAATTAGCTGATTTGGAAAATAGAACACTTTCTGGCTACATAGAAACCATTCTTAAAAACACAGTACTTGAAAACACGAAAAAGAAAAAAATGAAATAATAAAATAATGTCAGAATATTATAACAAAATACATTTTGAAACATATGAAGAATCATCAAAGATGATACATGCATACGTGCAACTTCCTATGATACCCTTCTACGAAATTATCGATACTCTCAATGAACAATTAAAGAGTAAGTATACAGCATTTCCGTATGACAGTGCATGCAGCGCTTATGCAGAACATGTATTTGATAAACTCAAAAAGCATACAAGTGCTGCTAAAGGTGGTATTAATGAACTACGTTCCCGTTTTTGGGATATCTATATGCCTTATATGTTTTACAAATCAGGTAAGAAAGTATTCAGACCAACAAAAGAATTGGTACACATGCTGGTTGATACCGAATTAAAGAATCTTGATGCTTTTTTTGTGCAATCACCATTCAAATGCATTTTCATTGCAATACCATCCGAAGTAAAACTAATGAATCCGTTCAATCTACCAATTGATGGATTATACATAGCAGTATTTAACAAAGATGAGATACACTTCGATGGATTCTCTGAAGAATTTCAAAAGTATGAAAAATATAAAAATAGTAAAAATGTTGTTATCTGTGCCGTCAGTGATATTGTACTACCTTTAGATGATCCTCGAGAGACAATGTATTATTGGAACATAGCATTACGTGACGGTGATTTATTTGAACAAATAGATGTCATACTTGAAAGGTATGATAAAGAATATCAAAAGAAAGAATATGATTACTGCAACAAAGCCTATGATAGAACATTTCTAGAAAACATTTTATCGTTTTCAATTAATACGCTACTATATATCAACTCAAAAGACCCAAAAGAATTTGGGATCACTCCTATTAAAAAGGCAAACGTACAAAATTTAAAAAACAAAGCAAAAATACGAAAAGCCCAAAAGAAAACTCAAATACCGTATTATACCATAGGTCAAAACATTACTATTGATCACTCATATAAGAATGTCATAAAAATGTATGAACCTGAGTTATCTCATCAGAGAAAGCTTTCAGGTAAATGGATTGTTCGGGGTCACTGGCGTAGTCAAGCCCACGGAAAAGAATTCAAAGAAAGAAAGATTATCTGGATTCAGCCATATGCCAAAGGGGAGGAGTTTGCAGAAATTATTGAGAAAGAATACGTAGTAAAATAAAAGGACATAAATAAAATGAAACAAACTGAAGCCATTGAAATTATAATGGGAGGGCATAATGTTTTTCTTACCGGCGCTGCCGGATCAGGAAAAACATGGGTATTGAACAAATGCATTGAAAAATTAACAGAAAGCGGCAAGGATGTCGCAGTAACAGCCACAACTGGCATAGCTGCAACACACATAGATGGATCTACAATACATTCCTGGTCAAGAATAATGATTCGTGATGAATCAGATTTAGCTGATGATGATGTCATAGAACACATTGTTGAAAACGATAAGACTGCTCGTAAGAATATACGAGCATGTGATGTTCTCATAATAGATGAAATATCTATGCTACACGCATACCAACTTGATGCTATCGATAAAATCTGCAAAGGAATTCGAAGATCAACCAAACCTTTTGGAGGAATTCAAATTATCTTATCTGGTGATTTCTTTCAACTTCCTCCCGTTGTTAAAAATGGAAAGAAAAAATGTTACGCATTTGAATCACAGACATGGACAAGAAGCAACATAAAAGTTTGCTGTCTTGAAGAACAATATAGACAATTAGACAAGGAATTCATCTCAATTCTAAATGAAATAAGAGAAAATTCGGTTAGTCCGACATCAAAAAAACTACTCGATAGCCGATACCTTGCAAAATTAGAAAATGAAAGTACACCGTTAAAATTATACCCACTAAATCAAGATGTAGATTTAATAAACTCAAGTGAGCTTGCAAAAATAAATAAACCAGCGAATACATACATAATGAACTCCTTTGGTGATCCAAATATCGTTGAATCCTTAAAAAAAGGATGCATTGCCAAAGAAGAACTTTCATTAAAAATAGGAACTCCTGTTATTTTTATAAAAAATAACAGGAAGGAAGGCTATATAAATGGAACACAGGGAGTCGTTATCGGATTTACAGAGCCAGATCTTGATACTGAAGATTTCGATGAAGATACCGATGAAGAATCTAATGATGAAGAATACCCAATAGTAAAAACGATTGATGGTAAAATAATTACAGCATCTCCTGAATCCTGGAAAAGAATGAGACATGAAAAAACAGAAGTTCTTGATGAGTACGGAAATAAGATAATTAAAGTACGTGAAGTTACTATAGCATCAGTCACTCAAATTCCTTTAATACTTGGTTGGTCAATAACTACGCACAAAGTACAAGGAATGTCGTTGGATTGTGTCGAAATGGATTTATCACGAGTATTTGAAGAAGGTATGGGATATGTTGCACTATCTCGAGTACGAACATTAGCTGGCATACGTCTTTTAGGAATGAATCAAATAGCACTGCGAGTTAATCCTAAGATTATTGAAATAGATAATATTTTCAGGAGTGACTCATATAAAAACAAAATTGAATTATGCTCAAAAGTTATTCTTTCTGAAAATTCAGATGAGAATTACGATAAAGAAGACGCTGATCTCGATGATATTTTTAAATCTTTTTGTGATTATGTTACAAAACAAACTGGAGAAGGGGCATCAAGAAGAACCATGGAAGCACTGGAAATTCTTTTTAATAGAATTGTTTCAGATCTTGATACTATTGTACTTGAGGCTACTTCACTGCATAAAATTAGTAAAAATACCAAAGTGTCATGAGGTGCATGTATGGCAAAAACAATGTATACTGAAGAAGATATTCTCAAATCGAAAACTCCTATGGAATATATTGATCGATGTCTTAAAAGTAAAGTTTCCTGGGGAGAAAAATCAGCACTAGCGATACATTGGCAAAGAAAAACCGGACACACCAATAATGATATAAAATATGCACGTAACCGTCATCCTTATTGGAAAGCACGGAAGCTTGAAGGTAATACAGAAAGAAATCGAAAAAGAATGGCCGTACATAAGTATATGGCTAAACCCAAACATGTGTGGTCAGATAGTCGAATAAAGAAATTTCTTAAACTCAATCAAAAAATAAATGAAAAGTTCATCCATAGGGATTGGGAAATAGCTCAACTTATGGAAACAACGATTGCAGGTGTTCAAGCATGGAGAAGAAAATACAGTCTTATCATGAAATTATTTAACAAGATGCATACCCGACCGGCAAAACGTGCGGAATACTTAATTCCTCTAATGCGCTCTAGTGAAACGGCTCTTAGAGCAGAACTGCAGGATAAGAATCCTACAATAAGTAATTTATTGATAAGCCAGAGAACACGGAAATGAGCCAATCAAGCTGGTTGAACAACATAGCAGTTGGATATCAGTCCGGTTTTAGCTGCACGACAGGTTCTCAGAATATAGCTATAGGAACAGGCGCATTCATGAGTTATTCAGTTTTATGGTGTCCTACTTGTAATAAAACATACATCCGTCACCTTATGAATACATATACTACTTCATATGTTTGTAAATGCAATAGTCAATTGATGAAACTGGATATTAACCACAAAATAGTAGAAAAGTTTTTAGAAGAGAATGAGACAGAATATTTATCAAAAGAAGATCTTGTAGAAATATTAGTATGAGCCATGAGTTTGACATCCATATTAAAGGTATGCGGATACCTGTAGTAAGACAATCCATGAATAATGCTCCAAGATTTTTTTGGTGTCAAACATGCGGTGCGGTGCACGATGATTTCGATACAGGAAACTTTGTAAAGTATGTTCTATGCTTTTGCGGTAACAGCAAATGTATAGAAATATTACATAAAGAAGATATACAAAAGATATTAGAGTATATGCTACAAAATAAAAAAGAACGTATTACCAAAGGAGACTTAACGGAAATACTAATATAATAATTGACAACATTCTTCAGTAATGTACGATAAACATATAATCTATGCTTGAAGGAGTTGCAGTATGAATCTCATTCATAAATTAAACGAATACATACATAAGAAAGAGGAAGAAGCGTGGATTCCAAAAACGCATAAAGAATTAGATGCGCTAGCATATAAATTTTTTAAATTTCACGGAGAAGGTCTATATAATATCTGCTTTGAATCAATAGACACTGATTTCGTATCAACGATGATATCCCTCATATCAGGCAAATATTCTCATGGATTTACTGTCTACTATTGTGAGAATATAAGAGCTAAATTAATGGATGATGAATGGCATCGATTAAAACTTAAATATTATACTTACTATGGTAATACAGAAGATAGTGATACCAAACTAGGAAAAATAAAAATTCTTGTTTTAGCAGGTGCTGATAGCAATGGAATGAATTATTTTGATTACAGTGCCTACCAAAAAAGAAAACAAGTTATCATGAAACCTCTCCTTACAGCAGCACAGGCAAGTTCGATACTACATTCATATCTTACTATTGATACAATGAATGCACCGTATGACTACATGGGATTAGTATTTTGGTGGTTTAATAGACTCTTCGACGATGAACGTGCCTGGTACTGCAGTGAAATAATGTATGATACGTTTAAACAGGCCGGTATTCTTATAGCAGAAAAAGCTAATCCAGCACCAACTCAAATAGTTAATTACGGTGATAAAATGCATACGATTATAAAAAAAGATTAATAATCCTGGCAGAGGAGGAGCACTGTTCTACCAGAATTATATACCAGTCGTTACAGTAATTTCTATATCTAATATTGTATGGTTAAATATTATTCTTCCGCCTATGTATCTTTTATTATCATCGAGTATTCTTCATAGCACTCGTCTTACTTCAGCTTCGATAAGAATGCTATTATCGTTTATAATAAAATCTTTCTCTATGTATTTTATCTGGCTCAGTTCATTTATATTGTTTAAGCAGTATTTTTCATAATAATCCAACTCCTACGTATATGTGTATAATATATAAAAAAATAAAAATAATTTAATTATTTTTAAGTAAGATTACATCTATTATCGGATTTTTAAAAATAAAAATCCGATAATAGATTAAAGGACATATTGAGGTAATATATGAATACAATAAATATGTATCGATGCAGAGCAAACAAAAACCACATTTTTAAAAAGGAATCAATCAAAGAGGTTGGCATCTGTCCCAAATGTCATAACTTTGCTGATCGACTGCTCGGCCAAGAACAACATGAAGATACTATGCATCATAATGATTTATTAGAAGATTCTATTATTACTGCTGCAATATCAGTAATTGCTGACGATGTTATGGATCATAGTAGCACCGACAGCACATCTGATAATTCATCAAGTTCAGATGATTTTTCAGGGGGCGGTGGGGATTTTGGTGGTGGCGGCTCTAGCGGCGAGTGGTAATTCCTGATTGCACGATGGACTATCGGAAAAAAGATTGGAGATGCCATTAATTATTTCAAACGAAAAGGTGCGGAAATAAAAAAATTTTCGTAAATAGAGGTATCTACGTATGATGAGACTTAGAATAGAAACAGCAAATTTTTCAAATCAAAAAGAAACACATTCCTGTGAGATTGTTGATAATTCGTATGGGCCTGCTTCAACTGTTGAGGAGTATCTTATGATTTTTATGCGAGCTATGCTGGGAATGTCATTTTTAGAAGAACAAGTAAGCAAAGCAATTATAGAAATGGCCGAAGAATTAAAAATTGAAATGAAAACAAGAAAATTAGATCGTGCAAGCATTGTTGGTATTTTTGAAGAGGAACCCCCACAAATAAAAGACGAGACGACGAGACGCAGTCGTAAAAAATAGATTGTCAACGTATACGCTCTGGAAACAATCGACTCTTACATTCTTAATGGAGGAAGTCGATGGAGATAGATTTACGAGCATTGTTCTGGAAAGAAACGGGACATACGTCAAATACAGATAATTTATGCGAATGCGGCATATTCAGATTGCAAGATCAAGAATATATAGAATGGCTTGAAAAGCATCTTGAAGAGCACATGCAAGATGATATTACAGAAATACCTGAAACACAAGCTCGACGTATGGCCTGGAAAATATGTGACGCACTTGGATTAGAAAAAGCAACAACAGTTAATGTTGTAATAGATGTTTGGAAAGAATTCAAATATGTAAAATAGGAAAGTATTTAAAATTTTAAATAATATGAGAGGCAATATGAAGAAACAAGTTTCGAAAGGTGCAAAGAAACCAGCAGCAGAAAAAAAGGCAGTAAAAGCTCCCGCAAAGAAACAAACCAAAAAAATTGAGGTTAAGAAATCAGCTGCAAAAAAACCTGTTGTTGCAAAGAAGCCGGTAACTGCTAAAGCTAAAGTTCAGCCAATCGCGCCAGTTCTTTAATTAGTGAAATACCCATGATAATCGTACGATCATCATGGGTATTTTTTATATTATCTTTTATACAAAAACATCTGCTCGGGGGGGCACTGTTATTGGTGCTTGTGGGTGAGCAGATATCTCTGTTATAAAATACTTCTGAGTACACTTGAAAAATAGAATGTTACTAATAATATACATACAAATTACAAAATAATCGATAAAAATTAATATACTTGCAAAAAACTTCAACTAGATTTATTAAAATACTAAAAATAAGACTTAAAAATAAAGGAAATCTTCTTACTTTTCATATATCAAGTATAATAAAAATATTAAGGCTTTCTATGCAATTTATACACATACACACTCTGGATCATTTAATAAGAACAGCTAACAGCAAAGATCTCTCTGAAAGAGATTTAGCGAATTTAATGGACGCTGTTCTTGCTAATAAAGAAATAACCTCAGCCTTTGTGGATAGCTGGAAAAATTACTATACATCCGGCCCTTTTCACAAAGTTATGTATAAAGACATGACTGAATCTGAATTACAAAATAAAATAATTGAAGTAGTAATGAACGAGTTTAAAGCAGCCAAAGAAGAAATGGGTGCTACCTTCGATGAGCAAATCCATTATCTCATGGATCGTGCATTAGATCCGTTAGATCCATCTAGATTTATTTATATAGGAATATTAAAAGAATTAGGAGCAGAAGTTTCTGAAACAAATAAGATTAAAGTTCCCCCTGAGTGGTCAGAAGCAATTAAAAAAATTGATAACCTAAATAAACTATTTGAATGGGCATACGAACAAGAATACGGAATACCTTTCGTTCGTTCATATGATATGACTCAAGAAGATGTGAATACTATAAAGAATACTATACTCAATAAATATAAAAATCTTATTGGAGAACCAATACCTTTAGAAGAAGAAAGAGAAGCTATTCCTCTTAGAAGTCCATCAGACAAATTAAAAGCTATGGGGAAGAAAGATGTTACTGATCCAGAATACACAGTGCATCCCGATGAATAAAATAAAAGGATCTGATTGAAAATTTGTTCTTATTTGTTTACTTTTTTAGTATAAAAATAGTAAATAAAGTGTTTGGAGATGTTGTACCCGTTTGGGGGGCGATTAAACGATCCTTATTTGATACCGGAAGAAATTCCGGTATTTTTTGTCATAAAATAATATAAAAAGCATTTGACGGATTTAAAGAGACATAGTAAATATCCTATGTATAATAAATTATGGAGGTACTGTGGTAGCATGAAAAAGGTCTTATGTAACATCTGTATTGATATAGTTGCATATTTAATTTTTGCACTTACTGCCAGTTGTGCCTTTTCTCTACTAGGGTGGATTGTATTTTAAAAAAGGAGAATATATATGACAGATGAACAAAAAGTAAACGAACAGGAAGTAGGAGCTTTTGTTAGTTCCCTCAAACGAAACAACAAGCAAATAAGAGATGATCGAGCTGCAACTATTGCTGAAGATACTCAACTTGTTTATAAAAGAAAGATTGAAGATCTTGAAATGAGCATAAAGAAAATGGCGAGAGAGCAGGAAAACATGCTCGATCTTTCACCAACGAATGCTCAAAGCCTTATTCTTGCAAGTGATTTTAAATCTCAAGAATATGCTGACAAGGATGTTGAACTCGGTGTTAAAATACGCAATGCTGAGATTACTCTCGAAATCGCTAAGAAAAGATATACTTACTTATTCGGAGGCCAATAATGGGTGGAGGATCGTATTCAGTATCTAACGCAACTGCAAGTGTTGAAGCAAGCTATACGACTATGGATGTAAAAACTGGTCGTAGGATGTTTAGATCAAAGGAAGAAATATTCACACAGAAATCTATCAACAATGCAATGAATCCTTATGGAATCGTCGTTCGAGAATCCCGAGATTCTAAGGAACATCCAAATTCCTTAGCTATCGTTATCGCTCTGGATGTTACCGGATCAATGGGATCGGTTCCTCATCACCTCATTACTACAGGTCTTCCTACTCTTATGGGAGAGATTCTTGAGAAGGGAATCAAAGATCCCCAGGTTCTCTTTATGGGAATAGGAGACCATGAGTGCGATCAATCACCCCTGCAGGTAGCTCAGTTTGAGTCCAGCGACGACCTTCTGGATAAATGGCTCAAGGATGTCTATCTCGAAGGTGGTGGTGGGGCAAACTATGGGGAATCATATCATCTCGCGTGGTACTTGGCTGGATATCATACGGCTATTGACTGTTTCGAAAAAAGAGGTGAGAAAGGATTTCTCTTTACCATAGGAGATGAACCAGTTCTTAAAAAAATATCAAAAAGCAAAGTAAAGGATATTATGGGTGATGGTCAGTATGAAGATTTTACGCACGATGCCCTTTTAAAAAAAGCTATGGAGAAGTACAATGTGTACCATCTTCATATTAAAGAAACCGCAGCTGGAAGTCGAAAAGAAGTTATCGATGGATGGAAACAAATTCTTCACGATAATCTCATTGTCGTTGAGAATCATAGTGAATTGGCAACAACCATTGCTGACATTATAATCAAAAACGCTGCTACAAAACCAGAACAGAAAGTTGATGTTAAAATAGATATTAAGATTGAGAAACCTGAAATAATTCTATGAAAAAGAAGAAACTGTTGGCTGTAATCGGCTTGTTATATGGCGACGAAGGAAAGGGACTCACAGTCGATTACCTTTGCTCACAAAATCCTAACTCGCTTGTCATTCGTTACTCAGGCGGCCCTCAGGCAGGGCATACCGTGTGCTATAATGGCATGCGGCATGTCTTTGCTAGTTTTGGATCAGGAACATTTAGAAAAGCTCCAACGTACATTTCTAAATATTGTGTTATTGATCCTATCGCTATTTTAAATGAATACACTATATTATTAAAGAAAGATCTTTCGCCTGTTCTTTACATTGATATACGCTGTCCGGTAATAACCCCTTATGATTCTTTTCATAGTGGGACAGATAAGCAGTTTAAAGAGAACGGAACCTGCGGGGTTGGCATTGGTTCTACGTATCAGCGAGAACAGGATTTTTATTCTTTAACATTTCTCGATTTGTTTTACCCGTCTGTGTTGAAAATAAAACTTGAGAACATTAGAAAATATTACAAAGGTAGAAAAGATTTTGATTTAACACTGTTTTTAAAAGGATGTTCTTTTCTTACAGATACGTTGAATTCTGCCTACTTCATTAAAAGAGCATACGGAATACCAAATATAAAATGTTCTACGTATATATTCGAAGGATCACAGGGGCTTCTTCTGGATCAAAACATAGGATTCTTCCCGCATGTTACACGAGGAAATACGGGGAGCAAGAATATTATAGAATTGTGTGGAACAGAGGATATTGAATTCTACCTTGTTACGAGAGCATATCAAACTCGTCATGGAAATGGTCCGATGACAAATGAAAACATATCTCATAATATACAAATCAATCCAGATGAGACAAATAGAAACCATCCTCATCAAGGTGTTTTTAGAAGATCACTTTTAGATCTCAACTTGATTCATTATGGGATAAGTAAAGATTCTGTTATCTGTCATGCAAAGAAAAAAACTCTGGTTATTACATGCTTGGATCATATTAAAAATTCAAAGGTGTTATTTGAAGATATGTATAGATTTGTAGCCGCAGATTCTGTTTGTCGAAGTTATAATGAAAATGAATTTATTGGAAAGATATCTAAAATACTGGATATACCTGACGTTCTCGCAAGTTCATCAGATGAGTCTAAAAATATGAAGAAACTACATTTTAAGGGAGATTGATATGGGAATGGTAGATCATGCAAAAGAGGAACTAAAATATTTGAGAGGGTCTGATACATCTCACGATGACATGCAAGACCTTATCGAAAAAAACATTATTGAAATAATAGAAGTTTTCGCAGCGCAAGGGCACAGTGGCGGTTCGGCTGGTTATTGCATACCTATTATACATGCTTTGCTGAAGCAAGAAAACATTACACCTTTAACTGGGGAAGATCATGAATGGCAAGAAGTTTCACCGGGAGTATTTCAAAATAAACGTATGAGTTCTATCTTTAAAGATAAGAACAGATTTGATGGTCAAGCATATTGGATAGATGGTAAAATCTTTTCAGATGATGGTGGAAAAACTTGGGTCACAAATAGTGATAGTTTTGTTCCTATTACATTCCCTGTTTTAGAGCTAGTTTCAGAAAGAATAATAAGAAAACAAGAAGGAGAATAATCATGAAAACGTATATCGGAACTAAAATTGTTAAAGCAGAACCAATGACAGAAGTTGATTTTTTTGTGAATATTAAAAAGCAAGAAATAGTCAGCGATAAAGACAATCGTCACGGCTATTTAGTTATCTATGAAGACGGATATCAAAGCTGGTCACCAAAAGAAACATTCGAGCGAGCATATCGAGAAGTTACTGATGAAGAAAAGAAGATGATCGGATAATTCTTATGTACTACATTACAGTAGAATTGGAATTAGATGTAACCAATTGGTGTAAAATAAATCAATAGAGGTAGAACATGATCTTATTTGATAAAGATGAGTATGGTTACAAACTTGTTGATAATGATTATAATAAAATTATAATGCGTATCAAGGAACCCTGTATTTGTTTTTCTTATTCAACATCACTTGGTGGTTGTCTACACAAGTTTGGTGATTATGATTTGGTTAAAGACTGGTATGATACTGCTCGAAAAAAATATATTGATGCTGAATATCCTAATGAAGCAGAAGAACTAAAATTATTGTATGGTAGTATACCAGTAGAAGAACTAAATAAATGTATAGAGATATCTGGATATATTGGAAAGTTGTATGAAAAATCAAGTCATATGTAATAAATTAAATACGAAACATTGTCTTAGAGTA
>Ga0315294_10000060_pt1 | contig 103626 bp, 116 predicted proteins | sample YL17G13_40_MG_FD_203626 | JGI IMG/M metagenome (GOLD analysis project Ga0315294, IMG submission 203626) | Sediment microbial communities from Yellowstone Lake, YNP, Wyoming, USA - YL17G13_40 | ecosystem: Environmental > Aquatic > Freshwater > Lake > Sediment | place: USA: Wyoming | collected...
CTGCAAAGCACAAAACAAAATAATATGGCAACAATAAAAAAACCTGCTTCTAAAATGAAGAAATGTGGAACAGTAAAAAAAGCTCAAACTGGATGTTGGAAAGGTGATGGTCCATCTTTTATGGATAATATCAGAAATTCAATTAGAGAAGGATCTCAAAGAAGACAAGATAGAAGAAGCGATAGAAAAGAAAATAGGCAACAGGAGCAAGATGAAAGAAATGAAACTGATAATAGAACAAAACTTTTGTCACAACTTGGTAAAAAGGATAATCCATTAGCTATTAGATCAACTCCTACAATGTCTCAAGATGAAGAAGGAAATGTATCAAAGAAATCTATGTTAGGTGTTCCAGATGATCAAGCCAAATATGGTAAGAAAGTTAAAAAAACAATGATGAAAAAGAAAGTAGCACCTAAAAAAATAGCTACTAAAAAAGCTCCTCCAATGATGCAAGCTCCTCCAACAGCAAGTGCTCCTATGGGTGGTGGTCCAATGATGAAAAAAAGTGGAATGGTAAAGAAGGCACAGACTGGTGTTACTAAATCAAAATCAGATTCATCATCTTATGTAAAGTCTACTTACACCACTAAAAAATCACCACTTAAGACCACTAAAAACAAAGATGGTTCAACTACTACAACCCAATCTCAATCAACAATAGGTAAGTATTATAAAGATGGTGGAATGATGAAAAAAGGTGGAATGAAAAAAGCTAATTGTGGAATGATGTCATCTTCTAAAACATCTATGAAAAAAGGTGGTAAAATGTCTAAACGTGGCTGCTAAAATAACATACGGAAAAACGAAGAAAAAGAATTTAGCTCCTAAGGTGAATAATCCTTCTCCTAAAAATAATTTTATGAGAGAAGCAGATACACCAAAGAGACTTAAATCTCCTATGCTTCCAATGAAACAGAAGCGTTTGTCAAAATAATAAAAGCCCCTCGTATTAATGAGGGGCTTTATTTTTAAATAGACGTTACTTCGTAAAATCTTGTACCATCTGCTGGATCTAAATAGATCTCACTCTGGTAGGTGTTACGTTCTCTTCTAACACCTTTAATCTTATTAGTTTTAAGATCTACTTCAGGTACTTCTTGTACTCTCTCGTGGATATCATTCAATAAGATTAATGTCCTACCATCTTCCATTGAAATACTTCTAATCACCTTGTCCAGGTTAAAACTATCTGTATAAGTTTTAAACTCTGGTGCTTCAGGAGTGCCTCCTGTGATTTCTTTTCTTGTGTAAAAGAATTGATTGTTCATTTTTGGTTTGTTTTATTGTTTATTAATTATTTGCCATACTCGAAGTCCAAAATTTTCCCAACGAGATCAGATCTATGATTGTGCTTAAGTTTTATGTATTCAATACCATCTATTTTTTTAGATAGTTCAATTACATAACTTAGTCCATTCATACCATCTTTAATATCTTTTTGTTCATTATCTCCATTGATTATAATCTTACCGTTTTTCCCAAGCCTAGTAAGGATAGCCAACATCTCAGCTTTTGTAAGATTCTGTGCTTCCTCCACAATAAGGACATCATCAACAGTCTTGCCCCTAATGAACTGAACAGGGAGAGCATTAACTCTACCACTCGTAATGAGCTCATCCACTTTAACTTTATCATAACACTTAATTAAGTTTTCTTGAAATGCTTCTAAATATGGATCAAACTTTTCATTAAGAGATCCTGGTAAGAAACCAAGACTATGTCCCACTTCTACAGCAGCTCTAGTAACTAAGATTTGATCACATTGTTTCTTAAAGAGAAAATCTAATGCACATTGTGCACTAACAAGCGATTTACCACAACCAGCCCTACCTGTAATAACAACTATCTGGTTTTCAATAATTAGTCTCTTAACCTCCTTTTGTTCCTCATTAAGAGTGATCTTGTATTTGATATCTTGTTTGCGTTCTCTGTTAGGTTCTTTCATTTGTAAATTTTTACAAATATACGTTATTTATCAAACCTCTTCCTAACTTCTTCTATTTTATGTCTAACAAAATCAGTTAGATTTCCTCTGGTTTTATTATCATGACATTCCAAACACACCATCATGATGTTTTCCTCTTCAAATTTTAAATCTGGATGTTTATTCTTTTCAAGGAGATGATCAAAATGGTAAGAGAGTGGCTCATTACCAAGCCACTCTCCACAATTTTCACAATAATGTTTCTTCTTTGCCCACAAATTCCTGAAAAATTCATGCAATTGTTGGGTAGTTCCACCATTAACCTTCTTTTTGAACGATAGTGATGGTTTTATCCTACTTTGAGCTAGTGGTTTTCGTGGCTTACATCTAAAACAATATTCTGATTCTGACCCCTTACCACATGTTTTACACTTCACGTATTTTGGTTTTTGCAAAATGATATAACATTGTTCTGTCTCTATTAATTACAGCAGCAGCTTTGCTTACATTAAACCTTTGTTCAAACACTCCCTTGCTGTAGTCTATTAGGGCTCTTTTTTCTCTCCTATAACTAAGATGATCGCATCTGATATGTTTACTCTTAACTTTTTGCATATCTGCTCCATGTAACATTACACATTGCTGTAAGAATTTCTCCATCAAATCAGTTTCATCTCTCATTATCTTTTGATACTTATAGATTATTTTTTCAACAACTGGCTTTAGTTTTATATCAGAACCATTCATCAGAGCAATATCAATTTCCAATCGTTTACCAAATAATTCTTTAAACTCACGTTGATAAGACTTTATCTTTCCTAATTCTGCTGCTGTCATATTTTCTTTTTGTAATTAGTACCTGTCTTTAGATTGTAAAGATCAATATAGAAGTTTATAGAATCTCTCCAATCAATATACTCTTGCTTCTTGCTTTTTCTAACTTTATTAGCTTCGAGCTTTTCTATTTCTTTTTTGAGATCTGTAGCATTTAAATATTGCTTCTTAAACAAAGCTAGTTCGTCATTACTAATTGATGTGATTATACTCATTGATTTAGTTATTTAAGTCCTGTAGATCCAAAATATTTTCTTTTTCCAGAAAATTGTATATCATCAAAATAAATGGAAAATAATATAAAATTAGGACATCCCACTACTGCCAAATCCTCCAGTTCCTCTATCAGAATCAGAAAGTTCTTCAACCTCTATAAATTCTACAGGAAGTATTTGTTCAAAATAAATTTGCCCAACTCTATCTCCTACACCATAAGGAAGAGCATTCAATAGAAGATCTCCATTCAATGGTGTTAAGATCATCTTCCATTCACCACGATAGTCAGCATCTATAATACCCATAGAGTTATTCATCATCCATTGGAACTTGGTTAGATTACTTCTAGGTATCAAAACACCTTTATATCCTCTAGGGATTTCTGTTTTGAATCCTAAGCCTATAACCATCTTTTGGTTCTCAAAGGTGATTGAATGTGCGTACACATCGTGACAAGCAGCATCTAAGCTCCCTTTAAAAGGAAGCTTAGTGTTACTTGACATTTTCTTAAATTTAACTTGTAATGTCATCAGTTGTTTCGTTTATTTCGTTTAGTAAAGTTGTTTCTTCTTCTATAACCTCTGTAACCTCTTCTGCTACAGCGTTTATCTTACTAATAATCTTAGACTTAATCTCATTGTAGAAATCTTCATTGTCTGTTAACAATGCACTAAAATCTTCTACACTGTATTTAGTTTCTCCCATTGTAATAGTTTTACCCCACTTCTTAATGATTTCAAAATCACTAGCAATTTCCATAATCTCTTTAAGTTTATCAATACCCACACCATAAACAATTTCAAATTGAGAAAGCTTGTATGGAGGAGACATTTTATTCTTAATAGCCTTCACCTTAGTTACATTACCATAAGCTTGATCACCTTCTTTTGCAAGACTCTTACTAACCTCGATTCTACAATCAGAATAAAACTTAAGAGCATGTCCACCTTGTGTAGTGGTAGGATTACCAAACATAACACCAATCTTCTCACGATATTGAGAAATCACTATTACACATACATTATGTTGTGATAGAGCACCTTTAAGCTTTGGATAGGCATTACTATTCAATAATGCTTTCTTACCAATAGAACTATCACCAACCTCACCATCTAACACTTTCTTAGGAATAAGACTAGAATCAGAATCAATAATCACAAGATCAATAGTTCCTGTTTCAATCATTTCCATAGCAATGTTAAATCCTTCCTCACCACATGATGGTTGAGCAATTAACATTTTATTTGTATCTACACCAAGAGCTTGGAAGTAATGCTTATCAACAGCATGCTCACCATCAATATACAAAACTACACCACCTTTCTTTTGACATTCTGCTACAGCATGCCCACAAATTGTAGATTTACCAGAGCCTTCCCAGCCCATCAATTCATACATCTTACCTTTTACAAATCCTCCTGTTCCTAATGTAACATTATCAAACCCAATAGAGCCTGTACTAATGACATCATAATCACCAGATCCTTTACTGTCTAATGTAATAATTGTGCCTACACCATAGGTCTTATTTAGTTTATCAAGGGCCTCTTGATACCTACTGTTTCCTTTTACTTCCTTTGTTGCTTTTGCCATGTTATTGATTTTTATTTATACGAATTTACGAAATTTGTGGATAAGTACCAACGATTTTATGTTAAATCTTACAGAAAAAAATAAGCCCCAGTGTAGACACACCAGGGCTTCTCACTATTAAAACAAAATATTATTTAAATGGACAATGTTTACATCTATTACCACAACAGGTTCCCCTGTCTAAATGATATTTCTCTGTGAACACCCATTTTCCATTTTCTATATAGTAGTCTATATTTTCTATTAATTCCTTTTTCATTATCGATTGCCTTTTACAGAATAATAAATTCCATTTATTATGTTCTGAACGAGATTGTCATGTGCCATTGTATTATATTTTATGATTAATCAATATTGCAAGCACCACCAGCACATGCAGCAACTTGACCAAAATCCACTGTATCATCAAGTTCTATCACTTTAGTAAGATCAATAGATTTTAAAAGACTAATCTTATTATTATATTGTTCTTCTGTGATGTCCTCGAAAGGAGCTTGTAAATAACTGCCTCCAAAATGGGGGAGCACTGACAAACCATTGTACACCTCCCTATTGCTCCACATCCAATCTCCCACTTCTTTCCAACCATCTTGTAGAATAGAAATTGTAGCAGATACATTATGTGTATTATCACCTTTTACATGTCCTGCATTGATCCATTCTGTAGAAAATCTTTTAACACGCTCTAATGTATCAAGTGCTGATTCAGATCTAAGAATTGATCCTTCTGGAGCTTTAACAGGGATTCTAACACACACAGTATCTTTTGGACGCAAAACATCATCTTCACATAGTTCAGGATGATTTACCATTAGATAACTAGCAATGTCTTCATTCTTATTAAAACGCATAGTTCTAAGATAATAATCATTATGCCATGCATGAATACCACTAGCTGTACCTAATACAAGACTTGTAGTACCTGAAGGTTTAATACAAGTGATTCTAGCAGCTTCATTAGTTCCTATCTTTTCAGAAATCATACTATTAACAACCTTAGCTGTATTAGCAGCAATCTCAAGATTGTATTTCAAGATTTCTCCTGAACCAATACCTGTCATTCCTATTCCTAATAAAGCATCTTTTTGTGTTGTCTTAGCCCAGATTGGTCTTAAGTAATGAAAGTTTGTAAATCCTGACTGTAATGTTCCAAAGAATGAAGCAATTGCCACTCTATCATTAAGATCTTCCTGACATGTGACATCTGACACATTCACTTCACCATATGTTCAATTAAGCACGTTACCTCTTAATCAGAATCCTTTGGAATATTTTTATTAACCCAATCTGCAAATTTTATCATTTCAGAATTATTAGCACAACTTTTCATCATATTTGCTAAATGACTTATAACTCTTACATTAGTTTTAGTATAGCCCCCTTTTGCATCTATCCTATCTAATGCTGGAGAATTATTTTGTCCTCCTGAAATTCCTGTTTTGCAAATTAATTCTAAACCTAAAACTGGGCAATATTTTGGTATAATAATATCTTTTACAGTTAAATCAAAATCTAAACCTTTTAATTTAGCTCGACCTTTTGCTCTTTGTAACATTTTTGATTCAGGATCTGTACATTTTACTCGTTCTGAATTACATTTATTACAAAGAGTTACTGTTTTTGAGGTTTTTAAGAACATTGTGCCACAATTAGTACATTCTCGTTCTGTCTCAGATATTTTATAACCTTCTCGATTTACTCTCATAATTTTGTATTTTTACAAAGTTACAAAACTTATTCGAGATTTCCAAATTTTCATCAATATATTTCTATATTGTTCAGACTATATCATCACCCTTTTCAGGGGCTCTGTGCTTCCACTCACTTGAGTGTACGTCTTTCGACTAGTCGTTGAACCTTCCTATTTCTAGGCTCGGCTGCTGATTGTCTTCACCATTATGTGGTCAGAGTTTCCAGCAATTCTCAGAGTTTTAAATCTCCACAAAGTTTAGAGATTACAGAATTGATATGGACGTAAACCAATCTCACAACAAGGATTTGTACCCCAATCTTTATTATTGGTCCAATAGATTCCTGGTTCACCACTTCCTGAAGCTTCAATTCTTTTCCACAAGTCCATGAATTCTTTTTCTCCAAATTGTCCTCTCTCAAGAACAGCAGAATTATTACTTCTACCTCTCTGCTCATTCAGTTCCCACCAATTACCATATTTACATGTAATCATTTCTTCATCATCATGACTAAATAAAGAAATCATAGCACTTCTACGAATACCACCAGCCAATACACTATTAGCTATGTGACAAAGGATATCGTGGCATTCTAATGGACTTAATTGCTCTCCTTCATGCTTTCTATCAAGAACTGCTTGAACGTGCGTTAAACACAGTTTAAGAGGCTCTGGACCAGGTGCTTTACCACCAGCTGTAACTAGTCTTGCTCCTTTTTCACGAACAGCTCTAAAATCAAAGCTAGGAAGAAAAGAACCTTCCAAATAAGCTTTCATTAACACTTTAACAGCATCAGCCCATCCCATAATAGAATCTTCTACAAGATAGTTTCTCTTCTTAGATGGTTTCTTGATAGCAGGTAATTGTGCAACATGATGTTTCTGTACAGAAAATCCTACCAAATGTTATCCTAAAGGCTCTTTATCCTTTAGTTCTACAGTTTTATATATATCTGTAGGTCGGACTATATCATCACATATTTCTATGTGTCGGATGTTCGTGGAAAGATTATATTCTTATTTCTAAGTTTCACTTTCTAGTCTCTGAACTCGCATTAGTCATTTAAACTAATGATAAGCTGCTGATTGTCTGCTTCACTACAGATTTTCCAGCAATTTATCCGATTTTAAACGGGCATAGGATTTGATAATTTTGTTTAAATACTTTCCCATTTTGTAAATATCTACGTATTTGTGTAATAGATGTTTTTAAATACTCTGCTAAACTTTTATAAGATTCAAATTCTAGTTTTTCTAAAGTTTCTATATTAAAAAGAATTACTTTTTTATTTAAACAACTCATGTCTTTTTTTAAGACATAGACATTTGGATTTTCTCCATAAGTTATTTGATAATTTTTCCATCTTTTAACTTTTTTTGAAAGAACTTTTTCTAAACTAGAATAAGGAATTTCTAATTGTTTTGAACATTGACTAAGAGATTTAAACGAATTAATAAAATTTCCTTTTAAATCAAAAACAGAAATAGCAGTTTCTCTTGTGGGTTTAATTTGTCCACTTTTATACTTATTTTTTAAAGTATTGCTTATTTTTTGTTTCTGTTCAATTGTAATAATTTTATTAACACTTCCTTCACCCCTATCATCAAGATTTACTAAATCAAAACCAAACTTTAAGCATTTAGATATTAATTCTTGTTCGTATAAATGAGACTCTTTCCACCCCCTTATTTTATTAAATAAAATTATTTTTGGAATAAGTCCTTTTTTTAACAAATTTTGAATCCAACAATCCTTATGGTTATTTTTAAATTTTGATTTACTAAGATGTCCGTTCAACCTAGTACTCAAAGAACATTTTGTTCTTCCTATATATCTAATTTTATGAGATATAGGATCTATTAATACGTAAATTTTAACTTCCATAATAAATGTTTTTACAAATATATGGAAAAGATTTTAAACTACCAAATTTATTTTTGTTTACCCGTTCCTCCAAGAAGCAAGAACATTGTTTCAGAGAAGCTATGTAAGCTATCTATTGGTAGGAAACAACAGTTGTAAATTCTAGCATTATTCACTTCTGCAGCACTTCCTGCAAATTGTAATGCTCTCATAGAAGGCAACACCTTCTTCTCTCTAATCATCTTAGCACTCTTAACTATGCCCTCTTCTAAAGAGGGATATTTCTTGATCATCATGTTTTGATAGCGATCAACTATCTCATCCCAATTTTCTCTTCTTTTCTCTTGAGGTAAATACTTTGCATACTTACTAAAAATTGTAATTTTACTTAATGCCTCTAGTCCTAAATCCATAAATGTTTTGTTTTGTGTTTGTAAAAAATAAGGGGATGCGAATTTAACACATCCCCTTGTAAAAACCAAATTATTTGAACATTATTAATTAACTAATTTCCTTATAATTATTCCTAGTTCAGTATCATTTGGATGCTTGTTAACCAATGTTGTTATTTCCTTTTCTAAAACCATTAACTTCTGTAAATACAGGGTAGCATCCATCAATTCCTCCTGCAAATGCTTTAAATAATTGTCTTTATTGTTTGTTTCAAGTGTTGTACCATATTTAGTAATCCCCACTTGACTTCTATCTAAATACTTTCCAATAACATCTTCTACTATTTGATCTCTCATGATTACGTTGTTTTAATTACAAATCCTGTTTCATCCTTTTTTGCTTGTCCTTTAGCTCTAAGACCAATTACATGTCCTTTTGGATCTAAGAATCTAACATCGCTGCTATCACCATCATATACAGGAAATCCTTTCCATTCAATAGGTAGGTCTTTCCCTTTCTTAGTGTCAAAAACTACAGCTACATTTGTTCCAAGATTCAAAGCTATTTCACATTCAGCTTCATTTTGCTCATTCTTACTAAATGTAATATGATAGTTCTTTGGCATTTCTTTCTCTAACCTATTTAACACTTTCGTATAGTCATAGAACTGTACATCAGAAAATTCATCCATAAGACCAAATCTTGTCCATTCAATATCAGAAGTTCCATTAAGCCTTATAGCTGGAATCATATCGTTCTTCTTAGCTTTTCTAATAATGAACTTTATATCTTGTTTCAAGAGATGCAAGAAAGCATCTCTCTTCTCAAAGAAAAGTTTTGTTCTTTCTATTCTAGCTTTTTGCACTGTACTGAAAGCACCATGTCCTGCTGTATATAAGCAAGACTTGGTACATCCTTCAGATCTTCTTGGACAAACTTCATATCCAGATATAGCAGCAGGAGCTAATGATAGTATTCCTGTGAGCACTCCAAGCTCTTCTCCTTTCTCTGTTTTATAATTGCTTGTTGATAGTAGATACATTATAATTTTTCATTTAAGATTTTAAATGCATACTCAATAGCTTCCTTCTCAGCATCCTTTCTACCATCGTACATTTTTGTATCAGATGGTTGATCTCTAATAAACCAACTAAATTTAACACCTTCCCATACACTAATTTGAATGTACACTTTATGTCCATCAAATACATCAAATAACGTTCTTGATGATGTATCTATAATAGCTCCAATTTGTGGATTCTCTATAGATTGTTCTCTCACATAGTCTTTAAAATCTTCTGGTAGGTTATCATCATTAATTGATTCTAGCATTTTTTCTAGATACCATTGTTTAACTACTAATGCTGCTTTTGGATATTCATCCAATAATTCTAATCCTGTCATAATTTTAATTTTTAAATTGAGCTAATCTTTACTAATTCTTCTCCTTCTTTGTGCCACCAATCTCTTTCAAAATCATATTCTACACACTCACCATCACCAGATTTAATACAGTCTGCATATAGAATAGCATTTTTAGCACTTTCCATTTGGCAAAACAGAATAGCATTTGCTATTCCGAACTCTTTGATTAATAAATTTAATATACTACTGTTATACATCTTCTTTAAGTTTATCAAGGTTTAAAATTTCATCTTCTTCATTATATCCATGCCAAACTTCTTGATCTGGATCAAAAGTTACATCAAGCTTCTCTTCCCAGAATTTAACCATGTCCTCTGTTTTATTAAAGACACGATATTGTAAAGATATTTCTTCTCTGTTTACTCCACTTTTAACCAATTTAACAATCTTGGGAAACAGTAATTGAAATTCTTTAGAAGTTTTAGAATATTGAGATTGCTTTACAAGTTTAAAGTCCTTGCTGTATTTAGTATTTAACTTGTATACAACTACAATATACCCATCTTCATAATCATAATCATCAATTACAGACTTGGTCCTTTCATATTCTACATCAAGAAACTCTTTGAACTTGTCAAGATCAGAAGGCTTAAACAATAAATAGACACAGTTGTCATAACTCACTGCACCATCTCTACCATCTTTAACATACCCATTGAGAAACCCATTCTCCTTTAGTTTAACCTTATCAATCTTTAAGGTGGGGACCATAAAAATAGTGGTGATTGTCTTTTTTACTTCCATTAGCCTTTCAAATTTACTTGTCCGTTATTAATATAATTCTCTCTTGAAATATTCCATGTATCATTTTCAATAGCCCATTTAAGATCTACAATCAATTGCTTAACACCTGGATAGACTCTACCTTTATGTTCAAAACCATTGTACGCATCATCCATATCAACATCTGTTAAAGTGTAAATCAATGGATTAAAGTAGTTAGTGGAGTCACAAACAATAAACTTAGGATGTAAGATTGTATATCCTTTTAGATCACCAGCAGCTTTGATGTCTTCACATGCTTTGTAATATAAATAAGCTTGGATGTAGCTTCTTCTATAAAGATAATATTCTTCATAGAAACCTTCTACAGCCCAAACACATTTAAGATCATAAACTTGAATTGTTTTTTCATCATGATCAATAACAAGTTTATCCATCATGCTCTTAAAATTATGATTGTCTACAACATATCCTTCAATCTGCAATTGGTTATGCACTTCATAACGTATACTCCTAACCAAATTAATGATTTTACTTGTAGCAAAGTTTGTTTTTAACTCTTTTACAGTCTTTTCAGCATTATTTACATCTTCTACTGTTACCACTGTAAGATTATTACTCTGTACTTCTCTAAGTTCTTTATAAAAGATTTCAGCATCACTTCCTACAAACTTAGCAACCACAGCTTCAAATTTAATCTTAAATCCAGATTCTACATAAGCATCTCTCATTACAGCATCAAAATCTCTTGTAACATTACCTTCCTCATCTGTAGCTAATAATGTATGTTTATACAGAGCTTCTACAAAAGCTAACATAAGCCCTGTAGGACTACTTGTACATACAGACATATAAAACCTTCCATCAAACTCTTCAGGCTCTAATAACAAGGTTTCCACAATCCTACCAATAGTAGCAGCTTTGTTAATCTTCTCTTCTACTTTCTCACCTAGAATATATCTACGATGATATTTCTTTCTGTCCATACAGAATTCTTTCAATGATGAAGAGCTATCCATGTTTACAGCTCTATACATTGCTTCTGTTCTTTTTCCTTCTACCCCTTGTGATTTTGACATAATATTTGTTTTATTTAATGATTTCAATTTCTCCAAATGTTTCTATCCATAACTTACAACCATCATTCAATGGATCATCTGGACTATACACAAGCTTACTGTTTCCTACAATTCTAATCTCATGAGCATATTCAGTTTTGTTATAGCTCTTGATAGTAAACACAGGATTATTTGTTTTATTCTTCTTATTAAAAGATAACATATTTCTATTTATATGAATTCTAGTCTTCATAATGTCTGTTTAAATGATTCAATAATTTGAGGATATAACATTCTCACTTCTCTTGGAACATTCTTAAAAAACCATCTCACTTCTAATTCATAATCATTATCCTCTTCCACTTGTCTAATAGGATGTAATAACCAGAATTGATGCTTAAGCCCTTCATGTTCTACATATCCCTCATGCCAATTCTCTTGGAATGCTGGGATTTTGTTAATACTTATTTGATTAATTTGACTCATTTGGTATCCATTTATATGCGTACAATTTGTAATCTTTACCACCTGGGATTTTACTCTTAAAAGTTATATCTGAAATCTTAAGATTTCTCATCTTTAACTGTGTAGGATTTAAAGTCATTGATTTACCATCATGAACAACAATACAACTATCGTTACGATTGATACAATCTAATACATTATAATCACGCAGCTCTACATTTCCATTATAGAGTTTCTTCACTGTTAACCTCATTTTGTTTTTTCGTTTTGAGTTTTAATATTGTGACAGTCGGTACACAAACATTGTAAATTTTCAATTTCACAGAATAATCTTTCTACAAATCCTGGTAGATCATTAGCACACTTTAAAGATCCAGCACCTACAATATGATCAACGTTAATTTTCTTCTCAATAAACCAATCTTTACATTCGTTACATTGATATTCAAACTTCTGACGTTTGTTAGGACCTTTATAGATGCGTTTAGCTTCAAGTTTACATTGCGTAATAGGTTTCCACCATCTACTCTTTTGTCTGAGTCCACTTCTAATAAATCCCCAGAAAGCACTCTCACTCATTGTGCCAGCATTTCTAGTTTTCTCTACTTTAGCAACTCTCTTCTTTGCAACTTTCTTAGGAGCTGCTTTCTTCTTTCTAATAGCCATAATAAATAAATGTGCCCCCCAAATATACAAAATAAATGGGAGGCACATTGTTAAAGGTTAGTCAATATTGTACACTCTGTTTAAGATTTCACCCTTCATTTCATCCAAAGATTTAACAATGTTGTGAATCTCTTCTGCAGAAATCTTAGGTAGATTGAATTCATACTTCTTAACCTCAGCTTGAATACCATCTTGAATTTTAGCAACAAGATCTTCCAACTCCCTGATAGCATATTGCTCGTCAAGTTGTAAGAAATCAAATGACCCATCATTCATAATCTCATCAGCTTCCTGAACAGTGGTAGTCATAAATGGAAGATATTCCCAGCATCTACCTTTCTCTGTTCCAATACCTACAACCTTCATAGGATTATGAAGTGTAAATACAGTGGTGTTACCACAAAGAACATAAGGAGCTGTATAACCAGCAAAGTGTAATCCTGCTGTTGCACAATCTTGTGTACTCCAATTACAATCTTCAATAGGCATATTTACCACTCTACCAATACGAATGTCAAATGTTTTAGTCCAATCATCAGTGAATCTATTTTCATATCTATTAGGAAGATCCAAATAGAGATCTGTCAATCCACCAATTCTTTCACCATGATTAACAGGAACAATTACAGTGTATTCATATTCTTCTACTTCTCCTGTACCATTACAGGTATCACAATCATTCCAATTTTCATCAAAATCAGATTCATCTTCTTCATCATACCATCCACCATCACCACCACAATCTGGACATGTTGTAGATTTAACAGTTTCAGTTGTTGTAAGATCATTAGTGTGAACCAATTTGTATTCTCCATTCTCTAAGAACACTACATAGTTATCAGGACTCTTCTTCCAAACAGCCTTCACCTTATTGTATGCATTACTTACAAAGTGTACAAAATCAACACCACCATGTACAGTTACAACATTCCTAAGAGCTACAAAGAAACCTTGTTTGGTGATTTGCATACCATTTTGCTCTAAGAAATCATAAAGCTTATCAGCAACTTCTGCTCTTGGATTCAAACAAGCCCACATAAAGAATCTCTTCAAACCAATATACTCATCATCAGATAGTAACAACTCATTGATTTGTTGTGGCTCATAATGCTCTGAGTATTGCCCAATGATAGCAACAAACTTCTCAACCAATAATTGAGGAAGAGTTCTGTTAATACCTTTAAGATATACAGAAGATCCATCAACTACAAAATCACCAGTTTGCTCTAATACACTAAACCCAGCAAGGATGTTTTTTACTCTAGCAGCTTCATCACTAACTTTTCTACTCTCTTTCCTTGTTTCTTCTGAACAAAGAATGTTAAGAATATCATCATGCGATGTTGCTAGTTTTACAGCATTGAAATCTGCTTCTGTAGCATCTGGTTTACTAACTACATCACCATCAGGCAATACAATAGTTAACACGTCATTTACCATTTTCACTTGCTTGTAAGGCTTTGTGAAAACTAATTCACCTTCCATTTCTTCTACAGCTTTATTCACTCTCTTTTCTACCACTCTGTCTACGCTGTGTTTGATTGCTTCTTTAAACCATTTTAAACTGATGTTCATGTTGTTTTGTTTTTTAATTTTTAAAATACTTGTTGAAAATTTGTGAGAACTCCATATACCTATTACAATGTTCGCAATTTATATCTAATACAAACGCTTTGTAATCATCTTCATCTATGTCTATACCCCAATGATCAATTAATGCTTTCCACATTACAGAATATTCTTCTAAATGTAATTTTGGAATAACATACGAATCTTGGAACATGCCATAAATAACTTTGCTTAATACATCTAAATTCTTCTGTGCCATATTACAAATTTAAGAAAAAAGAGGGACATTTAGTCCCCCTTTTATAGTTAATTTTCTACTAATTCTTTAACAGTTTCTTCTGTTATTGCCATTGTGTTATATCTATCTAGATTTACTTTCTGTTTGTGATATTTAAATAGATCACTCATTGCATCAAGAAATTCTTTAGATGGAGTGGTATATGCTGTAAATAATCCAAGCATAGTGTTTATGAACGGAAGTCTTTCAAGAGTGCTCTTCACTTCTACATAAAAAGAATATATTTCTGGATCAAATAGATTTTGCTGTTCTGCTATTTCAATCATTGCTATATAAATAGCTGACTCACCTCTAGTGTAATTATCATCAGCATATTTATCTAGTGTTTGTAACTTGTGATACAACTCTGAAGAAACATCTGATAATACATTCATTTTATCAAATGTTGATCTGTGCTTAGTTCTTAACTCAGCAATCAATTTACCAGTGACTATTCTTCTAAATGCTTTGTGTGTTCCGTCCATAAATTTATCTAATTTAATCCAATTGTGTACATTGATTTTTTCTAAGTTCTTAAGTTCTCTATCAGAAAACTGAACAAATCTAATTTTATCACTTTTTACAGTGGTGAACAAAAGATCCATTCTTTTAGCATCTTCTGATCCACCATAAACTGTAAGTTGTTTGGTTTTATGAAGATCCTCAAGATTATACACTTCACTCACCCATTTACAATTAGAACCAGAAACATCTCTTAACAACTTTGTAGCCTCTTTACCAATAATCTGTCCTTTCAATTTAACTCTTCTATCTTTAGATATGGAAACTTTAACTTTCTTTCTAGCATCAATAAAAGATTGAGGAACAACTAGTGCATCAAGATCTATCCATGTTTTTGTGTACATTTCTATAATAGCATGAAACTCCTTAATTGCAGCTCTCCACAAACTCTTGTTAATTTTCTCAAGTCCCAATAGAGTTACATAAGTGCTGTAATTAGATAGTCTTCTCAAACTACCAAGAGTGAAATTAGAAGATTTCTTCATAAATAATGTCTTCTTAGACCATCCCATAGGAGCTATACTCTTAGTGTATTCCTTCTTAGTTACAGGAACCCTATCAGTGTATTTGTATACAGAACTAACAGAATTATTATCCTGATACCTATCTATACTAGTTTCCCAACTACCTCTACATTCTTTGAACTTACCGTTCTCAATTTTAAAATTAACAGTGTATTCTCCCAAGATCCACTCTCTATTTCTATAGATTGTTTTCATATCAAGAATGTTAATTCCCTTAAGTTTTGGTTCTGTAAATTTAACTGTAGCATAATTATCTATTTCTCCTGCATCAAATTTTACATCTCCAACAGTGACAAACTTCTTTTTATTAGCATAGAAGTTCATAACCGCCTGGATATCTTCTGTATCTTGAGAGAGTTCATTGTATTTATTTACAAAGAAATCAGCCACCTTTGCTATTTTATCAAGAATCAATGCTTTAGCCTCTTTGGTATATCTAATACTTTCCCTATTTGGTGTAGGAAACAATCCATCCATAAGACTAAATCTCAATGCTACAGGAAACTCTATTGTATCAATCCCAATCTTCTCGAAATCAATAGGATAGTAGACATTATCAAGACAAAGATGTAATTTATCTGTACTAGATAATTCTGAATACTGAAAATGCTCACTTCTGAATATCTTAAATTTATTATCAACTTGACAATCAAAATATACATTCTCGAAATAAGCAAGTTGCTCTGGTATCTTTGCATTAAAATAACTTCTATCAGAATAAGTTACAGGAACAATAACTTTAACACCATTCTCTTCAAGGGTGGTTTGTTGGTACAATAGATCAATGCTGTTTGTGTCTTCTCCTTCGTACATCATATACTTGCGTTCAACACCATCCTTACGACATACAAAATAGAAACTAGAACTATAAGCTAGAGGAGCTTTAAAGCCCAAGCCCATCATACCTAGTTCTGTGTTACTGTTACGCTTTGTACTCTTACCATACTTACTAATAATATTTCTAACATCATCTGCATCTAAGCCAATACCAAAATCCTCAACACTAAATTCATAATTGTCTTCTTTGTTAATACCAAATTTTACAACTATAGGTTTGTCAACCCCAGCTCTTCTATGACTATCAAGTGCATTAGATGCACATTCTCTGATAGTGGAGCCTATTGAATCTGAATAGAGATTCTTACTTAACATCTGCATCAATATCTGAGCAGAATCTAAGTCTAATGACATTCCAATTGAATCTTGTGATGTTCCTTCCTCAAGGATGGTGGCTTCTGTTTGTTTTTCTAAAATCATAATTTCTAGTTTTTCTTTATTAAAATAATTTGTCTGTGTTCTAAATCATAAAATCTTGTATGATTATGATCCTCTGGAGTAAATAGATAAACTGTTTCTTTGTACGTACGAGTTGCACCATTATATACGTATGTTACATTTTCTTCTTCTCTTCTTGTAGAACATTTTACAGCTTTATATATTGGTTGCTGTGTTCTCCAATGTAATTTATCACCAGTGACTGGTTTCTTTATTACTCTCAAATATTTAAAATGAGATTGGCAGGAGATTAATATTTCATCTCCCACCTCCAAATCTTGAATTTTTACTTCCTGCATAATTTTTAATTTTAGAATGGTAGTTTTTCTAACCAATCTATGTGAAAATTATTATTACCTTTTAAAATCTTGTTCACTTTACCAAATACACCCTCTGTATCCCATTCTGCACCTTTGTATGAAGCAGAAGCTGGATGACTTACAGCAAATGACCAACTCATTGGTTGTACATATTTCTGATATTTAGCAGCATCTTTACCAAGAAAGATAATAGGAGCTCCTGTATATGCCAAAACTTCTTCTAATAGATATTTGGTAAATGGTTCCCAGAGATCAATATGTGAACCTGCTTTGTTTATTTCTGTTGTCAGTGCTGCATTAAGCATAAGTACACCTTGTGATGCCAAATAACTAACATTAGCACTCTTGAATGTTTCTAGAGATAATCCTTCATACAATTCTCTTTCTATACCTCCATAAAATTGTTGTAATGATGGTTGTAATTCTCCTGTATTACTACAGCCCATTAACAATCCATCAGCTACAGGTTCTCCATGCTTCATTGAGTGATAGGGGCACATACCCATAATAATCACTTTAACCTCATCTAGTGGTGTCGCTTTGAAACATTTATATACATTACATGAAAGAGGAGCAATTGTCTTGCCCCTCTTACTTTCATGCTTCAGAAATTTATAGATGTTATCACAAGCTTCACTCTCAATGAATGGCTGTATTTTATTATGCCAGCTCTCATGAAACTGATCTTTAAACTTCTCAAAATCCATATTACATTATATTTTCTTGATCAAAACTCATTTCTAATTGACTGAATCTTGATGGGTTAAAACTTATTTCTAACTCTTGTTGAGGAGAAACTAAAATACCACTCTCATTAACAAAGAATTTGTGTGCATCAATATGACTATTCATCCAGAATATAGGACTTGTATCCTTCATAGCATAGGTTGTATAGTTATACAGTTCCCATAAGCTATCTGGAGCATTGTAATCATGTGTAGGAGCTTGTAATTCTTTCTTAACAACACTTAATTGATGAGAGTTAATAAGACCTTCTTCAATATACATTCTACCAATCAACTCTGCTCTAGTACGCTTAGTGATTTCAATCTGCTTCATTGCTTCTCTTTCACCTTGCATTCTTGTAAATGCATCACCAGCTTCTTTGATGTATTCAGAGATTGCATTAGGAGTAAATTCTTGAATACCACCCATATGCTTCTTCTTGAATGCTCCCATATCACCTGATACAGAACCATTTTGACAAATGAATATACGTGTACCAATAGCAAACTTCAATGTAAGTTTCTTATTGTAGCTATTCTGCCAGCCAATCTGCAATTGCATTTCTTGATCAGCTACATTACCAATACTAAATCTACCATTAGCAATCTGTCCAGCATCACAAGCTGAATAAGTTTCTTTGTCTAATTTAAACCCAGCTTTCTCAATACCATTTAATGTAAGATCTATTAGCTGAGAATGGCTAATTGGTTTGTAGGTTCTTGTCTGTGTAGGAACTTCTGTTGATGTAAGTAATTCCTTAGTTGTGTTGTACGTTCTTTTTAAGTCCATTAAATTAATTTTTTGTGTTTTAAATAATTTTCAATTGCATCCATTCCATGAGCTTTTGCAAGATCAGCCCAATCTTTGATTCCTTCTATTAGATACTTACGGGGAACGTTAGCATAATCAAATTCAAATATCTTAGTTATTTGTTGTGAATTTGCAACACCTGTAACATCAGAATCAAAGCTTAAGATTTGTCTATTAGAGTTTGCTTTAATATAATCAACATTATCTTTAGAGAAGCAACCAATGCCTTCATTTTGAACTGCACAGGTACAAGGAAATAGCTTTTTGATCACCATATAATCCTTCTTACTCTTATTGATAAATGCTACATCACAATCTTTTATATCTGACATGCCATCCATTGTTGTGATGGGAACATTATTTGGTACCCATTTATTCTTCTTATCAGCAAATGGTCTGTAAATCTTCCAATGGCCATTGTAATAATAACCAAATCTCAATTCATTTTCCTTTAATGCAAACAAACTCTTGTTCAAATATAGCTTCTTTATAGCATATACATTATTGTCTCTAAGATCTTGTATGTCTTGATGATAGGTATTCCAATAGGCAAGTTCTTCATTAGTAAACTTTCTTGTAATTGCTTGAATCAATGAATATCTCTTCTCTACGTTCTCTGGTTGTTTGTATTCAGCAATTATCTTCTTGTAATCCTTCTCACTACTATTTGTAAAACCCAACCCAAAATCCCTATCAATCATCTCCATAGCTTCTACAAAAGAAATATTGTATAATAGCTGTACAAAATCAAAGCAACCACCTCTCTTGTTTGTGTCTGAGAAATCAATAAATGATATATAACCATTCTTATTACCTATAATGAAAGAAGGATTGTTTTCATTCCTGAATGGAGAATAAGTTATCCTATTCAGCTTCCAATCTTTATTAGGCATATACCATCTGAATATGTCATACTCACTAATCTTAGTGAGGATTTCTTCTGGTGAAAGTCTACATTTCTTTTTTCCTGCTATCATAATTGCAAATATAAAAAATCCCCTACCAAATTAATGATAGGGGACTCATTTATTTTTTCTCTGAATTAGAAATCAGAACCATCTGTAGAAAATGTTTCATCAGATGCTACTAAATTATCTTCAGCGTTATAGTCTTTCAAGTCTTTCAGAATGTAAAACTCTTTACATCCATATTCACCTGTAATACCTTTAACAAACCTTTCTACACCTTTGAGATCTTTAGAAGTTTTGTTTTGGATTGACTTAAGAACATTACTGTTACTGTAGTCAACCAATCTAAATTGCTTCAAGAAATAAGAAGGAAGAAAGTCTTTGTTATACACTCCCTGGTATTCTTTAATCTCATCATCTTTTGTAACAGTTTTAATTGTTGCAAGAGCTATGAAAGTAACATCATAACCACCAGTGATTTGTTCTTTAAGATCTTTAGTGTTACCTTTCATCAACCTTTTCCAATCAAGTTCTAAAGTTGTTTCAGCATCACTGTAATCAAGACCACCTAACCATGTGCGTAAGAAGTTGTACAAATCATCTTCACCAACATGAGCTTCACGATAATCTCTTTTAGCAAACCATGTAGGTAGAGCTTCTTCATTCTCTGCCCAAGAACTTACACCAACATTATTGATGTATTGTTTCTTAGTAAGATCTTTGTTCTTCCTAACCTTGTTCTCTAGATAGAAAGTCATCTTGAACTTATCTTTGTTCTTAACTTCTTCTAGCCAAATGTCTACACGAAGTTTTGCATCTCCTGTATCATTTGTTGTTAAATACTCAAGTGTCTTACTGTCTTCTTTCAACTCAATGTTTAGAAGATCTTTGTAATCTTCTGCATCAGGATTGATAGCAATCACTCTGCTTTCAAACAATCCTACCTTTTTACTAAACTCAGGTAGTTGCTTACTTTCTCTTTTTTTACCTCCAATGTTACTCATTGTTTTCTGTGTTTTAATTGTTAATTATAATATGCGTCAACTGTATCTACAACTAATTGTAAATTATTTGGAATTTTTACTTCTTCAAACATTCCTGAAGGACTCTTTGCTGGAAACTTTTTAAACCTGTTTGTTACAAAACTGTACGTACAAACACCATCCTTAGCTTCTTCTACAAATGTGTACAAACACACTGTAAGAAGTCCTTCTAAAACAATCTGATTATCAATCAGCTTACCTGCTGTTTTAATCTTATATCCTACAATCTCTCCACCATCTTCAATAGTTTCAGGATGCGTAAAGTAGAACACTTTAATATCATCTCTAAGTTTACGAGCTTCTCTAAACACTCCCACAATATCTCTAGCCATAAGAGTAAATTTGGCATAACCAACCTCTGTAGCTTTAGCTATCATGTTAAAACCCATGATGTAATTACTGTCCTCGATGATGATGTTCTTGATGTGAGGAGCATTCTTTGAAATCTTCTGAAGATGTAGAGCAATGTCAATAGCATCATCCATTTCTTTGTAATTCTTGTTCTCTTCATTATAGAGCTTTTCTGCTCCTTTGAAGGGAAGTTCTTTCTTTGCTACGTTAATAATATACGTAGTTTTTGGATCTAAATGCTTGATAGAGGTTGACTTACCTGTACCTGAAGCACCAACAATCCCAATTAATTTACTTGCCATGTTTTAAATTTTAGTTTATTATTTAATCCTTCGAAGATACAACAATTTTGTCAGATTTCAAAATTGTTGTCTTAGTATCCATAAGGTTTGGATCTTTAATAAGTTGCTCATAAAGATACTGCACTTCATCAAGATTTTTACCAAAACTACTGTCAATCATCTTACCACCTATAGTGACATAATAATAAGCTGGCTCATTAAATTCTTCTCTTTTAACTAATTCAATTTTCTTCATACATACTTAATTTTTGATTGATTTAACATTGATAGACTCTCTACAATTTTCTTTAGTTCTGGTTTCTCATTCAAACATAAAATGTGCAAGTCAGCAATCTTTCCATGATAGTCTAATTTAATAGCTCTATTTAGGATTTGAGAACTCTCTTCAGCATTATATGTAAAGTTGGTGAGGATTACAGAATCAAGATCTGGATAGGTTACACCAATCTTTCCCATTGCTGCTAATGCAAGATGATTTATCTCTCCATTCTTGAAGTCTTGAAAATTACCATCATTCTTAGACTTACTATGATAGGAAGGACAACCAACCTCATCAGCAACCTTTGCAAGACCTGTGAACACTAACACTCGTTTATCTGACAAATCGTTTAGAAGAGCCTTTAAATAGCTCATTTTGGCAATTGATGATTGAGAGAGTCTGTTTCTAGCTAATGCTAAATGCATAAAGTTTCTACCTTCTCTTTTCAACTTTTCAATCACCCAAGAATAACCATCATATTTCTGTTTCTCTGTCTTTTCTTTACCATTCTTGTCTATTGTAACTTTCTTTGTGTCTAGATTGATAAGATGTACAGAGATTTGATAGTCTGCTAATATACCATCCTCAATTCCTTGATCTGTGGTGTAGCTTCCTATCTCTTTAATCTCTTCCCATTGCTCAATAGTTTCTGATGATACAGTTCCTGATAGACACAATGTGTACGTACAATTATCAATTATCTCTTTACACAATTCTCTTTCATTCTCACTTGCACTGTGGAATTCCGTTTATGTTAACTTTTAGTTTCCTAAAAGACCAGACTATATCTTATTACTAAATTAAAATTTTTTGTCAGACCAATAATAACCTCCACATTTACCTTTTCTTTTAATAGCCTCAAAAATTCCTGATGGATATTTACAAGGATTTATTATATTAAAAGCTTCAGTAACAGAAGAAAAAACTTGTAATAAATTTTTATTGCAATCATACATATATACAATTTTAGATTTATTTATATAACTCTTGTTATAATTATTAGATAAATAATCTTTTTCATATAAAATTATATGATTTCCTGCAGTTATATTTGTCATCTTTTTTGAAAGAACATTGCTAATACTAGTGATTTTAACATTAAGGTTTTTAGCACACTCCCCTATAGATGAGAAAGTGTTTATATAATCATAATTTAAAGATAATACTACAACTTTTTTTTTATGACCATCCGAAGATCTTTGTAAACTATCTTTAGTGCGATCTACTATTAATCCTTTTCCACCTTCTCTAATATTAGTTAAATTATTATAGTTATTTATCCAGTATTTTTCTTTTTCTTCCCAATTGTTTTTATCACATTCTTCAATTAATGTAATAATAGGATACAAGTTTTGTTTTTTAAGAGTTTTTATCCAATTACAAACATGAGTTTTTACATTTTTTGTAAAAGCTGCACATTTATGTTGACTTAATCTTTGAGACAACCTTGATACTGTAACACCAACATATCTAATTTCCTTTGTTATAGGATTAGATAAACTATAAATTTTATATGTTCTTTCCATAATAGTATTATAATGAATTTCACTACAATACTACATAAATTAATTTAATAATCCAAGCGTTTCATGTTAAATAATTATTAACATTACTCTACTCCCTTTATACAAAATATTGTATAGGTTTCGATAGTCGTTGAACCTTATTCCCATTAGGAATCTTGGCTGCTGATTGTCCAATTCTTATCTCTTTTACTATAATATAGTCATTACTGCTATATGGAGTGTATAAGACTCTAAGGAGTTTCCAGTCAATTAACTTGGTTTAAAGTGAACTTATATAATCAATCCACTATAAAGAAATCAAACTCGTATTCTGTATATTTCTTTACAGAACTAAAGTTTACATATGTAATGTTGGGATTATTATATCCCCACAGCTCACATTCATTCATCCAGGTATCTCTAAGCTTGTTGTCTGGATAGGCAATTAGTAATGTACAATCATAATCAAACTTCTTTTTAAGAATCTCAATTGTGGTTTTACATTTACCAAACCTCATTGCAAGATTTAGATATCCAGACTTATTCTTTTTGTAGAATGTCAATGATTTCTTTACAAATTCATCCTGCAGTTTGTCTTGTACATTCATTATACGTATTTTATAACATTACCTTCTGCATCTTTTAATGCAGTTACACTAAACAAACCATCATAATGCGTCATGATATTAGCATGAATACCATTTAAATCTGCTCCTGTTTGTACTCCCCACATCTGTAAGAACATATAGAATTCCTGTTGCCCTAACATTTGTTTATGTTTAGAAGCATCAAAGTTCTCTCTATAATGTTCATAGAGAATATTCGTGGGTGCATTACCTTTTAAGTGTATATAAGTTTCTTTGTCCATTGTTAGTTATTATAAATGTAGCTGACCAAAATAACCATTCGAAATTCACAGCAATATAATCATCCACTCTATCTATGTTGTTAAGGATGCTAATTGTTGGAATTAATACCACTTGCCAAAATTTATCATTTTTACTTGGGAGGGTATTAAATGTTCCTACTTCTAATTTCATATTCTTTTTATTTGTTTAGAAAAAATGTTTTGTTTGTTACAGATGCATAATATGAATCTGTCATGTCCTTCTTTTTAGGTAGTTCTTTGAATATACCTAGTTGACCAAGAAAACCAAGTCCCACTCTAAGATCATCTGATCCATAAGAGTTCTTAATTAGTCTTAATGAACGAAAGTATTTAGCACCGAATTCATCTCTAAGCTTGTTAAGATCATATCCAGAAGGATCTGGAACCTTATATCTCATAGGATCAAATAGAGCTAATACAACATCTGCGTCATTTTGTGTAGAAGAACTCTCACTGAAATCCTCTAGCTGTGGTTCTACATCACCATTTTTTATCCTAATAGGATTAGATATAGATCTGTTAAACTGACTCACAACAACAGGAGTGTAACCAAAGAAATCTCTTGCATATCTGAGCTCATCACTCATCTTATCAATAGCTTCCTTCTTAGTTGGTTGATCTTTTGTTGTTTTCAATAGACCAATGTGATCTATAACAACAATAGTAACTTCGTTCTCATTATTGGGAATATAACGTTTGTTGTATTTGTCTATCTCTTCTATACGACCATTCTGTAAAGCGTGTTCTTTTAGCTCTTTAGCTATACCTACAGGATTCTCTGGACCATCTATTACAGTGATCACCTCTTTCATTTGATTAGCATAATCTTCATACATAAGAAATAAGTCATGTTCATCACTAGTCATCTTATCTGTCCAACCCAACAGCTTGTTCACTGGAATAATCACACCATGATCTATAAAGATCTTACGAGATATCCACTTTGCAAGCTTATAAGTTCCACTTCTCTCCATAGAGCGATAGATGATCCTTAGCTTAACATCAGATTTATTCTTATCAGAGATGTACCAATCAAATGGATTAAGAACATAAGCATCATCAATAAAAGATGTTTTGCCTGAACCAGTGTTACCACCTATAAGAGTGTACATACCTTTTCTAATACCTATGTGCTTATCAAGTCTATTGAATCCCATAGGAACACTATCGTTTCTACCAGCAATACCTTTTGCTACTTCTGCTTTTAATTGTTCAAAACTCATAATGTTAATGTTAAATGTCTGTACTGCCTTCTATTATTTGATGTGTCTCAATTTTAACACCCTCTTTAATCAACTCAATAAATGGCTCAAAAGTTCTTTGATTAAGATAGGTGAGTGAATTCTGCATGTATGTCATTCTATTCACTCCTGTCTTTACAGAACTTTCTTTCTTCTGAACCACCTCATAAGCCAATGCTTCAACCAATTCTTCAATGGTGTATTCACCCTCTTCAAGAATCTTATCAAGTTTAATCTTACAGTCATCTTTCTTTGCTCTTAGATTTCTACTACCTGAAAATGATTTACCACTATGTACAAAAGTATCAGTGCCTGGATATGTCTTCCACCAGAGAGAGAATGCATCATCAGTTGGTTTTTTCTTGATGATGACATCCTCTTCATCTTGTGTTTCTAGAAACTTAATAAGCTCTTTACCAGACAATGTAAGCTTTCCTTCTGTTGTAACTAACCCCTTTCTATATATTCCCTGATAGATCGCTTCTATCTTAGGAACCTCTTGACATAACACTTTTACATCTGCTTGTTCCTCAACAATCAAGTTAAGGATAAATAACATGTCTAAGGTATATCCTTTTCTTTGAATTTCTCTAAAATGGGAGAACGTTAGCTTTGATAGATCCATTTTCTAATATTTTATCCTTGTCTATTACTATAATCTTTGCAGGTTTTCTATTTATGTAATCGTAATGCTCCTGCTCAATCCTTAATTGCTCTTCTAGCAAATACATCTCATACTTTAGGTGTTCATGTTCCCAATCTTCATTTCTCATCTTCTTTGTAATTTTCATTAAATAAATCTTCACCTTTGTAATCTGGATGTTCTTTTTGCATCTTATCTATTCCTCTTACCCATAATGCTGCTATTGGTGCTGTAATCACCACTATTATTCCTATCACTTGTAATTTGTTTAAAATTGTTAATAACATAATTTAATCTTTTACTCTTAAACCAAACTGAAGATCGAACCAGTCGAATGTACTTCTTGCTTTGGTTTTGTTAAACTTAAATACTTTTTGTAACACAGGAATAGCATAAGCTTTGAATTGGTCATGCTGTTCCTGTGTAAGTGTCCAATTGAAGAACCACATGTCATCTTTGAGAGCTTCTGCCATAGTTTTACCAACCATTTTTAGTTGGTATTCCATTAAATGATCTGAAACGTTTAATCTGTTAATTGCCATTGTATATATATTTTATATACAAAGATACGACAATTAATTATTTTATTAAAACATGGAGATTTGATTTGGATTTACAACCACTTTTCTCTTCTTACCTTCTGTCTGAATCTTACTAACTATTGTATTACACTTCTCAATGTAATATTCATAATTGATATTATCCATAGGATGATCTTTAGTTAAGTGGTTACAAACTGTGCACATCCACTCACCAGCTTCCACTTGTGATATTGGTGGAGCATTAGTTACACAGCTATCGTTTTTTACTTTAAGAAGCTTCACTCCTTTATTTGATACATAATAACGAATGAGTTTATTATAGATAAACTTCTCACCTGTGCCTCTAACTATACCCTCATAATGGAAATCTCTCGAAGCTTTTTGTCTTAACGCAAAGTCATAGATGTTAGAATGATTCCTAACAGTATGCTCAATAGGTATATTATTAACAAAATATTGTTCGAGAGCCAATGGTACAATCCTGGCTGATTTGTTTTTATGTAATTCAAAATCTGTGAGGAAATCCCCTTTCTTTTTAATTTCGCCATCTGTTTTAATTGCTAAGTAGTCATTAACTGTTGAGAATATAATCTTTTGATAGTCTGTTCTTTCCAATTCATAACTTGTCAGCTCTTGCCACCAAGTATTAATTGAATTCATTAGAGCTAAGTCTGTCTTTTTAACCATTATAGTTACACCATCTGTATTAGCAGATATAACATGAATATTATTAGTTTCATACTTCTCAATCAACATCATTAGACTCAACTCACCAGTGATACAAGTGAACATTGTAAGTTGCTTATCATAAATCCAGCTCTGCATGTCAGAACTCTTGCCATAAACACTGTTTACAGCTAATTTAAGAGCACCTACAATACCCTTGATCTTCTTATCCTTCTTAGCTAATGGTTTAAGCTCCAACCTCTTATCAAACATTTGCTTGTATCCATTAAGAAACTCTTTACCTAGATGTCCTGGATATTGCTCATTGTTAATGATGATGGCTGGATAGTATGCATCCCAGCCTCTGTAATCTTTCAATTACAGCTGGACTATATCATCATTTAACTTTTAATTCTTTTTCCCAAATAAACCCATACATTGAAGGTTTGTTACCTGAACACACTGAATATATTTGTTGCCATTTATAAGAAGGATTTATTTCAGTTATTTCTTTTACTGAACCCCATTTTCTTATAAACTGTCTATCTTTTGTGTACTGATTGATATAATATTTAACAGTTGCTTCTGAAACTTTTTTTGCCATTTCTTTAGTAGCCTCTGGATTATCTTTCCAATAAGTATGACTAACTTTTAGTCTTTCTTTTGGATCTTTATATCTATTAATCTGAGCTTCACTGAGTTTTTTTCTTGTTTCTTTTGAAACAATGCAACTAGTTTCTGAATCTAATCTAATATTATATCCTTTGTCTCTATTAGTACATTTATAAACTCTTTGCCAATATAATTCTCGTTCCTTTAACTGGTCTAATTGTACAAATTCTATTACAAAATATTCAAAGTTTTCTCTTCCGTATTTATGCCAAGCATTTATAAAATGGTCATTTTCATCTTTACTTCTTTTATTAAGAAGATTAATGTGTTGTCTGATTCTTCTATAAATACATTTAGCTTTTCCAATATAAACTTTGCTATTTGTTTTATTTCTTATACAATATATTCCACTTTGGTCTAAATGTTCTTTTCTATTCAATTTCATGCTACAAATATATGTAATTACATGGATAGAACCAAGACACTTATATTAATTAATTGTTAAATGTTCCCTGTTTAGTCTCTGAACCTTGATCTATTTCACTATAGACCCTTGGCTGCGGATTGTCCAATCTTAATCTTTTTTACCATACCTGAGTAATTACTTCAGCCATTATATGTATTTCTACTATAACTTGGTAGATTAAGCTCTAAGGAGATCCCCGTCAATTTAAGGAATTTTAGTTACGCCATAGTATTAACGAAACATCCCAATCAATGATTTCATACTCATCATCAGCATCAAATGTTTTAGGCTTGTTCTCTGTATGAAGACCACCTTTCATGAAAGAATACACATTATTATAAAAGTTTATGCTCTCTTTAAAATCATCCATCATCTTAAGCTTAACCTTCTTAATCTTTTTCAAGAAGTCTTTTAGCTGTGGAGTTTCAAACACTACATAATCAGCAATACAATGTCTAACGAAGATTTCCTTCCTGAACTTACCTTTTTTTGGTAATTGACTGTATTTGATGTTCCTCTCTTGACAATAGAACTTCTTAATCATCTCATCACCAATCTTACTGTCAGAATAATTCAAACATGGAATATTAAACTCTTCTTGAATGTCCTGTCTAAGTTGTATCTGATTGTTTCCTTTGTATAAAGGATGTTCACAGTCACCAATAGTAATCTTGTAGAACTCATAAGTGGCCATAACATCATTCCTACAATAGTCTTTAGTCATTTGAATTTCTTCATCTGTCATATCAACCTTTGTATGATGAATAGGCATCTCTTCAATGTTCTCAAGATCCATCTCAAACTCCAGTCTCTTTAGACTCACCATACGATTCTTATTATCGTAGTGGTTCACCTTGAATACATCAATTTGTTTAAGACTAAGATCAGCTTCTCTGTATTTAGGCATTACATCATAATTAGCATCATGAATAACATCTCCTGCATTAACAGCAATCTTAGCACAAATATCAAGATAGCTTAAAGAACCCCATTCTTCATAGCTTTTAAGGATGAATTCAATCACTTGACTGTCAAACCTAAGATTGTTATACCCAACCCAATAATGGTCCTTATAAGCCTCTGTGAACCTCACAAAGCTATCAAGATTATTAGCAAGCTTACTCACTTCAAACTCAAAATATATGTCTGTTTTTACATCATAAACTCCTACAAGAAATAGTTCTTGCATAGTTTCTATGTCAAATATTAATACTTTCATAACTTTTCTTACTTGGGTCTACAAAGGTAACACCTTTTGTGATAATTTCAACTAATGTTGAGTATTCTTTTGAACGTAAAACACCTTCTAAATTCTCGTTATTCCAATAGTCTACATAAAGTTCTCTTGGAATCGCATTCCATAATCCCTTATAGAAATTATAATGAAATACATAGCCATACAATTTATCCATATTAATTTGTTTTATAAAGTTTCCTTATTTGGAAACTCTTTTTTATAATCTACTTCCCAAACATTTGCTTTTTGTACAGTTGGAATACCTTCCAAACCCATAAAACTCTTAACTTCATATGAAATTGTTCCAACAAAATCACTGCCTCCATATTTATGTTCATAAGGCTTCCATTCTAATCTTTTACCAGTGTTATTGTATTCTATTGTTGCTCCATAATAATTATCAGTGATGTAAAACACACCTTCTAATGTATCTGCTGCACCTATTGGTTGATTATCATCAGCATCTGTAATTACATATACTACTTGCATTATTTCTTGTTTTTGTTAATTATAATTTTCTTTCTGATTCCCATTCTGATATAACAAATTCTAATTTAAGCTTTGCCAAATTCCATTTCTTAGTTCTCCATGCTTGAGCTTGAAATCCACCACTACCAGAAATCCATCCTATATCTGCATGTTCTGTGTTGTCTGGATCTGTAGCTTGTTCAATAGCACTGTGTAAGTTACGAGTGGCACATTGTACTAATTCTTTACGAGTGGGTGTGTCTTTACTTCCAGCCCATCTCCAATTTAAATCATACATTACTTTTACCACCTTATCAAAATCAAAATTCTCAATGATTTGATCTATCATTTCTTGCTGTGTGTATTTCTTCATAAGTTTTCTATCTCTTGTTTTACATCAAACCAATAATCATCATTAATAACATAACCACTCTCTGGAATTGCTTTTATTATCTCATCTATTGCTATCAATACACAATCTTTGGCTTTTCTCTTGCTTTCTATGTATGTAAGAAGCTCATCGTATTTTATTAATAGTTCTACTGCTTTCTCTTTTGCTGTCATAACTAATCTTTTTTAAATGTTTCTTGATAAAACTGTTCTCCACAATTTTCTTCATCAATCATTGGAGATTGATTAATATATCCATTATACCAAGCATTTATTATCTCTTGATTGTGCATTACTTTTGCTTGCTCAAATATATTAAATTGAACTATTGTGCTTTTTCTTTCTATATCTTTAATAAGACGGTAATAGTGTATTGATTTTTTTAATTCATTTTCTAACCATTCTACTGATGTCATAATTCTTTTTTATATTTCAGTTTATAATATTGTTCACCTGTTTCTGCTAAAAATCCCCATGTAGCAGCATCTGTTATCTGTTCTTTTTCTTTCTCTTTAGCTTCTTTGATTTCACTGTACATACTATTCTTAATACGTATAGGTAATTGTTCTTCTAACCATTCAATTGCTGTCATGTTTTTATATTTTAATTTTAACTTGGTCCCAACTTAGTCCCAACTTGGTGCCAACTTAGTGCTTTATACTTCATAGTAAGAATGTAAGATTGAAACTAACTGGAAGTATAGAAAACCATACTAACACTTAAAGGCTTAAGTGAAAATATAACTGGTAATTAGCTACTCAAATTGTCTTGTTTTGCTACTTTTAAAGAACAATCTTCACAATATTGTGGATCTAGATGTCCATTACCTCTTGCAAAATTAGCTTCTTCATCTGTAAATTCAAACCCCACCTTAATTATCTTACTGCATTTTATGTTGGAGCATAAAATTGCTAAATGTCCACTATTCCATTTCACTCTTGCTTTCTCCATAACTTATAAGTTTAAAATGTTAATTAATTAGTTAACCCAAAAGATAACAAAAATGGGTTACATCTTTACGATATAACTTAAAATGCAGTTAGGATGTGAATCGAACACACTATCTCCCTTATGATCAGTTGCATTATCCAACATGCTCCCTAACTATATGCAACTAATACCCCTGTAGTTGCCACATGCTAACTTACGATTTAGCGAGATAAGTGTGCTTCGTAATCCTTTTTGATTAGCTATCTCAAGGCAATTAGAGAGGCATTCTCTGTCTTTCGATCCTCTGGCCAATAGAGGCTAATTTATTCCAAATAGAAACTTAAAACATGATTTATAAATAAACCATTTACCTTTTAATGGTTTATCCCAATTGTAATTTCTATCTAGCTTATGATATGATGTTTCTAAGAAATCATCTTCCCATGCTTCTTTAGAAACAGCAAAATCTATAAATGCCATTTCTAATATTACTTCATAATGGAAATAATATCCCAAAAACCATCCTTCAGCTTCATAAGGAGATTCAACAGTTGGTTTTTTTCTCCAATATATAATCATTTTGTTTCTTTTACAAATCTGAATGCAACAAGTCTATTGTTGTATTCAAATCTACGTTTATTAATAGGGTTTAAACTGTTCATCATCACTTCATAACTAACCTTTACAGTTTTCATAGCTGAAGTGATAGATGGTAGGACAATCTCCTCTTTAGTATCTATAAAGATCATTCTGATCTCTCTAGAATTGTCATAAGTCACTTTGTTCATTGCTTCTAGTTTTAAATTAATAATGTGGAGGTGCAGGGAGTCGCATAATGTGGATATCTTAAACAAACTTACAAAGAACCACTGCCCATGTTGCCATGAGGATTAGACTATATCATCACCTGTTCTAGGTGCTGGACGCTTATTCCTGTTATTAAGAAGACTTTACTTCTCAGGTAGTCGTTGAACCTTCTTAGAATGTATTCTAAGCTTGGCTGCTGATTGTCCTAACTTCACTGTTAGGAGTTCCAGCAATTCATCCAGTTTTTAATTAAGTATTCCTACTTAATGGGTCCAATTCCCAAACCCTGGTCTTTTCAAGACCCAATAAATCCATTTTTACAAGCTTAGATCTTGTCACAATTATTTTAAAAATTGTGACATAATCAGTAAGGGAAACTAACCAGTGGTATAAAAGCCACCAGCTCCACCATCTAGTTTATGAACTAGAAAACTAACTTTCTTTTTACACCATATAGTCTTAGGTGGTAGAATTCTCAAGATGTCTCAAGCTCTTACGATTGTAACTATTATGTTCCTTGGACAGTTACCATCCAGAGAACTACGCTGCTACAGCAACATTAGCAAAAGCCATGTTGATGATCATTGCACCTTCGTTCTGACGTACTAACTTAGAGTTGTCGTTTGATTGTTAATCAGTGTCTTTGAGTACTGACTGCCTCTTGCTTGTGAACCTACCTGATACATGAAAATCAAATGCCATACCACCCCCATTTGAAAAAATATTTGCAGAGAATTTCTCCTCTGCAAATATAATCATTCTTGTTATTACTTTCTAACAAATTTATGTCTAACAAAAATATTCTTAAATTCTCCTGATGGAGAATAATAATATCTGTTATTAGATATAACTATGCGTTCTTCTTTTGATGGAGCAAATATAGCTTCCATCAATTTCCTACAATTGTCATTAGGTGTATACACCTGAATGTGTTCCCTTGAGTGCATTCTTGATGAATACACTAATGTGTAATTTGCCATTTGTGTGTGGTTTTTGATTGTTAGAAATATAATTTGATGTGATCGTTAAACATTTCTGCTTTTGTAGGCTTAAAATCAAATGAGAAACCTTGTGGAAATGAAATAGATTCTTTCTTTACAATATCTATATCAACTCTTTTCTCAATGTTGTCCTTTGGGGCAACTCTATCACTTATTTTTACATAACAAGAAGTTTTTTTAACAATCCAAACAATTTCATTATTGTCAATTATAACTTCATTATTCTTAATACTATACATTCTACTTCTAACATTGCTAAATGATCTATTTAGTTTAGGAGCTAAATATTCTGCTGCTTTATATATGGTGCTAAATTTTTCCATACATGTAATTGCTGCTTTCATTTCTGATACTGTCCAAAATTTAAATGCTCTCATAATTTTTTTTTTAAAATGATTAGTTAATTTTTGCAATACAACACATACACGATGTGTCTTTGTAATTTAAATAAATGTACTCGTTACCCTTGTCTGTGTGATAAACTTTATACTCTCTAGGAGAGAATTTAGTTACCACTGATACAATCTCTTCTCCTTTTGCTTTAAAGAACGTTGATATTGTTTCAATGTCTTTAATTCTTCTAGAGAATGTCATTATAAAGTTCTTATTAAACTTCTTGATATGTTCTTTCATATATCTAACTGTAGAACAATAATCAAGATCGTAGAGAACATCATCTCTATCAGCATCAGCACTTAATATGTTTCCATATCTTAATGCAACAGTAGAATCTACTTCTCTCATTTGTTTCATTAGAACACCCATGTCTGATTCAAAGATTTCAAAATGATTAAAACCTTTCGATTTACAATATTGTAAATAGGCTTTAATATCTGGACCAGCTAGTCCTATGATTTTATTAAATTGCTTTAACACAAAGAAAGAGAACAAGAACTCTCTCACTGCTCTCTTTTCAGGTGAATCTTCATAACTTACTTTTGTTGCCATGATTTCTAGTTTTGAATTATTGTATATCTGATTTATCGTTATCAATAAAATATCTATATAATACATTTTTATATATCACACAGAACACTCTTGACTTATCGTCATCATCCATTGTTATGATGGCTATATTACATTTTCTACCTTTTTCATCCTTTACTACATCATAATGTAATGTTGAATAATCACTTCCATACTCAATTTTTCCTTTTCCATAAATTCTATATCTTGAATATGCTCTATCAGTAACATAAAAGTTTACACCATCAAACACAATTCTAACATTGAGATCATAAAGTTGACCATATGTCCATTTATTTGATACTAATATACCTTTTTGACCATAGTCAGCTATTAAGACTTGTGCATTAACGCACACAGATGTAATAACAATTGTTATCACTAATAATAATTTTTTCATATAAGTTTTATTTAAAATTAATTACGCATATATAATACCCAAGGTTGTGCTTTTGTATTGATACTCCAGCTTGTGTATAATTTGGTGATGTTATAGCTAATCTATGGCCATATTTGGGATTGCCTATATCAATAAGAAAATCCATAATAATATCTACAGCTTCATAGCTGTCATAAGATATAACCTCACACAAATACGACATTCCTTGAATATCCTCTTTTGTAACTCTATCGTGTCCAAATTTATTATAACTTGCAAAAGCATGTACTAATGCACTATTGTAAGCTATAGCATCTGGATATATGAGTCCTAATGGTTGAACAGTTTGCATATAAGGAATTAGATTTTTATACTCTATTGTATTCCTTACAGTCTTCCATCTCTTAGGAAAATCATATTGCTTAATAACTGTATTTCTAAATAGATTAGGACTTGTACGCATACAATTTAACACCCATATAACATCTCTTTCTCTTTGTGTCATGTACAAATCATCTTTAGCTGTATTACATGTATTATATTTAACATCATCCCATTGAGCGTCATAAAGACTCAATGGATTCTGAGCAGATGTATATAATGAAACAATAAGAGCACATAACAATAAACGGTATTTCATAAAATTGGGTTTAATAATTAAAAATAGCCTCTAACAAATTAATGTTAGAGGCTCATTTCCAAATCCACACACCTGAATTAGCTCATGTGAACAATACGCCTGTCGTACATCATGCTCACTCTAAATTCTCTACACCATTCTTCGTAGGTTATATTTTCATTTGGTCTCACAGTTTTAAACCTGCAAGTTATTCTGTCTCTTGATACTTCGTTTCTGAGAACAAAAGCGTTAATCTTTTCAATAATGCTCATATAAAATAGTTTTTAATCATAATCAAAATCATCACCTGAACTTTTAGCTTCACCAGATCCTCCACAACTCATGCATCTTGTATGAGGAAAAGGTCCTTCACCTGTTCCACTGCACAAACTGCACATGTTTTCATCACTCTCCTCTTCATTCTCCTCATTATCAAAACTTGCATTTTTTACAAGTTTCGCTATTTCAGATCTAATTACAACTTTGTTATTATATAATAAAGGCTCTATTCCCTCATCATCAAATTCAACCTCAATGTCTCCATCATCAGCTAGAATTTTATTGATTTGGCCAATAGTGATGTCTGATAGTTCTTCATGCTCATCACCTTCATCAAACCAACCTATTTGATCATGAAGAGCAACTTCCTCCATCTCATCAAGATTAGGATTACCTTCCCATATAATGTTCAAGTGAACAGGAAATCCATTATCAACTATATAACCTCTTTGATCATTAGAAACCTTATTTAATTCATACACCTGATGTGCATCATTTACAATCCTACTAAACAACATACCAACAATGAGCTCATCATCAGGCATATAGTTCTTTAGAACTAGTTTACAATCTATAAACATATAATTATTTTTTAATGTTAATTAAGATTTTTTTAATTTAGCAAGCAATCTATCTTTTACACTAGATTCATCATTATAGAAATTATAATTTAAATTAGAAGCTTCAACAATATATGAATATATCAATTCTCCATAAGAAGAATAAAATTGTTTTAATGCTTCTACTTTGTTATCAGCTTCTATTATTGCTGTATTAGATCCATTTTCTCCTTCGTAACCTATTCTGTATACCATAATAATTATTTTTGTGTGTGTGGAAAAAGAGCTCTCTAATTAAAGAGAGCTCTATGTTGGTTGGTTTTTCAATAGCCTAAAGCGGCTAAATCATCTGTAGAAGCTGTAACAAATACAACTCCTATTTTAATGTAGTAATCAAAAAAGAAATTGCTAATATCTTTAAACATTACAAATTCTATTGGTGTCATTGTTATTTCTGACATGGTTTCTAGTTTTTAATTATTAAAATAATATTTGTTCAATTCATATTGCTCATAGTCCCTACTAATACCCCAGATATATTCAGGATTAAGAATGCACACATTAAGTTGTACATATCCTGAAAATACTACCTCGTCTGTTAATGTTACAATATCATTAACTAATAGAAAATGAAGAACACCTTCATTCTCTGCATAGTCTTTGATTAACACTTCATCCATCTTAATATCTATTTCAGGCATATTTACAGTGCATACAGTAAATAGCAAATCTGAATCAACTTGAATCAGTTCAATACAATGCCTACAATTTTCATATTGTGTAATTTTAACACGTACTTCATAGCTTCTATTGTCTTCGGTAATAATGAATGTTTTCATTTTAATTTTTTTGTGTGTGAATAATAATAAAATAAAATAGGCTCATGTATAGAAATACACGAGCTCTGTCCCTAAACCCTAATTATTTTCTAACATTACCAAAACTAAATCTTGTTGTTCCAGCTTGTTTGTACCAAAAATCTTTTTCTTGAGCTGGACAGCCCATTCCTCTTGATGAAGCACAAGAGGTGAATAAAATAGCAACCATAGCTACTAATACGATTGATAAGAATGTTTTTTTCATTGTGTGTGGTTTTTTATTTGTTTCTGTAATAATTATCTATAAATATCCATGCTACCATATATCCAACGAAGGATATTGCTGATAATAGAATGGCATTATTTGTGGATGGTGGAAGATAAACAATCACTAACCACAATAACAATGTGGTTAGTAATATCATTATTATTCCAAATCCTAAGCTGATTATATTCCTCATAGTTTTATTTTTTATAAGATGATGAATTAAAATCATCTACTATATAACCACATAAAATACCACCAAACATCATGTACATAACGTCCCATCCTACACAACTCACTACTTCATTCCATGATACAGGGAATATTAGCACTATAAGAGAAGTGAGGATTGTATATAGTCCAAAGAATGAACCTATATATAACAAAATTGATTTAATAAACATCATAATAAATAGTTTTTAATTGTTTAACATATAAATTACCAAATAAGTACTTGCTGCAAGCATTACAAGAATGCCATAAATTTTAATTGCTATTTCTTTTTTCATTTTTTAAGTTTTAAATATTGATTAATAATAATATAACACATACATAAGAAGATGATTGGCTCAATAATACAAAAGATCCATACATTAATTTCTTTATATGTTATGTTAAATGAATTGGCTAATTGTTCTAACGTTAATTCACATTTATAGAATACAACGTTTGCAAATTCTTTCATAGTTATTGATTATCTGAAATGATGAGACTATCTAATTGATTTTGTCTCACTGTACCAACTAAATGATAAGCTTTATCAAACACACCATATACTAATCCATTAGGAGTGTCAATCACTATAAATACATATTCATAATCATGTATTATCATAACTTTCTTTGTTGGTTCAGAATTACAAGATGATAGAGCAATGACGATTAATGCTATTACCAACACTACAATTTTAATCTTTAATAACTGTTTCATTTTAATTTGTTTTAGGTGTGTAAAGAAATAAAAAATAAGCAGTTTAATGACATGTTCAGGTCTTTGGCCTAATTCATTGCATCAGAGTACAATGAACCATAATGGCCTGGGGATGGAATACATTCATCTTTAACCATATAGGTATAAATCCAGACAAAGATCCTTAAATGAAAGGCTTGGTTACCCTCTCTCACCGTTTAGCAGGTTGAAGCTGAAGATTATTTCATATCTACAAATATATTAGAGCATACGTTCCCTAATAATGTTGTTTTATCCCTTCTGCATTTAAACCATAATAGAAAAGTCAAAAACTATTATAAATTTAATTATCCCTTAGGAGAATAAAATGATGCATTAGATAATACAATTACACTTTATGCCATATATATTGCATGAATATACAATTACAGCTGTTAAAAATTAACGTAATAATCCAAAGAGGGTTACACACCATCTCTCAAATCATTGTAAATCAATTAGTTCTACAATATTTCCCACCCCAAAGAAGCAAATGCATCCCACCCATATATATACAATGCAATTAAACGCACTGTAACAATAAGAAAAGACTCTCCCCTATTGTAAGGAGAGAGTCTTTAGTGTTAAGCAAGCTCTAACAAGCTGTTAATAGCAGCCTCGTTTAAACCAGCAGCAGTAGCACTGGTCTTGATTGCAGCTTTAATCTCAATGTCTAAGGTTGCTGTGTCTACATGCGCAGCAGTGATTGCTTCTTTGGTAGCAAACACGCTCAATGCTGACAATCGCTGAGTTTCTACGAGTGTACCATCCGCGTTAAGCTGTGGTTTACCCTCAGCATCGTAAGGATTGATTGTTTTTAAATCACCAATGATGTAGAATGGGAATGCAGGCATTGCACCATCCTCAAGGTTTAAGCCAGCCATTTGAGCTTTACCAATAAAGATTTTCTCGCCTAATGCAGTGTAAGCTGTAAAGTTACCTGCTTTGCTAAAAGAGCCTGAGTTGATTGAATAATTCTTCATAACGTAGTATTTAATAATGAGGTTGTGCGTTACATCGAATGGGGAGTACCCCCAACCGCACCAACTCCCGTAGGGGATTCAGCATGGAGTAACCTCCCCCCTCATCTATATAAAAAATTTTTCAATCACCATAGATAGCACACCCCCTAGTTTTGGAAAAAAATTTTATTGTTCCACATGAAACAATTTCCCCTCTTACAGCTTAATTTATTCACACATGTTAATATGTATTTTTGTTGTATGTTATTTATCCCTATCTTTAGGGCGTGTGGGTGGGGAAGGACTAATACACATTTCAATATAAATCGTTCATATGGTAGAATCAATATTGTTCTTTATAGGTTTCTTGATTGGATTTAATATCTATTGGGGTTTTAGAAGATGTGATGAATTACACATAGTGTTTGAATGGAATTTGCTCACTAGTCCATTTTATAATATAGGACCATCGTTCAATCTATACAAAAACCCAGATGGTAGTATAGAAGAAGAATTAAAAATTGGTTTATTCTTTCTTACAGTGATGTTCATATTCTGGAAAGAAAATGAATAAATTGCATAATATAGCAATGTATTAAATAAAGGTATTTGTGTATATTGTTATTATATATATCTTTGCTCTAATTAACTAAATATGGAAAAGACTATTGTTCAAAAACTTAAACGTCCAGAGAAGGATAATTATGCTGTAGCTGAGAAGTATTACAGTGTGCTTTCTGCTATTAATAATTTGAAGCTTACACAGAGAGAGATTCAGCTTGTAGCATTTACAGCTATTAAGGGTAATATTTCTTATGCTAATAATAGAGATGAATTTTGTACAAAGTATAAAACCACGTCTCCTACAATTAATAATATTATTAGTAAGCTTAAGAAGATTGGGGTGTTTATTAAGGATGGTAGTAAGGTGAAAGTTAATCCTGTTATTATTCTTCCATTTGAGAATGATGTACAGTTACAAATAAACATAGTACATGGATAAGCCACAATCAATGTCCATTAAGGACTATTTAATTAGGCTGCTTGCTATAAAGATGCTTACAAGTGAAAAGACAATTGAGGCTGTTGTTAATCATCAGTTTAATTCTGCTAATGATGCTCTTAAACAAAATTATAGTGTAGAGCTGGCAGGGTTTGGAAAGTTTTATTTTAATTACAAGAAGGCTGCTAAGAGATTGGCTGCTTATACAAATAATTTAAAGGATCTTAATGAAGCAATATTAGACCCTTCTATTACAGAAGCTAAAAGAAGCAAACTGGAAGAGAAGATATATAACGTTACACAAGCTATTTTAGAATTAAAACCAAGAGTAGATGAATTTCAAGCAAATTTATGAAGGTTGGAGAAACAATTTAGTTCCTCCTGCTCATATGAAAGAAGCAATTGAAACAGTTTCCAAAGAAAGAATGGACATATGCAGAAATTGTGTATGGTTCTCTGGGAATAGAAAGCTTATAGATGGATATAAGTCTATGAGACCTGATGAGCATTGTACGGATTGTGGATGTACATTGTCAGCTAAAACAAAATGCCTATCTTGCAGTTGTCCTAAAAGCAAATGGCTTGAGATAGCAGAAGATAGTATTGATGACGAGTTAAATGATTTAAAATGATACATTCAGAAGGCAAGAACGAAGTAAGACTTCAAAAAATTCCCATTGGTGTTTTATTAGAAACTTTACAGGAGTTTTATGATAATGGCCTTGAGTATGTGGATATTATAGGAGTTCCTGGACAAGATCAAGATGTAATAGGTTTAGCCTTTACAGAAGATTATATGATGAAGGAAGAAGATATGCTTGAAGAAGAAGAAGATGATAATATAAACCCCGATTTGTCTGATGAAGACTTAAACCAACTATTATGAACCCAAACCAAACAACACAAGACGCATTTATGACAATTGAAAGGCTTGCTGCCTTATGTGCCACTCCTGGAATTACAGAAGATACACAAGCAATTGCCAATACACAAATTCAAGCTCTCCTATCATCTGTGATAAAAGGAGCTGTAACAAAACTAACAGCAGCAGGAGCTGGAATTATTTCTTAAATAGAAGAGAATGAAGAGTACACATTATAATCAGGTGATACATATTCTCAATGAACTAAATAAAGCCTATCCTACATATAATGTAGGTAGACATTTATCAACAGCATTGGATGGATATGGAGATGTATGGGGAATGACTAACAAAGAATTAGTATTTGCTTTAACAAAATATAAAAGTCAATTAGATGCAGATATTCCCCATAATGATGAATCTGATATAGATGATATTATTAAACAAGGAATGGATCTTGATAATATATTAAAGGAGGAGGATACAGATGGCTACAGCTAAAAAAACTACATACATTAATACAGAGCTTGATTGGGCAGAAGAACAATTGACATCATGGAGAGCATATGTCACTGCTAATCAACTACATGAATTAAAAGATAGGATTGAATGGAAACCTACAGCTAAAGGAGGAATGCTTCCAATGGTGATAGCTTCTATTGAGTCTCAAGGTAAGTTTGTACAGGAAACAATGAAGAACTATCTATCACTATTAGAAGTGGTGGAAAAGCTCAGAAGCTTAGAAGAGGCTAAAGTGGAGATTAGAGGTAAGGGAGAGATGAGCTCTATGGCTGAAGATTTCCTTAAAAACAGAAAATGATAGAACTACAAAGTATAGATTACAAGGATTGGTTTATAAATCAAAAGCGTATTCCTGACAAGGAAAGCCAAGAGCATAAACAATTCTTTGATTTTCATAAAGACCTGTGTATGAATGGGGCTATGATGGATGGGGTGTATATTAACCCTTTCCTATATTGGCATTTAAACATATGGCATACAGAGGTGGATATTATAGATGATAGGGGAAGGATTAATCAGAAGTATGCCAATCCCTATCTTAGAGATAATGAATGGGTGGTAACAAATGAAATTGACAGGGCACAACAAGAAAGAAAAGGTTTAGTTATTCTTGGTATACGAAGGTTTGCTAAGAGTGTTATTGAAGCATCTTATATAGGACTTGGGGCAACATTTGATGAGAACTCCCAGAACATCATTGCAGGCTTAAATGCGCCCGATATTAAGTTGATTACAGATAAGATCGATAAGGGATTAAACTTTCTTCCTGAGGCTTGGAGGTGGCAAAGAATTGAAGATAACTGGAAGAACCAGGTTACATTAGGAATTAAGACAAGAGCAGGTGAAAGGATTCCCTTTTCACAGATTCTAATACGAAATTTAGACGAGGGTAATAATGAAGAGGCTATCGCAGGTACCAAGCCTCGTAGGCTTATTATAGATGAGATCGGTAAGGGTAACTTTTTAAGAGGTTTACAAGCTGCCACTCCAGGTTTTACCACACCATTTGGATGGGGTTGTTCTCCAATCCTTACAGGTACAGGTGGTGATATGAAGAAGTTTATGGATGCAAAGAGCTTGATGTTCGATGTGGACAACTTTAACTTTCTTACATATAATAATGAGAAGGATGATAAGAGAATCCATGGACTGTTTATATCACATAAATATAGAATGGAAGCTAAAGAATCTTCCACTCTTGGAGCGTTCCTAGACAAGCCGAAAGATTCTGATCTACATAATATAGCAATGCTTGTTAGTAATCAGGAAAAAGCTGATAAAATAACAAATGAGAACCTGGCCAGACTTAAAAAAGCTGGAGATAGAGTGGCTTATTTAAAAGAGAAGATGTACTACCCACAAGAGGTAGATGATATCTTCTTGAACGAAGACACAAACATCTTTGATATAGAATCTGCCAAGAGACAGAAAACAAGGCTCTTACAGCAGGAAAGAACAGGCACACCTGTTATTCTATTTCATGATGGTGAAAAGATCTCTCATGAGTTTACAGATAAACAAGCTATATCAAACTTCCCTTTAAAAAATAGTGATCTTAAAGATGCTCCTGTAATTGTATATGAATTCCCTGTAGAAAATCCTCCTTATGGATTGTATGTAGCTGGAGTCGATCCTTACAGACAAGGTAAGGCTGCATATAGTTCTTCATTAGGATCTGTATATGTATATAAGAGAATGCATGATCTCACTGGTGAGAAATATCAAGATATGTTTGTAGCTTCTTATTGTGCAAGACCTGATAAGAAGGAAGTGTGGGAAGAACAAGCTAGATTTCTTATTAAGTTCTTTAATGCTAGAACACTTTGTGAGAATGATGATATATCCTTTATTGAATATATGAAAGCTAAGGGTGATGCGCATTATCTTGAGAAACAACCTCAATGGCTAATGGAGATTGTTCCCAACACCACTGTAAAAAGAGAATATGGTGTACATAGAAGTTCTTCCAAGATAATTGATTATCTTCACAACTGTTTGAAGAAGTATATGGAGGAAATTATATATACAGAGAAGGATGATGCTGGTAATATTATAAGAGAACAAGCAGGAGTGAGTAAGATATTTGATCCTGTACTACTTGAAGAGATTATACAATATAACGATTCAGGTAACTTTGATAGAATTGTAGCAGCAGAACTAGCTATTGCTCAAGCACTTAGGATGGACCCTATTATGGGTAGAGTTGGAGGAAGTGGGGATGATAGAGTGACATCCTTATATTCAGGTAAACGAAAAGGTAATACACTATTTTCTGAATCATCAACAGGTTTGTTTGGTGGAAATAATAAACAAAAAAGTAAACTTTTTTTATAATGGCAATAATTAGATATACAAAAGATGCTACGATACGGTATGCCTACCTTAACATCTTTCCAGATCAATTCAAAACTGATAAAGAAAAACAAGATGAGAGTTGGGTTAAGAATACAATGGATTATTTTGCGAATAAAGCTTATGCTGAATATGTAAAGAGTAGAGATACGTTTGTAAAAAACTATGATCTTGTGAAAGGTATTCTTCGTATGGAGGATTTCTATCAAGAGCCACAGGTTAAGAGTTTTACACAAATGCTAGAAACTGATCTTAAGCTTCCAGCTCACGTCAAACATTATTCTATTCTCACTACCCCTATTAATGAATTAGTAGGAGAGATATCCAAAAGACCTGATGCATTTAGAGTGAAAGCTTTTGATGATGATAGTCAAGCTGAAGAGTTACAGTTTAAGACAGAACTCTTACAGAAATACGTATTACAAGAAGCCAAAGAAAAGATATTACAGAAAGCTGCAATGGATGGTCAGGAAATTTCTGAAGAGGATTTGCAGAAGATGACTATGGAAGAAGTGAAGGATGAATTAGATGATTATACATCTGTAGCTGAAAAATGGGCTAATCATATCCTTACATGTCAAAAAGCTGAATTTAATTTAAAAGAAAAAAGTGAAGATGCCTTCAGAGATATGCTAATCTCTGCAAGAGAATTTTATCATATATATGAAGACAACTCAAAACTTGGATTTAACATCGAAGTTGCTAATCCAAAGAATACATGGTTTCTCACAACTCCTGATAGAAAGTACATCTCTGATCCTACAGGTAGAGCTCAAGGAGCCTATGCAGCTGGTACAGTGCAAGTTATGGAACTTTCAGAAATCATTGAAAGCATTCCAGACCTCTCAAAAGAAGAAATAGATCATCTTAGATCTTCACTTCAAGATTATGGATTGATTAATGTACGTGAATCTAATCTTGGTAATCCAGATGTTACTCCTGGTAATGACTCTGTACAATATGACACTTTTGATCCTCTTGTGTTACAGACACGTATGATTATTGAAAGTGAAATGAAAAATAACGATGATGGTCTTCAAGATTTCTTGGGATTAACATCTAACGTTTCTTCTTTTGGTTATAAGTATGTAGTGGTAAGATGTTATTGGATTTCTAAGAAGAAGATTGGTAAACTCATTTACATAGATGAAATGGGTAATGAACAATCTCTTATTGTAGATGAAACATATAAGTCTAATACAATCCCTACACAACAATCATTAGAATGGGGATGGGTTAATGAATGGTATCAAGGAACAAAGATTGGTCCAGACATCTACTTTATCAAACCATATAAATTATTAAACTATTGCCCTATTATAGGCATTACACATGAGATTAAGAATACAGAAGCTAAGTCTTTGGTAGATCTTATGAAACCTTTCCAAGTGTTGTATAATGTTTGTATGAATCAACTTTATAAATTACTTGAGAAAGAAGTTGGTAAGGTTTATCTTACATCTATCAGACACATTCCTATTCCTAAAGATGGTGATTCACAAGATGCATTAGATGTATGGGAAATGGAAGCACGTAACAGAGGTGTGATGTTTATTGATGACTCTCCAGAGAATCTTAAGAGTCCTTCTTCATTTAACCAGTTTAGAGATATTGATCTTACAAGAACCCAAGAAATTCAATCTCGTTATCAATTAGCTATGCAATTGAAGAATGAGTGTTGGGAATTAGTTGGTATGTCTAAGCAAAGAATGGGATCTGTATCAGCTAGTGAGTCTGCTACAGGAACAAATACAGCAATACAACAAAGTTATTCTCAAACAGAACCTTTGTTTGTTGCTCACGAATATGTATTAGGCCAGCTCTATCAAGCAATTATTGATGCTGCTTTATATACAGAAAGTAAAAAACCACAATCAACTTTGTCTTATATTACAAACGCAGGAGAATCTGCATTTGTACAAGTGAATGGTGATGATCTTAAGTTTAGAGATCTTAAAGTGTTCTTAACTAATAGACCAGAAGATAAGAAAGCATTTGATGAAATCAGAGCTCTGTCACAAGCTGTTATTCAAAATGGTGGAAGTCTTCATGATGTTATTGAATTGTATTCTACAAACTCTATTAGACAAATGAAGAAAGTGTTTAAGACACTTAAAGAAAGACAAGAGGAAATGCAAGAGAGACAACAGCAAATGCAAGAACAACAGCAACAAGCTGCTCAAGAGCAACAACAACAACAAATTGCCCAAGCTCAACAAATACATGAACAACAACTAGCTCATGATGATTACCAAGCAGAGCTTGACAGAATTAATAAAAAAGAGATTGCTCTTATTAATGCTGAATCAAAAGGTGTAGGTCTTCCTGATGTTGATCAGAATGCTGTACCAGATGTTTTAGAAATGACAAAGATTTCTAATGATCAATCTAAAGCTGCCAAGGATTATCAAATGAAGATGATGGATATTCAATCTAAGAGCAAACAAGCTATGGATAAAATGTCATTAGAAAGAGAAAAGTTACAAGTGGCTAGAGAGAATCAAGCTAATGATCTTGCTGTTGCTAAAGAGAATGCCAAAGGGCGTAATTCATCTAAAAAATCTAAATAATGTTTGATAAGCTAATTGATTTTATAATAAAGTTTTGGGAAGATCTTCTCCCTGTCATAATTATTCCTTCTTATGAGGAAGCAGTTATGCTTAGGTGTGGAAAATTTAAAAAAATCTTATATTCAGGAATGCATTTCAAAGCTCCCTTTGTAGATGAGATTATAAGACAACATGTTGTAACTACAACACTTAGTCTTCCTTCACAATCTTTATATACAATTGATAAACAAAACATTGTAGTAAAAGGGGTTATTAAATATAAGATTGCTGATGTTAAAACATTTCTATTGGAAGTATTTGATGCTACAGATGCTTTATCAGACATGACAACAAGCATTATAAAAAATGTTATTATGTCTAAATCTCTTGAAGATTGTGTAGATCCAGATATAGATAACCTTCTTACAAAAAAAGTTAGAGTGGAAGCAAGGAAATGGGGAGTGGATGTTCAACAGTTAACGCTTACAGATATTGCACCAATTAGGACATATAGACTGATTAGTGACTATTATAATAACCTTCTTGGTTAATGTAGGAAATGTTAATGCTATATTATCCACAATATTAGACTATATAGTGCATTATCTCTTTGCTAGTAATATATTATAATATACTTTTACACCACTAATAAACCAATAAAAATACAACTACATATGGCTGACAATTTAGAAACTCCATCATTTGGAAACTTTAGTATTGAAAATACTATGGGAATGGGAAGCTCAGAACTACTAAGTGATCTGATGTCTCCTGAAACTTCAACAAGTAGTCCTGAAGATATTAAAGATTTAACACCAGAAGATAAAGCTCCAAAAGCTGAATCTAAGAAAGCTCCTATAGCTTCTGAAGAAGAAACTGAAAAAGCTGAACCTACTTTATCTATTCAAGATTTTTTATCAGGTGGTGCAGATGATGATGATGAAGAAGAGGAAACAATAACTCCTACTAAAACAAAAACTCCAACTGCTGAACAACAATCTTCTGATAATGAAGAAGAAGAAGTTGAAGTTAGTAGATTTGAAGCTCTTTCAAATGATTTATTTAAACTTGGAGTTTTCTCTAAGGATGAAGATGATGAGGATGAAGTAGCAATCACTACCCCTGAAGAGTTTCTAGAAAGATTTAATGCTGAGAAGAAGAAGGGAGCAATTGAAGTGGTAAATAACTTCATTGGTCAATTTGGAGAAGATTATCAACAAGCATTTGATGCCATATTTGTAAAAGGAGTTGATCCAAAAGAATATTTTGGTACATACAATAATATAGAAAGCTTTACAAACCTTGATCTTTCTGAAGAGAATAATCAAGTGGCAATTTTAAAGCAAGCATTAACAGATCAAGGTTTTGATCCAGAAGATGTAACAACTGAAATTGAAAGACTTAAGAACTACGGTGATCTTGAAAGTGTAGCTGCTAAACATCATAAAGTTCTAATTAAGAAAGAAGCTGCAAAGCTTCAGAAATTAGAACAAGATAATGAAAAAGCATTGCAACAAAAAGCAGCCATTAAGAACCAATACGTAAGTAATGTTCAAAATGTTCTTCAAGAAAAATTAAAGACAAAAGAATTTGATGGTATTCCCATCAATCCAAAATTAGCTAGTGAGTTACAAGATTTTTTACTAGTTGATAAATATAAAACACCATCAGGTGAAACACTTACAGACTTTGATAGAACTATTTTAGATCTTAAAAGACCTGAGAATCACGAATCAAAAGTAAAGGTTGCTTTACTATTGAAGATTTTAGAAAAAGATCCTACACTTTCTACTATACAGAAAACAGGACTCTCTAAAAAATCTAATGATTTATTTAGTGAAGTAGCAAGACAAGTAAGTAAAAGTTCAAACAAGTCAGGAGGTAAGTCTCAACCTACTTCTTGGTTCTCATAAACATTTAAATAATAATTTAAACTATAACAAAAATGGCAATTCAAACAGTTCCAGGTTTAACTGGATTTACCTATGCAAGGGTAGCATCTATGGACAAACGTGCTGTAGGTAAGTTGACTGATTCCAATCACTTGGAAAGCTTTCACTCTACTGAACCAGCAGATTATGATAAGAAAATTATCAGTCTATATACCCAAAGTTCTTTGTACAGCAATGACTTCTTGGACATGATTAACAAGAGCACTCCTTATTACATTGATAATAATAGTGACGCTTGGAAATGGCAAGTTGCAGTTCCTTACAAATTTCCTAAGATTATTGACATTCCTAACACTACTATTGCTTTGAACAAGCCTGGTATTGATGGTCAAGAGTTTTCTCTTGTTCTTGATACTAACGAGTTCTCTAAGAATGCAATTGTTTCTGTAGGTTCTCGTCAATACGGTCCTCGTTTTTATGTAATTAAAGATCCTCAACCTTGGAATGCAGGTTTCTTGTATACCTTCACTTTAGTTACTGATAACCCCACTGTTGATTTCGTAAGTTCTACTTTCTTACAACATGGTATTGAATTAGAATTAGTTGATGCTGCTATTGGTGAATTCGATCAAGATCTTTTGGGTCTTCCTCGTTTGGGTGAACAAATCACAATGTTTGAATCTTTGGGTTCTGCATATGGTTATGAGCACAAGATCACTGAATGGGCTGATGATAAAATGATGGTTGATGCTTCTGGCAAACCTCTTGATATTTTGGTATATGCTCCTCAACGTAGAGGTCAATTACCTTTAACTCGTAATGATGTTAAATGGGAACCATTCATTGAGTTCTGGATGCGTAAATCAATGTTGGAATTAAAAGTTAAACGTATGATCTGGAGTAAACCAGGTACCGTTAAAACTAATGGTGGTAAACAAGAATTGAAGCGTACATCTGCTGGTGTTTACCACAGAATGCGTAACAATGGTAACTTGGTACAATACAATCGTGGTGAGTTCTCTGCTAACTTGATTCGTTCTGTATTTGGTGATCTTTTCTATCGCAGGGTAGATGTTAAAGATCGTAAGGTTAAAATGTACACTAATGAAGCTGGGTTTGATGTATTTCAACAAGCTTTGAAGAATGATGCATTGAACAGTGGTCTTACTTTCATGGCTGATTCTGGTAATCGTTACATGCAAGGTGAAGGTCAACATATTACTTATAACTTTGCATTTGATGCAATGGTTACTCGTGAGACTGGTCGTGTTGAATTGATTCACTTGAAAGAGTTGGATCTTCCACAATCAAATCTTGAATTTGGTCAAAACAAAAAATCAACTCCAGTATTTATGGTGTTTGATGTTAGTCCAATGAGTGATGGTTCAATGATCAACAACATTCGTGAAGTAAGAATGAAAGGTGCTCCTTCAATGACTTGGGGTTATATTGATGGTACTCGTCATCACTTAGGTTTTGCTAAATCTCAAGGTATGTCTAGTGCTAACAAATTCCCTGGATATGAAATTTGGATGAAAGATCGTTGTGATGTATTCATCGAAGATTTATCTCGCACAGTTTTGATCGAAGAGATTCCTCAATTCTAATAACAAAATCCTACCAAGAAGGGCTTCCTTTATCTCCTACCTTAGGAAGCCCTTCTTAAATTATACCTACAGATGATTGGATTGGGGTGTCTCCCAATTGCTGGTCTTTCAATAGACATTCATCTGCTAATAAAACCAAAAAAATAACTACATATGGGCAAGCTTGGAAAAATTTCCACATTAAAGAAAGAGTATAATAACTCTCAGTTACAAACTATGCAAGGTGGACTTGCAACTAAAGGTTTAACTAGAATTCCTGGTACAGGTGTATTTAAATATCCATATAAAGAATTGGATGGTCAATACAGGACTGGATTAGATCCTCATGCTAATTATATTAGAAGAATTCAAGATCCTCTTGAAAAAGAAATGGAAATTGAAAGGGTTACAGAATTACGTAAGAAACTTGAATATGCTCTTGGAGGAGTTGATCTTGGACCACGTTCTTTATTTTGGAACTATGGTTTATCTAAATCAACAGATGATCAAATGCATGTACAACCAGTTAAATTATTAGATGGTGATAACTACTTTGATTTAGCTATTCCTTTTCAAGAATTAGCTTTTGCATGGCTTAGGGTAAATCCAACAATTGCATCTTCCTATCAAGCATGGGAAAGAGGTGATTTTCCTGCAGATACTCAATTCTATGTAGCAGATGATGAAATTGAAAATGCAGTTATATTTAAAAAGAAACAATTGATCAATAAAGCAATTAGCAAATTTGATTCAATGACACCAGAGAAGAAGAAAAAAGTTGCAAGACTTTTAGGTCTTCCTGTTACAGATAATAGTAAAGAAGAAGTTGTTTACAATTTAGTAGATAACATGCTTAAAGAAACTGAATTTAAAGGTGGTAAATACCAAGGTCTTTCAACTGTAGAAGTATTTAATAGATTTGCAGACATGAAAGAAAACTTGCTCCATATTAAAGATCTTGTTAAACAAGCAATTACACATTCTGTATATAGAGTAAAACCAAATGGTAGAATCTATGAAGGTGAATTTGAAATTGCTGTTGATGAAGATGCATTAATTAAGTTCCTTGCTGATGATGATAACCAAGATGAATTATTAACATTAGAAGGAAAATTGAAAACTAAAAAAATTGCTTCTGTATGATACCCGTAGATAGTTTGTTATATAAGATCGATCAGAAATTAAATAAACTATCAACTAACGAACATCAACAAATTCAATTAGAAGACAAAATCTTAGCCCTTAATGAAGCTCAGATAAAGTTGATAAAGCAAAAAATTGATGGTTCAAATACAGTTTCTGGATTAGGTCTTGATGCTTTTAAAAAGAGATATGAAGATTTACAAAGTCTTGTTGTAAACTATGCTCATCAACCTTTGGATTTAACTTTAAAGAATACACAGTTAAATCAATGGTTTGCATATTTAGATGAGTTAGATCCCAAATACATGTTCTATATAGATAGTTATGTATTGGCTGATAAAGGTAGATGTAAAGATAGAAAGTTATGGATTAATCAAGAGCTGGCAAAACATGGGGATCTTCAATTTCTATTTAACAACACCCATTATGCTCCTTCTTTTGAATACCAAGAAACATTCAACTTTATTTCATCTGATGAAATAAGTATATTTACAGATGGAACATTTACACCAACTAAACTCTATCTATCATACATGAGATATCCTGTATATATAGATAAGGTTGGATATATAAAGTTTGATGGTACAGAATCAATAGATCAAGATTGCGAACTAGCAACTTATCTAGAAGATGAAATTTTAGATCTTGCTGTACAAAATCTTGCAATGTATACAGAAAATGCTACTGCTGTTCAAAATGCAGCATATAGAATAAAAACAAACGAATAAATTACGTAACAATTAAATTTAAATAAAATGGCTGATTTTTCATTAACTACCCTATTTGTAGTACCATCCACGCAAAGTGCTTTGCCTGCTGGTAGCTCTACAGATTCGTTGACTGCTGGTCAATTTGGTATTTTCACAAGTGCCTATGTTGCAAGTGCAACTGCTGCAACCCTCTCTGCTTCACCTTATATTTACTTTGCTCAAGGAAGAACAAACACCTACTTACAAGGTAGTAAACGTTCTGACAAAGTCTCTGGTAAAAATAATGCTGGTGCAGGAAGTAATGTAACTGAATGGTATAAAGTTGTAGGCTCTGCTACTGCTGCTACTCAAGTAACCGATGTTTCTGCTTTTCATGTAAAAGCTGGTGATGTTATTACATTAACCTTACGTGCTCACTCTTCTTACATTGACACTTTGTATTTCAATGGTTTTACACGTAGTGTAACTGTTGTTGCTCCTTGTCTTGCTTGTGGTGGTGATCCATGTGCTGAAGTTGATGTTCCTGCATTAATTGATAGCTTAATTGCTAAATTGCAAACTCAATCTCCAGGCATTAACCCTGACAATATTAGCTTGAACAATTTTTATCAATTCCAAAGAGTTGGTACTGATGAGAATGCAATCTTGCGTATTTCTGGTAAGGCTTTAACTAGATATGGTCAACCATGTGATGTTGCTGCTTTCCCTTATGAATATGACAGAATGTACTTCCGTACTTTTGTTTATTCTGGTCCTGCAACCACTGCTGACTTTATTGTTGCTGATTCTTGTAACATTGTTGCTACTGCTACCATCACTCAACGTGCTTCTTATGTTGCAGGTTCTTCTGATGAGATTAAGCAATTAGAAAAGAATTTCTATAGCTACCAAGCTGGTTATTTGAAGCATCTTTACAGAATGGTTGGTTATAACGGAAACTTTGAAAGTTGGGTTAATGATGGTTCTACTTACAGCACCTACTATGTTAAATTTAATGATTATGATAAATCTGCTTATCAGTGGGGTGATTATATTTATGAAGATAGCACAGTGATTATTGCTGCTGTTACTGATAGTGCAATTGATACAGCTATTTCAGCTGCATTAGTTTCAACAGGTCCATTAGGAAATCCTATTGATAATAGTGCTCCAGCTAACACTACAACTTCTACAACAACCGTAGTTTACACAACTACTACCACTTCTACTTTAATTCCTTAATTGAATAGAGGTAAATAATATCATATAACCTATGCCAGAGGGTGAGAGGATTCTCAAGTCCTCTGGCATTTTTATTTTAATAAACATGGCAGATCTTAAATTAGACATATTAGTAATTCCTACTTATAATTCTTTAACATTAGGTATTGCTGATGCATCAACATATCCTGATAGTCCTGCTGTAGAATCACCAACAATTGAAATTGATGTTCCAGGATTTGGTGTGGTTTTTCTTCCATTCAATATAAATGATTTTAATATTTTTAATTCTACATCATTAGGGATTACAAGTGTTGGAGATAATTTATTACCTTTACCAGATGGTGTATATTCTTTGAAGTACACTGTAGCACCTGCTTATTTAAACTTTGTAGATAAATCAATTATTCGAGTTGAGCAACTTCAAGAAAAGTTTGATAATGCTTTTATGCAATTAGATATGATGCAATGTGATCTTGCAATTAAAAGGCAAAGCAAGGTTGAATTAAATAGCATATATTATTTTATACAAGGAGCAATTGCTGCAGCAAATAATTGTGCTGTAGACACCGCTAATAAATTGTATAATCAAGCAAACAAAATGTTAACTAATTTTATAAACCAAGGATGTGGTTGTTCTGGTAATAATTACATCAATAATAATTATTAATTATGGCTAGTTGTTCAAGTTGTAATGTTAATGTTGGCTGTGGATGCCAATTAACTAATGGACTTTGTGCATATTGTTACGGTCTTACTAAACAAGCAAAACAAAAACTTTATCATGTTATCACCCAGACTTACAAATTGTGTAGATTGTTCTAGTATTCCTGCATTATTAAATGATATTGACTGTAGGCTTACAACATTAGCAAACAATCAATTTAATAATATTGTATTCTCATTAAACAAAAATACATCTAATGATGTAATAGGTGATCTTTTAAACTATAAAAGAATACTCACTTATAAATACTGCAATGCAGATTATACTTCTAGATATAGTGTACAAATGATTGCTAGTAGAATCAAAATTTTAATTCATAAATAATAAATATAATGTCACAATCTTGTTCTAATTGTTTCAATGGATGTGCTGAAATTGTTTCAGATAAATGTGTAAGATATACAGGAATTGATATTCCTTTATTAGGTATTCAAAGTGGAGATTCTCTTTCATATGTTGAACAGACATTGATAGGATTTTTATCATCTACACTTGATGGAACTGGAATTAAAATCACTCTTCCTGCAGGAACTTATTGTACTTTAGTTAATACATATCTTCCTACGTGTGGAGATATTACAGTGGTTGATATTCTTACAGCAGTTGTTAAATCTGCATGTGATTTACAAACACAAGTTGATGCAATTAATGCAACTCTAACAACTCTTAATGCAGATTACACTATTGGATGTTTAACTGGTGTTACAGCTTCCACTGATACACATGCAATGTTGCAAGCAGTTATAACAAAACTTTGTGCTGTAGATAGTACATTAACGTTATTAGCAAACAGTCTTCCTATTACATATGTAAAACGTGCTGATCTTAATTCTCTCATTGCTGCTTATTTAGCATCACAAGCTCCAGTAATTACACAGCAGTATCAAAAAATGGTTCCTTATACAGTGGTTGAATATTATGGATCTTTAACTAATTTTAGTGCTACAACAGGTATAGGTAAACCAGAGTTAGGTTGGGATAAAGTTTATTTATGCAATGGTGCTAATGGCACCCCAGATAAAAGAGGAAGAGTTGCGGTAGGAGCTATATTAGATGTTCCTGGTGGTCCAGCATTAAATTCTGCAGTGAACCCTTCTTCAAACCCACTTAATAAAAACTATGCTTTAAATCAAATTTATGGAACTAACTCAGTTGCACTAACCACATTAGAAATACCTTCTCATAATCATAGTGCTCTTTCAGTAGTAAATGAACATGGTGGTCATTTCCATAACTTACTTGCAATTACTAGTATTGGAGGATCGGTAAATGGATATGAACATATTAATACTGGAACAGTAACTACTTTACCAACTAGTACAAATCTTACAGGTATAACTGTAGATACAACTATTGGACAAACTGGTCAAGGAGTAGAACATACAAATACTCAACCTGTTCTTGCTTGTTATTATATTATGTACATCCCTTAATTAATATTTATATGTCTTGTCTTCCAGGAATGCCTTGTTATACAACAATCACCTATCCATCAACTTGCGGTGTAAATCGTGCGTTTTATGGATATCCTATTACATCTGATTTATTATGTTATAGTGGGCCTACATTACCAAATACAGGTATTGCTTCATCAAATAGTATAACTCTATCATTACAAAAAATAGATGCTAAATTAAGCCCTACAGCATTGCTAGAGGCTATTGTATTAGCATTAGATAATAACCCCACACTCAAAGCAGCTTTATGCAGTGCTTTAAGTGATTGTTAATAATAAAACCAAAACCAATGACCGTATTAATTACATTAACAAGTGCAGGAGCTGATACAGGAAACTTTGATTTATATTCCGATGTAGATGGATATACTACACCATTTGAAACTGGAATTCCTAAATACAATTTAGTAAGTGGATATATAAGTACTATAGTTCCATTAGGAACTACAATTGTAAGAGTTAAATCAAATACCACTTACGACTCTACATGTACAAATTATACAAATATTCAAGTTGTATTAACTACTAGTTCATCAACAACTCTTCCTCCTGATCCAGCAACGTCTACATTATCATTTACTTATAGTGCAGGGGTATTTACATTTAGTTTATCTAATGCTATTCCATCGACAGATATTAGAATACTTAGTGCTACAGTAAATGGTAGCACTAGTAGTGGTGCATGCGCATCTAATACTTTTATACAAAGTGATACATTAACAGACTTAGTGATTATTGGAGGAACTACCACTAATTCTGCAAGAGGAATTTCTCCAATGACTTGTAATGTAACTGATTGGAAAAGAGAAGATGGTATTTTACTTCTTGGACGTGGTACACTTTATAATGGTAATGTTATTACAATAGGAAGCACCACAGTTACTATATCTATACCTTCAACTTGTGTAAGCTCTTATGTTTGTACTCCTGGTGATGCAATTGTAATATCTGGTGGTGCATTATTGGTAGATGCTTGCGGTATAGGTGTAGTTATGTTTACTCAATTAGGAGCAGATATTATAACAGGAACTATAATATATACAAATAATACATTAACTACTCCAATCACTGGATGGAATTATGTATCAGATAATGCTGGACAAATCTACAATATAGATAGTGTTACAGGAGTTATAGGAATCTACACAGGATCAAATTGTTAACTTTATAAAAAATCCTGTTTTGTTGGTTTTACAGGGTGTGTCCCCAAGTATTTCTATACTTGGGGTTTTTTATAACCAATCTAGTTAAACTATATAATTAAAAAAGTTAAATTAATTTGGTAAATATAAAACTAAAGTATTATCTTTACAGCAATTTTAACTAAATCAAGCCAACTATGTCAGAAAATCAATCGTTGTTACAACAACTTGAAGTACTATTGGGATGGAAAAAAAGTAAAAGTTTCTACGCTAAGAAACTAGGAATTACAGAATTTGAAGTAGATGATCTTTTAAAAGAATTAAAAGAATCAAAAGATATTAGAAATGAAGCAGAAGTTGCTACATACATTGGAGAACTAGAACAATGTCTTATTGAAATTAACAATGACAAGGGTACGTTAAAATCTACATTAGAATCTACCTTTGAACCTAAGAGTGATATAGAATTAGCTAAGCTACATAAGATTGATTTAAACAAATACAAAATCTCTACTTATTGGAGCAAGTTAAAATCTAATGGTAAGTTTACATCTTCTGTATTCTGTATGTTAAAGAAACCTACAGATTATACAATGGAAGATTTCTCAAAGTTCTTAAACAGCTATGTTCCAAAGACTTTACCCATTGCAAACATTCTAACACATGATGAGAATGAAGAGCTTGTAGATGTTGAAATATCAATCTCTGATTTTCATTTAGCTAAAAAAACTTTAGAGAAAGAATCAATCTTAGATAAAAAGATACAGTACATTCAAACGATTGATCAATTACTAAGTAGAGTTACAAGAACATTTGATATAAATAAAATTGTATTTCCAATATCAAATGATTTCTTTCATACAGATAATTACCAAAATCAAACAACAGCAGGTACACCACAAGATGTGTTAATATCTTATGATAATGAATATGAAGAAGGGTTTGATCTTTTAGTTGAAGCTATTCGTATTTTGAAATCAGTGTGTAATGTTGTAGAAGTTGTATTAGTTCAAGGTAACCATGATAGAACTAAATCATTTTATTTAGCACATGCATTAGAAGTGTTCTTCAAGAATGATAAATCAATCATATTTCAAAGAGAACATTCTTCTACAAAAACTGTAGTGTTGGGAAATACATTTATTGGTTACCATCATGGGAACTGTAAAATAGAAACCCTACCATTATTATTTGCTACAGGAAAAAACAGCATTGATTTTGGTAATGCTAAATACAGAGAAATCCATACAGGCGATAAACATCACTACATGGCTAAAGAAATTAAAGGTGTTAGAATTCAACAGATGCCTTCTCTTTCTGGTACAGATAGATGGCATGAAGATAATCTTTATGTAAACAATATAAGAGCAGGACTTGCATTAGTTTATCATTATATAGATGGTAAGATTGCAGAGTACGAAAGTCGCATATGAAAAAATATTACTTATATAGACACATCAGACTTGATAAAAATGAACCTTTTTACATTGGTATAGGTAAAGTTTTAACTGAAGTAAAAGATTATTCAATAGATTCAGAACATTATAGAAGAGCATATTCTAAAAGAAATAGAAATAAATATTGGAACCATGTAGTAAATTTAACTAAATATTCTATAGAAATTTTATTTGAATCGAATAATAAAAATTTAATAATACAAAAAGAAATTGAGTTTATAAAATTATATGGTAGAAAAGATTTAAAGTTAGGAACTTTAGTTAATATGACAGACGGTGGAGAAGGAATAGAAGGAAATGTAAGATCAGAAGCTACGAAATTAAAACAATCTATTTCTGCAAAAATTGGTATGGTTGGTAAAAGAAAAGAAGAATGTATCAAAAGGTTAAGTGATTATCATTCTACAAAAGGAAGATTTGGTAAAGATCATCCTAGAACTTTTATGATTTATCAATATGATTTACAAAATAATTTTATAAAAGAATGGGAAAGTTTATCTGATGTAAAAAGAATTTTAAATTATAATATACCTCATATATCTAATTGTATAAACAATAAAAGAAAAACAGCCTTTGGATTTAAGTGGTATAAAGAAAGAATATAAATAACATGGCAACATTAAGAAAATTAGTTTCAGACGTTAGATCAATGCACAAGCTATTGTCTACAGATAACCTTATCACTGATAGGGTTGTTGCTGCTGAAATTAGAAACAATACATTATTACTAGTTAAGAGAGAAACTAATCTTAGAAAGCTCTGGGCTACTGATACAGTGTTTACTACTATTCCATGTTTAGAAATGGAAGAGGTAAGTATTTCTGAATGTTGTGATTATGTAGATCCTTGTACTATTGGTAGAACTAAATATAAACTTCCACGCATATGCGAGGGTAACTACCAATATCTTATACAAGGTGTGTATTCAATTAATGCATTGAGTGGAACAGGTAAGAAGTTTAAAGAAATTACCATCAATAGATATGTAAATCTTTTAAAACTTCCTGTTATAAAAAATGAGGAATATTATTGGATTCAAAATGGATATTTATATATTAACAATCCATTAATACAAGCAATTAGAATATCTGCATTTTTTGAAGAAGATATTCCTAATGAGATTATGTTTCCATCTTGTGGTTGTGGAGGAGTAGAATATACAGATGATGAGTATTGTAAAAATCCATTAGATAAAAACTATGGTCTTCCTGGATATTTACAAAGTCAAGTTTTAACACTAACTTCTCAAAAATTAATATCTACTTATTTTAAAATTGATGATGATAAAACTTCCGACAATAAAGATGATCAAGTAAGTAAAGTATAACATGAGTAGGACTAAAATAGACTGGAGAAGTTCCAGCAAAGAAAACTATATAAACTTTTGCAAAAAGAATCCATCAGTTAAATTAACATTTGATGAGTGGAAAAATATTGTTTATTCTTTTAATGAGTCCTATAAAAATTATATATTAGAAACTGGAGAGAAAGCAAAACTTCCTTTTGGATTTGGAGAATTTTCAATTAATAAAAAGAAGAGAAGAAAGATAAAAGGAATAAATGGTCAAGAGTTCATAAATCTTCCAATAGATTGGCCAAAGACAAAATTAAAAGGAAAAGTTATTTACAACTTTAACTATCATACAGAAGGATACTTTTTTGGATGGGTTTGGTTTAAAGATACAGCAAGACTAAAACATTCAGACTTTTGGTACTTCAAACCTACTAGAATAACTTCAAGACTACTAGCACACTACCTCAAAACCAATGACAAATATCAACATATTTATCATGAATGGATTAAATAATTAAAATGTCATACTACTACAAGTACAATTTTACATCCCCAGAAATAGTTTATTCTACCATAAAGGAAGAACTCAAAAGCTATTTTGATACAGGTGCTGTGGATGACTTAATGTTTCCTACTTATACAGATAAGTGTTTAAGGAAGTTAGGTAGAAGTTCTTATGTTATTACAGAAGCAATTTTACATATTGAAGATTTTCAAGCAAGACTTCCAGACAATTTTTTTGCTGTAAGAGAAGCTTGGCTTTGTGCTGAGATGCCTCAACATCCTTATCAAACAGCTAATTCATTTTATTCTCAAGCAGCTTCTGAAACAACTATACAAGTTAGTCCTGTAATTTCTGGTGGAGTTCCTTGTACAAATGCTGAATGTACAACAGGTTGTCCTTCATGTATGCCTGAATTAATTCAGTCTGTATATAAAACAAATAACTCTGTAGCAAGATCTTATGAAAATTCATATCTTCTTAAGCCAGGAAATATATCTGTAAGATCACATTGTGATGTTAACTATAACGATAACTCAGAATTTTATGGATATGATGGAGTAGCTAATGGATTATCAAATCCTCGTTCTTCTTCTTACGATAGTTTTGATATTAGAGATAATAAATTTGTTACAAACTTTAGAAGAGGTGTGGTAAGATTAATATTCTATGTTATAGAATATGATGGAGGTGGTAATCAAATGATTCCTGATAATTATCGTATAAGAGAATTTATTGAAGCATTCATTAAGTTTAAAGTATTTGAAACTTTGGCTAATCAAGTGAATGATGAAACATTCCAACAATTACAACAGAAGTTAGTTTATTATAAACAGCTATCTGAAGAAGCCTTTATTATGGCTGATATTGAAGTGAAGAAACAAGATGTCTATACCAAGCAAAGAAGAATTACACAAGACTTGAATAGATTAAACATGTACGAATTACCAAATAGAACTAATAGATATGGCAGGAGAGGATACTAACCAAGGTGGTAATGTAAAACCAGAATATAATGTTGCACAAGCAGGTTTAAATTTAGATCAATCTATAGCACAGATTCCTAAAGGTAAACTCACTTATGCATTAAATGCTGTTTTAGAAAACTTTGACTCAAATTCTATAAGTTATCAGAATGAGCAGGGTAATGAGTTATGCTTACAATTTCCTGTAGATCATCATTTGATTGGAACACATTTTATTCCTGAAAAAAATAAACATGTATTCTTCTTAACCAACCCCAACACTGGAGCTTCTCAAATTGGGTATATGGACAATAATGATTGTGTTTATCGTACTTATATAGAAGCAACATGTCTTAATTTTAATATAGACAATCCAATACATAAAGTTGTACATAAAATTACAAATTGTACTACAGAGATTTATTGGACAGATGGTTTAAATTCTAGAAGATATTTAGATCTTAATCCTGAAAATCTTCCTCTTGTAGTAAAACCTGGAACAGATGTTTGTGACAATGAAACAATTAATGTAATTGATTGTAACAAATTAAAAATACAACCTGATTTCCAAATTCCAAGTCTTACTGTTAGTGATATAACAACAGGTGGGGCACTTAAAGCTGGAACCTATCAATTTGCAATTCAATACTGTGATGCATCTGGAGATGGATATACATCGTATTATTCTGTAACAAATCCTACACCAATATCTGATAAACGTGTAACTACTCTTAATTTTGATTATGAGGTGGGTAAATCTATTGTTGTAAATATTGACAATATTGATATTACAGGATATTTTAGTTACTATAACATTGCTGTAATTAAATCAATCAATGCAATTACATCTGTTGAGTTGATTGGTACATTTTCTATTGATAAAAGATTTAAACAAGTCACCTATACAGGTCAGAATGAAACACAAATCAAACTGACAATCAATGATATATTTGAAAAGTTTCCCTATTATGATGTAGCTAAAGATCTTACATCAGTTCAAGACATTCTTGTATGGGATAACCTCATCTCTATAGATAGAATTAACTATCAACAAATTGCCAATCAAATTCAACTTCAGTGGCAAACCTATAAAATACCTTCTACAGAAAATTATTCAGATGAATTAAATGCTACAAATCTAAGAGGTTATCTTAGAGATGAAGTGTATGCATTTGAGATTGTATTTCTATTAAAGAATGGTAAACAAACAGATGGTTTTCATATTCCAGGTAGAGAAATCAGTTTACAAGATTTACAATATTCAGATGTTCCTGATACAAATCCAGATTTTATTGGCGTACCAAAATATGTGGACACTGTAACAGGAATAGGATATAGTCCTTATTGGAAAATATATAATACAGCTACAGTTATTGGTAATGGTGATGGATATCCTATTAATAATGCTGTTCCTTATAAATATGGAGATTTTGCATATTGGGAATCTACAGAAGTATATCCTTGTAATACAGATGTATGGGGAGAACTATCGAATACACCAATTAGGCATCATAAATTTCCAGATGTATTAGTTAGTCCTATATTTGAAACTCCTACAATACTATATTCAAATAATCAAATTGCACCAGTGATGCAAAATGATGCTGTATTTCCTATTGGTGTAAAAATAGATTCTTCAAGAGTTGCACAATTAATAAAAAATTCAAATCTTACAACAGATCAAAAAGATAACATTGCTGCATTTAAAATTGTAAGAGGTGATAGAAGTACAAATAAATCAATTGTAGCAAAAGGTATTCTTAGGAATGTTGGTAAATATGAAAAGGAAGGGACAAGTTACTACTACCCAAATTATCCATATAATGATCTTAAAGCAGATCCCTTTATCTTAAGTAAAAATAATGCATATACAGTTGATACCAATATTGATTCTGTAGACGGTGCTTGTAGAAAATTTAAGGTAACAGTTTATATATCAGGAACCATAGAATATGTAGATTGTTTTACAAATGTAACAGCAACGTATACAACGACTGCTGGGGTAGATCTTAGTTTTTGTGCATTAGGAATTCCTAAAGTTTTAACAGGCAGCGCATTTGTACAATCTTTAACTTATAAAACATACTCATTAACATTAAATGATTTAACTCCGTATGTTTTTGTTAAAGTAAAATATGTTGCTCCAGGTGGATGTTTTCCAGGAACAAATGCAAGCTGTAGAAAAGGATATGATCCTGGACCTGTATGTGCAACTAGTAGCACTCCAAGTAATTATACTTGTTTAACTGGAAATTATGCTACTAGACAAGTATTACTTATAGCAACACCAAGAACACTAACATTTACTTCTATTATTGTACCAATTTTTGTTAGTGGTAGTACAAATTATGAATTAAAAGAAATAAGTTCTAGTGGATATGATTCTACTTGTATAGCATTACCATTAGAAGGATTTACAAAAAATAATGGGGCTAATTACAGACAAGTATTTAATTCTCCAGAAACTTCTTTTGGACAACCCTTTTTAGGAGATGTTATTAAATTAGAAAGTGCAATATTTGGTGCAGGAAAAGCACATTTTACACAAGTAAAGAAAAATGCTTTTTATAAATTATTATCCAAAGAGGCACAACAAGATGCATTTAAATCTAGTTCTGATTTAGGAAGTATCACTGCTCCTTATAATGCAGCAGCAATGATGGCAGCTTACCAAGCATATTTAACTATTTATGTGAACGGTATTACAAGAAGAAACTATGCTTATTCATTTAATTCTATAGCTAGTTATGATTATGCTTCTAGTATAGATAACAATATTCAAAAGAAACAAAGAAGTCTTGATATTGCACAATATCTTATTCCTGGAGTACAGTCAGTAGGAGAATCTGAAGGAATAAATGTAAATAACTATCAAAGAGAATCTTCTGTTTATTTAAAGACAAAAGAAAGTTACACACCTCTTCCCTTTCCTAATGAAACTCCAAGTCTTACTCCTGGAGGAACTAGTATTATTTCTGATACTTCAAGATTTTTAATATCTGAAAATTTAAATTGTAATAATCCTGGACAAAATAGAAATATAAGTGTTGTTTCATATTATGCATCATTAAAAAATACATTTGTTAATCAATGGGGACAAATATATTCATATGATACGATTGATACAGGATTTCAAAGAAATATTGAACAAGCAAATTTATCAAACAATCAACTTTCTTCAGTAGCAACAGTTTTTGGTGGAGATACATTTATATCAAGATTTGCATTTAAAACAAAACTTCCTTTCTTTATAGACAATCGTGTGGGTGCTCCAGATGATTCTGATATATTTTATGATGAAATTGGTAATGTTGCCTATCCACGATATTGGCATTCATCAAGATCTATATTAAGTAATGCTACTGCTCAATCAAAGACTCTTATAAATTTTATATCATTCAAAGCTCATAATTTTGATTGTCCAAATAGTCAAGGAACATCTTCAAATAATCCTGGAAGAACTTTTTATGATGGTAAATTTTATTTATTTGCATATGGAATTCCTTCATTTTATTGTGAGTCTTCTATAAATACAGATCTTAGACAAGCATTTAATAATAAAGAAGGAGATTTTTGGCCTCACGTGAGCACAGGTATTCCTGATGATTGGTTTCAAGAAAGTTATGTTTCAATAGCATTTGATAATACTTATCATTACAATGTAAGTTTCTCTAAACAAAATAGAGAAAACTTTTTTACTCATCTTCCTGTAGATTGGCAAGCACAACTTTGTTTTACAAACTTTCCATTTAGAGCAATTTATTCTGATGCTCAACAAAGTTTTAGTGATAATAGAATTAACAGTTGGTTGATCTATCGTCCAATATCCAATTTTGATTTTCCTCAAAATTATGGTAAGTTGGTGTCATTAGATGGTATTCAGAATAAGGCCATTCTAGCCAGATTTGAGAACAAATCTTTGTTATACAATACAATGCTCACTATTAATACAAGTAACCCACAAGCGGCTTATTTGGGCAATAGCACACTGTTTAAATCAGCACCTCCAATTGATTTTGCTGAAACAGATCTTGGTTATGTAGGAAGTCAAAATAAGTTCTTATTAAAAATACCTCAAGGACAAATCACTGTAGATGCTAAGAGAGGACAAGTATTTTTAATATCTGGAGGTCAAGCACAAGATCTTTCTGCTTTTGGATCTGGAATGAACAGATTCTTTACAGATCATTTAGCATTTGAAATTCTTAGATACTTTTCAAATGTTGACATAGATAATCATTTTAGTGGTGTGGGACTGCATGGTGTATATGATTCTAAATTTGATAGGGTGATTATAACAAAACTTGATTATATTCCACTTTTTGATAATATTAAATATGAAGAATCAACCAGAGAGTTTTATTATATTGACACACTTGGTATAAGAAGAAATATCTTACTTACAGATCCTGAATTTTTCTGTAGTAAATCATGGACTCTTTCTTATAATGTAAATACACAAAGCTGGACAAGTTTTCATAGTTATATTCCTAATTTTTATATTGCTGAAAACAATTTCTTTTACTCAGGATTAAATGATGGATGTGATTTTGATGCAGCAATTGCAGCTTATTTAATTCCTACACCATCAACATCAAGTACATCAACAACTATACGTCCACCAGATCCTACAACTACTAGTACAACAACTACGTTATATTGTGATTTTACAGTGGTTACATTAGCACTTGGATGTGAATTAGATGGGGAAGCTACAGAAAAATATTGTCAAATAATAGGAACAGCAACTGAACAATAATATCATGGCAAAAACAGTAAAAATAACAACATCATCAGTGGGGGCAGATTCTGGTCCTTATAATTTATTTTCAGATGCAACAGGATTTACATCAGCATTTGAAACTAATATTTCTAAGGCTGCATTAATAGCAGGATTTGTATCATACAATGTTCCAGATGCTACAACAATAATTCGTGTGCGTTCTCTTGCTCCATGTAATAATTATGTTGATTCAACAGTTCCAGTTGTATTAGCTGGAACATGGTATAGTATGCAAGAACAACCTGGATTTGCAATTACATATACATCAGGTACATGTGGTGGTGAATACAGACCTTCTATAACACTTACTATTAATAGTATTGCTATAAATCAAGTAGAAAAAATAATAGGAGCTCCTTATACCAAAACATTTACTCATGATTCAATGAATATTATTCCTGCAGATAATACAGTACCTCTAACTTGTTTATTAGGTGCTCCCACAGGATATACATATACAGATTTTGTAGATCTTTTAAATGAAGCTTTTACAGATCTTGGACTTACACAATATAAGGCACAAGTATCATTAATAGATAAACCAGGACCATTTACCATCACTCCAATTGAACCTGCTTACGGATTTTATATAGTAAGACCTAGAACAGATGTTTTTAGTATTAAGACCACTACAAATGGAGGAATAGCAAACTTAATATATACTAATAATTATTTAACAAAGTGGGATGGTACTGTAAACCCTTATAAAGGAATAACAGAATCAGGAATCACTATTGTTGGAGGAGTTGTAATAGAACCTACACCATAATGGAATATGAACAAATAGTTTGGAAGAGAAGAATAAGAAATAAAAGAGGTTCATTAAAATCTTTTGAAGATCTTCCTATAAAAGCACAAGAAGATTTTAAAAGTATTAAAAAGTTTTTAGAAATAAGTTTTAATAAACCTGTACAAGCATATGTTTTTGGAAGTTATTTACATGGTTTTTGGGATGAATTTTCTGATTACGATGTTATAATAAATGAAATGTGTGGAAGAAGAAAACTAGATGAATTAATTTTAGAAAGATTAAATTTAAAAGTAAATATACTTTGTGTAGAAGAAGTAGGTAAAATATCAATCCCTTAAAATAAAAATATGGCAGCAACATTAGCAAGTGTAACAACAGGACTCATCACCCCAATTGATGCAACATTAACAGGTAATTTATTTTCAGTCACGTGCGAAGGTGCTGTAACAAACATTGGTGGATCTGCTGTTACAGAACGTGGTGTATGTTATGGAACTATAGCAAATCCTACTATTACAAATAGTAAAGTTGCAACAGGATCTGGAATAGGATCTTTTAGCACTACAATAACATCATTGGCTCCAAATGTAATATATTATATTAGAGCATATGCCACTAATAGTTTTGGAACTTTTTATGGAATTGGTAAAACTTATAAAAGAGTAGTCACTGCTCCAAAAGTTACTACTCCTACATTAATTAATTTTTCAAAAACTGGTGATTTAATATCTGTAACAATTAATAACACTATCACCAATGATGGTGGTAGCACATTATTAACAAAAGGAATATGTTGGGCAACAACCCTTAGTCCAACTATTGCTAATAATAATTTACCAAGCACTGGAAATTCTAATACTTTTATTTTTGAATTACAAAATTTACTTCCAAATACAAATTATTATATTAGGACATACGCTTCTAACTTTTTTGGAATAACTTATAGCACTGCATTTATTTATAAAAATACAGTGGAACTCCCACAAATAAATACTTCTAAAACATATAGTTATAGAAATATTGAGTGCACTGGAGTATTTTCAATTCCTGGAGGATTACAAATTATACAAAAAGGATTTGTTATATCAACACTTAAATCTCCAACATTTGCTACAGCACTAAGCACAACTGTAAATGGTCCTGGAACTTCTGATTTTACTTCAACTATTTCTGCACTTACTCCAAACACTACATATTATATAAGACCATACTTTACTACTGTTTTAGGAACAAGTTATGGTACAGGAATTGCAACTAAAACAAAAACATTAGCTGCTCCTACACTATCTCCTATTACAATTACTCCAATACATAATGTTGGAATTAATAATCAAATAGAACATTTTGAAGTGAGTGCCACTATTACTAGTAATGGAGGTGCTCCTATTTACGAAGCTGGTATTATATGGGCTCCTGAGTGGATGCCAAATCAAGGTAGTCCAGGTCAATTTATTACACTAACATCTGATGTTCCTGTGGGAGTAACCACTGACCAAGATTCACCAGGATTATTAAATGGAACTGTTGTCACTGGAAAAATTGCTGCAACAAAAGCATTTACCAATTGGTATAATGAAAATGTTTCAGATGAAGGATATACTAATCCAGTTATTCCAGGAGTTTTTAATGAACTAGATGATAATGAAGGAAGTATTTATGCAAAAGTTTATGCAAAAAATTATGTTGGTGTAGGATATAGTTCAGAAACATATTGGCAAAGAACTCCTTTAGCATATAAAATAGGTATACAACCTGCAACAAGTTTTGTTACAGTGGTAAATTCTACTAACTGTACTGTTAAAACTAAAATGAAATATCATAGCTCACATACAATTTTAAATAAAGGAGTTTGTTGGAGTCTTAATTATAATCCTACAACTAGTGATTCTTATACAAATGTAAGAACTAAACCAACTATAACTACATCTCCTACTGCAGGAGGTTGGAGTTTTGCAGAAGATACATATAACATCACTGGAATAATTGAAGGACTCAATTATTATGTTAGATCTTATGTTGTAGATCAATTTGGAATTAGTTATGGCACAACATGTTCTGGTTTTAATACCAGTGTTTCAACATTGCAAGAAGTTACAATAGGGACTATGAAATGGGCAGATAAAGATCTTGATGTATCTACTTATAAAAATGGAAACATTATTCCTCAAGTGCAAGATGAAGATGCGTTTAAATATATTCAATATGGAGCTTGGTGTTATGTTAATAACGACCCTCTTTTAGGAAAACTTTATAATGGATATGCAATAACTGATTCTAGGGGATTGGCTCCTACAGGCTGGAGAATTCCTACAGATGCTGATTGGACAAAATTAGGAACAGCATTAGGAGGCAACGCAGTTGCTGGAGGTAAAATGAAACATACTGGAACTAGAATAGTTAATGGTAAATCTGGTAATGTTTCTACTTATTGGCTTAGTCCTAATACTGGTGCTACAAATAGTTCTGGTCTTGGTGTAAGAGGTTTACCAAAACCAGGAAGAGGACCAGAGTTTTGGAAAGAGTTATATTATACAAATACATACAAAAATTATGCATCTTCCACTAAGTCTACAAAAACAATTATGGTGGAGATAACTAGGACTTCTTATTTATGGAGTAGATCTTTAGCTTATAATAGTGCAGCACTAACTGTTTCTGACATCCAATTTAATTGTGGATTTTCAGTAAGATGTATTAAATAATAAATTCAACAAGAATGTCAAAAGCAATAGTAATAAAATTAACAAAGATTGGTAGTAGGGTTACAGGACCATTTGTTATAAAAGATAATTTTGAAACTGTCTTGGGAACTAATGTTTCCAAGGCAGCTCTTGTTTCTGGAACATCATATATAGTTAATGATGCTGCTACATCTATTATTATTGAATCGAAAGGTAGATGTAATGTTATAAAAACAATTCTTATTACAGAAATTACTATAGAACAACTAGCAGCAACTACTCTTCAATATTCTGATACATCTTCTCTATGGAGACATTTAACAAATATACAATTATATAATAATTATTATGGAACTACAGAACCATACGTAATTGAATATCCATTCTCTTATCAATTCCAAGATGAGATTTTACAAAATGTAAAAGACTATACAAAAGCATTTAAATATCTTTCTATACCAGATGGTGTATTTAATTATAACACTAGAATAGAAACAGACGATGTGTGGTTTAATAAAGCTATTGTATATAATGGACAACAAAACTCTGGTCTTCTAGAACTGGTTCCAAAGCCTCTTAATAACTTAAGAGACTATATGAAATATCCAATATATAATGTTGACAGTAAAACCATTACCTTTACAAAATCTGATAACTTCTATCAATACAATACATTCTGGAGCTTGTTAAAAAATAAACAACAAGTGATGTTTAATACATCATGTGAAAGTCTTTCTATTGATAGAGTGTTAAATCAATCTAATATGGATTATGGAAAGAGATCTTTCAAGAAAGAACCTCTGAGGGCTAAAGATTTAAAAGTGAGACATATATTAGATAATAGAAGCGATAGTCACTTAGTAAGTCAATTTATTTTAACACCTGCTCAAATATCTTATAAATAATGAAAGGTAAAGTAACATGTTCTAGTTGTGGTCATTCATGGGATAAATCTGATTCCAGTAAAAAAGATGTGTACGTATGTCACAACTGTGGAAAAGACAACACTATGAAAGATGGAGGTTGGTTAGATAAGTATGATGGTGGTGGAATGCAAGAATACCAAGAAAACTATAATGATGCATCAGCATCCTATCCTCCAGGATTTGTAGGAATGGGATATGATATAACAGGCAGAGATTATTCTCCAGCATGGGGAGGACAATTTAAAGATGGTGGTAAAAAGAAAAAGAAAAAAGAAACTAAAACAATTGATACAAGTAACACTGTTGTTGTAGATGGAAAAAAATATGACAGATCAACTGAAGAATATAAAGATCTTTATAGATTTGGACCAGGTTCTAAAGGTGCTGTAGGATTTATGTACGCGCGTACGCAGGGAATTCCTTCTAATGGAAAATATGCAAAGAAAACATTGGCCTCTGCACAGAATGGACAAGAGATGTCCTACTACCAACATGGACTTGATTTCAAGACAAAGGGAATGAAAAATGGTGGATGGTTAGATAAATATGAAACTCCACAAGCACAGCCTGGAATTAACGTAGATGAAGCTCAAAAAGGAAAAAAGGTTAAAGGAAAAGTTAATAACACAACTACAAACACCACAACTAAAGCACCTTCATTTTCTATTTATAAACCATATGCACCCAACTTTGTAACAAATCCAGTTTCTTCTACACATGTTAAGAAACCAGCAACTCCACTTTCTGATGTACAGATAAGTAAAAATAAATTTAATAATCAAGCACGTAGAGCTAAGTCAAAAGATATATTACCTATTGTAGGAAATGCTATATTGAATCCTGTACAAACTTTGGCTAATCAAGAATTAAAAACTCTTGCAAAAAATTTAGATCCATATCAATATAGCACTATGGATTCAGAAGGAAATTTAGTTTCACCATTTAAACGAATACTTAATGCAGGAATTTTTGGTAATAAAGAAGGATCAAGATTAGGTGTAGATGATGACATTCGTAATAATGTTAAAAGCGAGAAGGCATTAAGAAGTGATCTTTTACAGTTATACGCAGGGTTACCTCAACAAGGTAATTCAGTAGAACCATCTGATTATGTTCCTACAACTGGACATAAAAGAGGAAATCAATATGTTAAATCTAAACATATAGAAGATTATATAATTAACAAATATTTAAACCCTGGTGATCAATACGCCACTCAACCAAATATTCGTAATCAAGCAGATGCTCAAAAGTACATTGAAGGGTTAACTGATTTAATAGAAGGAAAAGGTAAGAAAACTAATTCGGTAATGGGCTACTTACCAGCATTAGGAACATCAACAATAAGTGCAGGTGATGACAATGGTATGCCATACATTAGTTATAATGATACTTGGGATCTTAATCCATTTACAGGAATTAATGCTACTGTTTCTGAAGATCAACAATCTTCAACTTTTAATAATATAAAGAAATCATTAGTTGATGTTGCAACAGGATTTGCTGGTGCTGCTCCTCCAAAAGTATATGGAAGAGTTTATTTTGATCCTAAAACAGGACAGCCTATTAAAAAGAAACAAGGTGGAGTTGTAAAAGATGATATGGGTTATTGGAATCCTGGCAATCATGGAAAGGTTGTAGAGATAGGCAGTAATGATATTACAATGCAAGGAGTAGATCAAGACTTGATAGGAATCTCTGATCAAGGTGATATGCAATACATGACTCCTGGTAATGATTATAAATTCAAAGGAAAGAAGGTGAGAGAATATCCTGTAGCAGATGAAGGAACTAGTATTACTCAAACAACTACAGCAACAGAAACTACAAAGCCACTTACAAAACCAATTAAGAAAAAAGTTGTTCCATATGACATGGATTCAGAAATTCCATTGGTTATGAAAGCAACTTCTGAATTTGATGAAGGCAGAAGTTTTAATGAGATAACTAAACGTGCAGCACAAAGAGGTGGTATAGATCCTAAATTATTATTCTCTTCATCAATGCAAGAGGGAATGAATAAAGCAGCACTTAAGCAAGATGAGATTGGCGAAGAGTATGGTAAGGTTTATAATGAGAAATTTCCTATAGATGGATTCTTAAACTATGGTCTTGATACATTTAGTGACATAGCTCCAAACTTAATTGAGAAGGGTTATTTACCAAAAGACTTTTCATATAATCCATATAACGCAACTAATGAAAAGTATAAAAAAGTACACACAGCATCATTTGCAAATAATGAAGATGCTATGGTTGCTAAAGCTGCAATGTTGAGAAATGAAAGTGATACTGTTAGTGATTATGCAAAAAAGAATAATATAGAATTAACTCCAGAGCTTAATAATTATTTTACAATGGCATCCTACAATAGTGGGTTTGGCAATGCTAAAATGATGATGAATGATTATTTAAAATCTAAAGCCTCAGGCCAAGATTTTATAAGTAAAGGAATGACTACAAGAAAAGGAGTTCATAAAAATGTACTTCCAAGATACAATAGAATGAGTAAGCTTTCTAGTTATTTCAAATCTGGTGGACAATTGGAGAAATTAGATCAATTAACTAACTTTACAAATTACAATAAACCAACATCTGGTGGATGGCTGGATAAATACAATTAAAATTTAAAAGATGAAAGATAAGATTTTAAAAATTGCAGGAGTTAAAAGCGAAACTGCTTTCTACAAAAAGTTCCCAACAGAAGAAGCTTTCATAAAAGCTCATGGTAAAGAGTTGAAGAAAGCTAAATTGGGTGATGCTATTCCTAAAGCCCAAACTGGAACATATAGTTTTGATCCAAGTCTAACCAAATTAAAATCATTTGGAGGAGGGACAAAACCTACTTTACAAGGTAAAATTAATGTAGGTCAAGGAGGAGCACAAGGTGGTGCATCTGCTGCAGCAGGAGGGGCTGGTAAACTTGGTGGGTATATGGATGCTGCTGGTGGAGTTATTGAAGGTATTGGTATGTTACAAGAAGCTGGAAAAGCACAAGATCTTGCTGAACAACAATCTAAGGTTACAGATGTACAAAGAAGAGCTGCTGAATCTACACCTAAAGATAGAGCTCGTCATATGTACGACATGCCTTGGGATAATCCAGTTAATCCTGGTGAATTAGGTTCTCCACAAGGACAAGGTACAAATTACCTATCTGCAGAATACGGAACTTCAATTGGAGGTAACCCTACAGAAATACAAAATACATTTGCTCCTAATGATATTTATACAGATGGAGGATATGAACCATTAGAGGATAGTGAAATGGTTAAGCAATATAAAAGAGGTGGATATATTCCACAGGCGCAAGCTGGATTTGGTGGAGGAGGATATAGTAAAATAGGAAGTTCATTAGGTGGACTATTAGGACCAGTTGGTGGTGTTGCTGGATCAGTTTTAGGAGGTATGGCTGATGAAATTGCTGGTGCTAAAACTAGAGGATTTCAAGACATAACTAATAGAAATGTGTCAGCAATACAAGGACAATTAGCTGGACAAAATATTCAATCACAGAATGCTAATGTAATGAGAGAAGGTGGGCTTATACAATATGAAGAAGGTGGATGGATGAATCCTAACTATAATCCACAACTTATTACAAAGTTTGGTGATATGGATGTAACTGATATGCATAACTTTGCTAGTGAAGGAATGGATGTGTTGAGAGCAGGTGGTCATGTTAAGAATTACAGAAATCCAAGTGAACGTTCATTGCAAACATATGTTATGGGTGGTGAATTGCAAACCACTTGGGGTGGACATGCTGAATCTATTTCTAAAAATCCATATCTTCCAGGTACAGGAGAAACTGTAATGTTTAGAGGAAAGAGTCATGAGGAAGGTGATGGTAATGGACATACAGGAATTGGTGTTACGTATGGTAAGAGTTCTCCAGACTCATATACAGATTATGCTGAATATGGAACACAAGAAGCTGATGCTGATGTAGAAGTTGAAAGAGGTGAACCAGCTACAGAATTAAATGATGAGAATGGAGAAAAGAGTTTAGTAGTATATGGTAATTTAAAAATATCTAAAGATGCTGCAAAACATATAGGTGATGCAAAAGCTATGAATATGAAATATAAAAACTATATAAACAGTAAAAGCAAAGAAGAAGCTAGACAAAATAAAATTATAGAGAAAGCATTAGAGGCTATTGATAGTAATGAGGATGATAATACAGTGATGGGTAAAATGAATTTAACAACTAATCAAGCAATACTTGATGGTGCTAATATGAAATTAAAACAAATAGCTGATATAAAAATTAAAGCTTCTCAATATCAAAATGCTGTTAATGATACAGCAGCTGAATATGGTGTAGATGCTGATGCATTAGCTAAAGGAAAGATTAAGATTGATAAGCAGAACAATGAGATGGCTAAGTTTGGTAAAAATCTTAAGAAAGAACAATATGGCGTAGAGAAAGACGCTTCTTCATATTTTACAGAATACGATAAAGAAGATCCATTTGGATTAGCAGCTAAACTTTATGATTTGCAAACATCACGTCCATCTGATGTAAAGATTCCTTATGATCCTAATAATATAAATTCTCCTAGGAATTTAAAATCAGTTACAGTAAAATCTAAAAAAGAAAAACAAGCTGGTCCAAAATCTATTGCAAGTGCTGAACCAACAGAGAAAGAAGAAAAAAAGAAAAAGAAACTTAGTATTAAAGATTTAATGATGGCATATAATGAAATTCTTCCTTATATCAGACCAAGTGACCAAGAAGAACTTGACCCTAGTCAACTCTATCCTGAATTGATGGCAGCTGGGATGAATCAACAAGAACCTGTACAAGCACAATTGTTTAATCCACAATTAGGCGGTACATATAATATTTCTTTACAAGATCAATTAAATGCTAACCAAGCTGACTTTAATGCATTGCAAAGACAAACAGGATATAATCCTGAAGCACAATCAATGTTGGCTGCTCAGAAGTATTCTGCTAATAGCAAAGTCTTAGGAGATCAATTTAAAATGAATCAAGCTAATGAGGCTGATACATATGCTAAGAATAGACAAGCTCTAGATCAAGCTAAATTAACTAATATGGGTATATTAGATAAGCAATACGAAAGACAAGAAACAGCTAAATCTAAAACTAAACAACAAGCTATTGAGATTGCTAAATCAATGGTTGATAAAGTTGCTCAAAATAAATTGGAAAATAGAAAGCTTGGTATTATGGAAAATATGTATAACTACAGATTTGATGATAAGGGTAGAGCTGTTAATATGAATCCTTTAGCTATGTTTAATGTAGATGGTTCTGGTGATGGAGCAACAAGTGAGTTAGAAGCTTATGAAAAAGCAATGGATCTTGTTGATGATTACAAAGACAAAAGAAAAGCAGCTAGAAAAACTAAGACTACATCTAGAAACGGTTCAATTGTTAAAGCAATCAAAAATTTATAACTAATCATATTATAGCAGATTACTAAAAATCATTAGATGTTTTGGTTGTTATAATATATTCAATTACATTTGCTAACTTAATTTACTATGGCAAGTTTTACAGACGCAATATCAACATTCAATCCTTACGTAGCTCAACTCCCCGTTGAGCTCATGGCCCAAGTGGGTATGCAGAAGCAAGCTCAATATGATGCTGGTGTACAAAAAATCCAAACCAATATAGATAATATTGCTGGTTTGGATATTATGAAAGATGTTGATAAAACATATTTAAAATCAAAACTTAATCAACTAGGTTCCAATTTAACAAAAGTAGCAGCAGCAGATTTCTCTAATGCCCAATTAGTTAACTCTGTTGGTGGTATGGCTACACAGATTGGTAAAGATTCTTCAATACAATCTGCTGTAGGTTCCACTGCTTGGTATAGAAAACAAGCAGCTGAAATGGAAAAGGCTAGAACAGAAGGAAAATCCTCTGAAGCAAATGTTTATGATTTTAATCGAAAAGCAAATGCGTGGATGGAATCAGATAAAGTTGGTGAAAAGTTTGATGGTAGATATGTTCCATATACAGATGTAAAGAAAAAAGCAATGGAAGCAATTAAAGGATTGCATCCAAATTTACAACAGTATGATATCCCTTTTGAAATAAAAGATGGTAAAATAGATCAAACAAAAATTGCTGATGCACTAAAACGTTATAAAATAGAAGGTGTTGATGAAGGACAAATTGGTGCTGCTATCACTGCATCTTTATCTTCAGAAGATCTTAATCAATTATCTATTGAGGGAAATTATCAATTTAGAGGAGTTTCTTCAGAGCAGCTTGTAGGTATAGCTCAAACTAATTATAAAAATGATAAAGATGAAGCTATTACAACTCTTAAATTTTTAACAGAGAAAAAAGCAATTACAGTAGATCCCACTCTAAGTGCTAAAATAGATGAACGAATTGAGGCTGTACAGAAACAAATAGGTGATGATAAAGTTCCTGGTACATTAGATTCTCAATTAAAAGACGCTATAGAATTAGCAACTAAAAATCCAGAACAAGTTAAAGCCTCTTTGTATAAAGATGGATTTATAAAAGAATTTGCAAATGCCTTCACTTGGAAAAACCAAGAAGAAAGTTATGAAACCAATCCTCTTAAAGAGCAAGAGAATTTTAGAACAGAGATGGTACATAAACAACAAGTAGAAAATAGACAACGTTACGAGTTTGGTGTTACTACAAATTTAAGAAGACAAGAAATTGCAATGTCAGCAGAAACTCTATTGCTTAAAAAACAAGAACTTGCATTAAAAAATGCAGAGCTTTATGGAGTAGATGCTCCTTGGATAACTTTAGGAAATGAAACAGATGATAAGTTACATGCAAATGATAAATTTGTAGATCATGTCTCTTCTGTTCTAGGTGGTATTAATGGAAATGTTCAAAGACTAATGAATGCTGGATATACTAAAGAACAAGTAAACATGATGTTGACTAAAAAATTAGATATCCCAGCAAAAGCAGCAGGCACTATTCAAGCAATATTAAAAGATCAAAATTATTTAAAATCATTACAATCAAAAGAAGCTACACTAAGAGCTGAATCAGATAAAGAAGCAGGTGTTACTGGTTTGAAAGCACAGCTATTAACAAACAAGCCTGGATTAGATATAACATTTAAAGGTACTAAATTACAATTAAGTCCTGAAGAAATATTAGGAATACAATCAGCAACAAAAACAACTACACAAGCTTCAAAAGGAGGAAACAGACGTACAGTGACAGTTGACACTCAAGGATTTAACCAAAGACAATTAAATTTTGTAAATTCAATGAAGGGTGTAATGTATGGTAGTTTTGAACCAGGTCCAAAACCTGCTGGTTATGATGCTGTTATAGGACAAGTTAATGCAGTAACTGGACAATATGCTAATGCTGTTACTAAATTATCATCTGCAGTACGTAAGTCGGGTGAGATATATAATCAAAAACTTGCACCTCTTGTTACAGCATTTGTTCCACAAATTAAAGCTTTGGGATCAGATAAGAATGGTTCTCCAACAGCTACTACATTAGGTCAAGTTAGCGGACTTATAACTGCTACTATTGCAAGAGGAGTTAAAGCTGATAATGTATATGATCCTCCTGTTGCTTCTGAAATGTTACTAGAAAAAAATTCAAAAGACACAAGAATATTTATACAACAGTCTGGAGATAATTTTGAAGTGATTCTTAAAAGTGAATCAGATCCTTCAAAGCTTCAAAGAATCAAAGCTACAAAAGAAGAAGTGGTGGCTAACTTTGGTGCTAAGTATGTAAATAATAATACTCAAGAATCAACAAGACTTAAACTTGGTAGAGGAAATACAAATATTACTGGAAATGCAGAAAACTCAATGATGCAAAAATCATTTGGCGATTTCCCAGGAATTACAAAAATGAATATAACTGCTGATCTTGATCAAGATATTAGTAATCCAGATTTATATGTTCCTATGATTAACGTAATGAAGAAAAATGGAAGATGGCAAACTTTTGCTCTTTCTGGAACAAATAGTTTATCAAGAGTTGGATTTGATCAAGGTAAAACAAATTTAAATGCATTAACAAATGATGTTTTATTAAAAGCTTTAAAAAGAGAATACCCAAATTACGATTACTCTCAATTAGATATTAAATAATAATATTATGCCAGATTTTGATAAAGATCTAAATCCAATTTTTAGAAATGCTGAAAAAGGTAAAACACCTAATTTAGATAATCCATCAAATCGTACTCCTAATAATTATGCTCCTTTAACTGATGGTGGAGGTGGTGATGGTAATTTAATGAGAGCTAGTTCAGATCCTATTTTTGGAAATGGACCTGTTGTATCAAAAATGTTACCCACTGTAACTGCAGGAGAATTATATGATAATAGAAGATACAAAACATATGATGCTAATATTGTAGACATCGAGGATCAAAAAGCTTATGCTCAATCTAATTGGGACAAAGCTGCTAATGGAGTTTTAAAAGGATTGAATCTTGCAGGTACAACAATTGCTGGAAGTTTTGCAATGTTAGGAGGAATAGCAGTTGCTGCTACTACAGGAAGACTTGCTGATATATGGGATAACCAAGCTACACAAGATTTAGATGAATGGAATAATAAAGTAGATAATGAATATCTTCCAAACTATTACACTAATGTAGAAAAAAATGCAAGATGGTATTCAACAGATAACTGGTTTAAAACAAATTTCTTATTTGATAAATTAGTTAAAAATTCTGGATTTGCTGTAGGCGCAATGGTTACAGGTAATATTGCTAATGCAGGATTATTAAGAGCTGGTGCAGCTATTGGTGAAGCTGTAATGGCAGGAGCTACTGCTGCAGAAGCATCTGAAGCGTTTAGATTATTTACACCATTACTAAGAAATACAGCCAGAGCATTTTCTGCTGGTAAGAATATAGAAGTTGCTAATATATTAGAAACAGAACTTTCATCAATTGCTGATGTAACTGCAAAGTCATCAAAGATTGCAGACCTTGCAAAATCTAGAGTTGGATTTGCAAACTTTGGAGATGAGGCTAGGAGAACAATTGTTGCTACATATTCATCTGCTGGAGAAGCTTCATTTGAAGCTCTTAGTACAGGTAATGAATATAAATCTAATTTAATTCAGAAATGGAAAGATTCTCACAATGGGGAAGATCCAATTGGAAAAGATCTTGATAAAATAAATAGAGATACAGAATCAGTAGGTAAAGCATCATTCTTTGGAAACTTAGCTCTTCTTGGTATTACAGAATACGTACAATTGCCAAAACTTTTAGGATCAAATTATTCAGCTAGTAAACAAGCTGCAAATAGTCTTTTAGGAAAAGCTGATGATGTTCTATTAAAGGATGGTAAATATATTGCTAAAGAAGCTACAACTAGATTTGGTAAAGTATATGATAGGGCAAAAGGTATTGGTAAATATGCATTTAATCCAATGGAAGCTCTTCAAGAAGGTTTACAAACTACATTACAAGTTGGGGTGCAAAACTATTATAATAAAGCATACCAAACAGGAGATGCAGATGCATGGACTGATGGATTTTTACATGGGTTATATGGAGAAGATGAATCAGGAAAAGGTGTTGGTGTATTAAATTCTAAAGAAGGTGCTGAAAGTATTTTACTTGGTGGTATCACTGGAGGATTAATGTCAGCTAAAGGTAATTATCAAGAAGCAAAAGCTACTAAGAGTAATACAAAACTTTTCTTAAATCAACTTAATGGTGCACCATCATTTAAACAAGCTTTCCAAGAAAGACTTGGTGCTGCAAATAGAAATATTGTTTTACAACAACAGCAGCAAGATGCTGTAATTCAAGGAGATAAATTAGAAGCAAAAGATCTTGATGCTGATATGATTTATAACTATCTAGCTCCTCGTATCAAATATGGTAGATTTGATATGGTGATGGAAGATATTAATGAATTAAAAAATGGAGGAATGACAGAACAAGGGCTTGCTGAATTAAAAGCACAAGGTCTTGCTAATGTTAATGACACTGTACAATCATATCAAGAAAGACTTATACAATTTGAGAATACAGCAAAAGATATTAGTCAATTATATAAATCTAACAATTTACGTTTCTCTGGAGAGATCCTTAGAGATGAACAAGGAGAACCTGTATTAGATGAGAAAGGTAACACCCAACGTAAATACTCTGCAGAAGTAATTGATAAAATGATTTATGCAGCAAGTAAAGTTGCTGATTATGATCGTCGTATTCCACAATTATCAGGTAACCTTTTAGCTAAAGGAATTGATGTACAAAGCGTTATTGATAGTGAATTAACTGATACAGCATCTACAGCACTTGGAGAACAACTGCAAGTGATTGATAATATGGATGATATCAATAAGGATGAGTTAAAACAAGAGCTAACTGATAGTGTTGAATTATCATTAAGAAGAAGACAATTCTTAAATGAATATTCTGATTTAAAAGGTAACCCTAAAAAATATACAACTTTTGATGATGGTGGTACAAAAGTAAATGGTGATGGTAAGAAGTTTAGAACCACTCCTTCTGAACAACCAGAGAAAGGAAGTCCTAATTATTCTGCACAAAGTAGAATGCCATTCAAAGGAGATAAGAGAACATATGATGATCTTGTATCACAATATGGTGAGGGAGTACAAAATAAATATGATGTACTTCAAAAGATTATGAATTCTCCATATGCTACAACATTAGAGAAAGAACTAGCTGCTAAATTTTTAACATTTACAAACAGAGATGCTAAGATAGTTTTAGGGGATAGATCACTTCCAAACCCTGGAATTTCTACAACAGATCTATCATCTCCTAATGCATCTGTTTCTCATATCAATTATGAATACAATGCTGATGATTATGAAGGGACAACACTTCCTTTAGAATATGTATTGTTACATGAGATTGGACATGACCTTACAGTTTATGGACTTTCAGATAAATCAGATCCATTCTATAAAGAACTACAACCCTTGTTTGAATTTGTAAAAGATTATTTCAAAAATGATCCTAGCAAATATGATCCTAAAGGATTGTTAAAAGAAGGTGCAGAACACTATGCATTCAAGAACATTAAAGAATTTGCTACAGAGGCTTTATCAAATAGAGATTTCCAAAGGTATTTAAAAACTATTCCTTACAAGGGAACACAAAAAAGTGCATGGGATTCATTTGTAAGTAATTTAAAAACATTCTTTGGTAGGTTATTTGGTATTACACAAGACAGTGCATTAGAAGAAGCTGTTGCTATTATAACAAATAACGTAGATAGAATCTACAAGAATGAGGCTGCAGAAAATAAGAAGATAGATCAACAAGAAAGAGAAGCTAAAATTGCTGAAGAGAAACTTAGAAAGCTTGCTGAAGATTTAGAAAAACAACAAGCACAAATTGAAGGTAACTCTGGTGATGTTGGTACAGGAGATAATCTTGTAGATGAGGCAGCTCTTCCTAAAGAAGATAAGAAGAAGGCAACAGATGAAATGTTCATTGCTGGTAAAACAGAATCTGAAGATTGGAATGACCCTACTAAATCAGAACCACACGTCAAACGTTCTAGAGTATTTTTAAATAAAGTTAAAGAGTTTGCTAATAGAAAAAATCTAAGAGCAATTCTTGTAACTCCTAATAATGAAAAAGCATTAGGACTTGATGGTCTTACAAAACTATCATATGGTAAAAATGATATGTCTGGAGCAACAGATGTAAATAGAGGATTTGTTGCACAGGTATTTGTAGAATATGTAAATGGTAAGAGTTATTTTGTAAATGAAAAAGGTGAGCAGTTAGGAGAAGTTGGAACACAAATTGATATTGATCAAGTGATCTTCCAAACAATGCCTACAACAGATATCACTGGTAAAGATCAAGATAAAAAAACTTATAATTTATTCAGAGCTGGTGAAGAATCTCAAGCAAAGTTAAAAGCTGCTGCTTGGTTAAAGTTTAGAGAAAAACTATTTGAAAATAAAGGAGCAACATTTACAGCCTATCCATTTATTGTATCAAGAGGACTAGCTATTGAAAATCCTAAGATTAATGGTAAAAGTGAAACCAATCAAGTAGCAGGAGTATTAATTGATGCTAAGAATGAGGGTAGAATCTTACGTACAAACCAAAACTTAATTCAAATCTCCACCACTGGAACTATAGAACACCAAGGAAAATTATTAAATGTTCCTAAGGGTAGACCTATGTTACAGAACGGTGATACATTCCAATACATAAACAATAGAACTTTTACAAAGAAAGAAGCTCAAGCAATTTATGAAGTAATTAAAAGACTTGCAAAAACTGTTCAAGATACAGGAAAGATTGATACAACATATGCTGCGTTCTTACAAAATGTTTTATTCTATAGAGGTGGTAAGAGTGTTACAGGTAATCAAATAAGTGTAAGCACAAAAGCAATGTCAATAATGCTGGGAGACAAATACTATCCTATCATTGATATTGAAAATCAAGAAGCTGCTATACTAGAACAACTATCAAAAACCTATCATAATGTTAATAAGAAAACTATTGACACTAAACTTAATGAGAAGTTTTTAGAATTTTATATAAATGATAAAGGCGAGTTTACAGAAAATGAATGGGACAATTACCAATCATATCTTCTTTCTTCCACCTATCCTAATGGTAGTAAGCGTTCTGCTGAGAACACTCCATTAACCACATCTGCTGCAGCTCCTACAACTGCACTACCTTATTCATTTAAGCAGAAGTATGCTACACTACAAAATTTAGAATTAGCTGTACAATCGGTTCCTGTGGCCCCTGTAGCAGCTCCTGTAGCTCCTACAGCACCAACTGTTCCAACTATTGGTGGATTTGTTGTTGATGGTAAAACAGAAAACACATTTAATTTTGAAAAACCTGCAGCTGACCCTATTGGTAATATCCAATTTACAGCATCTGTAGATAAAGATGGTAATGTTGTTGCAGAAGCTATCAGTGGTGATAGAACCAAAGAGATTGCTAAAGATGCTGCAAGAATTCAATTGTATGTAGATGCTCTAACAAATGCTGGACAATACGAGCAAGGAATGACAGCTGAAGAAACATTTTTAAAGTTCCTTTCATTAAATCTTTCTGCACGTTTACAAGAAACTAAAAAGAATGAAGTAGCTGTTCCAGTTCCTGTAACTCAAGAACCTGAAGCTCCCACTCCTACACAAGAAGCTCCTACAGGACCTGTAAATCTATCTGGAATTTCAGAACCAAGTGATGATGGTAGAAGAGTGGCTAAGGGTGAGAAAGAAGGAATGACAGATGCTGAACTTCAATTATTTAAAAAATGGCATGCTGAGAATGCTTCTAACATTCCTTATGAAGTATTGGAACAACTTGTTACAATGCATGATGGAGAAAAAGCATGGGGTGTATTTGAAGATGGTGTAGCTAAGTTTGTAAGAGGTGGATTGAGAGGTACGGAATATCATGAGATATTTCATGCTATCTATCAAGGATTTCTTTCTAAAGAAGAAATAGCAGCTCTTGAAGATGAGTTTAAAGCTAAGTCTGGAACATTTACAGATAGAGCTTCTGGTAGAAAGATTGAATATGCTAAAGCTACAGCTAAACAAATTGAAGAAAGAATTGCTGATGATTTCTCTGACTTCAGACTTGGTAAACTTCCAGCTAGATCATTGGGTGAGAAGATTGCAAGATTCTTTAAGAACATTGTAAACTTTGTTAAAAGCTTTATAGGAAAGCCTTCATTAAAGGATGAGTTATTTAAAGCTATTGATGCTGGTAAATATAAGAATGCTGTCCTATCTACATCTATTAAAAGTCAAGCTCCTGCGTACAGAGCAGTTGAAGGATTATCAGAACAAGAAACTCATGACTTTATTCAAGACATGACAGCTAGGGCTGGTGTTATTATATTTAAAGAAAATGATATCTCAGCTATATACAACACTGAGAAGTTCATGAAAGGTAATGTCTTTGGTAAGATTAAAGAAATGTATACTGGAGAAGGTAGAATGAATGCATTGGGTGAGAAGAGATGGGAAGAGTTAGTTAGTAGAACTAAAGATTCTCTACGTACACTAGGTATTACATTTGCTGAAGGTGACAAGGCTGCACTGAATGATATTGAAACAAACAAGAATGATTATGCAGCTGATGCATTTTCTGTAGATTGGAAAAAGTCTGCATCATTTGCTATGAAGTTTTCTATGGCTACACTTCCTGCAACAGAAGCTACCAATCAAGAGAATGAAGAAGAACTAACTGCTCCAAAAAGAAAGCTTAGTGATAGTGGTGTTAATGGCGTTACATTGTTAGGATATAGTAGAGCATTTGGAACATTAATTGATAAGCTTGCAAATACAACAAAAGTTAGTAAGGCTATTGAGAAATTAATTAAGCTTGCTGAAACAGATAGTAACTATGTAAGAATGTTCCAACGTTTGGGTGGAGATTTTACATCAAAGAAAATTAAAAAGACAATCAACTTTTCTAATTTCAAAAGAGACAATTGGAGATTCTTTATTGAGTTTATGCAAACCACCACTAAGCAAAAGCCTGATGTACATGTTCAATATGTATCAGGAAATGAAGTGTTCATGGGTTCAGCTAATATAAATAAACTTACAGATAATATTAAGAAGGATTGGATTGAGAATATTAAACAACTATCTAAAGTTAAAGATAGTCTCATCTCATTTGATTATATTAAAGGTGTATATAAAGTTGGTAAGCTTGGTGAAATATCTGTAAAGACTCCACAAGAGCAAGTTGATTTCTTAAATAAATTAGGAATTAAATTTACAATGGATTCTTACAACAGATTAAAAACTGAAGGAGCAGTTAACCAACAGAAAGAGTTTGGTAATGCTGTAAGTGCTATTCGTGAGTTCCTTCCTAAGGTTGGAGCAATCATGACATTTAGAAATAAAGTTTTAAACATAAGTGGACAACTTGATACAATAGCTCGTTTGTTTGTTGCTACAGAAAATCCTATACAAGATTCTACCTATCGTAACATTGAAGACAAACAAGTTAATGCTTATACAGAAAACAATGTACCATCATTGTTTGAGAATGAGTTTAACGAGGCTAAGACAATAGAAGAACTTCGTGTAGAAAGACCAGAACTTAATGATTTATTTTCTAAGCATAGTATTGTTCTTTCAAAAGGAGGAATGTTTTATGATAAGGAAGGTAATAAATTTAGAGATTTTAAAGTGGGTGCTATACAAGGAACTCGTATAGAAGATACTGATAAGGCAACTGTTACTAGTAGGTTAACTAAGGGTGATAGATTTACACAAGAGATTAATGAAAACCTTACAGGTAATTATTACATATTGATTCCAGCAGATAGTTCTACAGAATGGATGATGAATATTGGTAATAATATTCAATTCAAAGATGTAGAGAGTGGAAGAGCTTGGAAGAAAATTAGCACTATATTCAAAGGATATTTATTTGATGATGTTGCTTTAGCATTAGATGGAGCTAATAGAACAAAGTTGAAAAGCATCAGCAATGAAAAATCTAAAGAACTTCGTTTCTTTAAAGATATTCTTTCTGAAAAGACCCTATCTGCAATTAACGAAATGATTGCTAACGGTACTTCTCAAGAAACAATTGAGAAATACATAAATGAAAACATTGCTGATATAGATGCTTCTGTTAAAGAATTTATAGATGGTATTGTTGCTGAGACTAGAAAGATATTAGTTGATAACAAACAAATTGTTTTAAATAAGAAAGAAGGATTCTCCTATCCTAGACTACTTGATACATTTGCAAAAGATGTAGAAGTAAATCTAGATAAGAATAAAATGTCTGATGCAGATGTAAATAATCTATTGACATTTGCTAGAGTGAATTATGTTATTGCTAATATAGAATACCATAAAATTCTATTTGGTGATCCTTATCAATTTAAAGTTGGTAAAGATGGTTCATTGGATGAAACTAAACGTGTTAAATCATTTCTTTCTGGTAGAAGAACTACATTTGATAGTCCTGAATATAATGATTTCTTAAACGAAGATTATAATAAAGTTAGTGCTGAAGATGATGCTATTGTTTTAGAACCCACTGATCCTGGTTATCATACACATAAGGCTTATGTAAACACTTTAACTTCAAGTGATGTAAATGTTCAAGGGAAGCTATTAGGGAAGACTAATGAGGCTGATGCTGCTTCATGGATCATGGATGGTACATATAGAGAGGTGTTACTTAAAAATCACCAATGGAGTAATGATGCTGAAGCTTGGCATCAATATCAAATGTCTTACATGAGACAAACTCTTTCTAAGAAGGGAGGATATAAATATACCAATCCTAAATTAGAAGCACACGATAGGGAAACTCTTTCTAAGAAAGAACCTAAGTATGTATTGAATATATTGAAACCAATTGCCACTGGTAATAAATATGGTAAGAACAACTTTGATCAAGTGTTAGATAAGTTTTCTCAAATGCCTGTATACTATAGCATGGTGGAAGGAACAAATCTTGAAGCTCTTTATTTGAAAATGATAAAGGAAGGATTTGGATATGCTATTATGGAGAGTGGTAGAAAAGAAGGTGCTGAAGAATTACATTCTTTATATAACAAAAATGGTTCATTCAACCAAGATGCTTTTAATAATAAAGTTCAAGTTCCTTGGAAAGCATATGGTATTCAGGTTGAAACTGCATATGAAGAAGGTAAAGAACAAACAAGGGGTTCTCAGGTCACTAAGGTGGGTAGTATGGATCTTTTTGATAATGGTGTAGCTAGTCCTGAAGCAGAAGAAGAGTACACTCGTAACACTGAGCTATTGGATAAATTACATGCCAATGGTTATAAAACATTATTGAAGAGATTAGGAGTTGAAGATCTTGGAAATGCATTTAATATAGTTGACAGAGCTGCACTTGCCAAGACTTTAAAAACTGAAATGTTCAGAAGAGAACTTTCTGATAACATTAAAGATAGTATTCAGCTTGATGAGAATGGAGAATTTATTGTTCCATTTGAAGCATCCCCTGCTTACATACAGATAAAGAATATTCTATATTCAATAGTAGATAAATCTATTAGTTCTCCTCAAATGAGTGGTGGTGGTTATGTACAAGCTCCTGTAACAATGTGGGAGAATGCAAAAGAAGGTAGGAAGATAGCTATTAAAACTGCAGAAGGATATAAAGAAATATCTAAAGCAGAGTTTGAAAATCTTACTGAAGAAGAAAAAGCAAAGGTTGTATTAACAGATGACACTCTTAAGTTCTACACTAAAGAAGAACCTTGGTGTGAAATCATGTTACCTCATTGGTTTAAAGATAAGATTAATAAGAACAGATTTAAAACTGATGCAGAACTTATCAAATGGTTAAACAGTAGTGAGGAAGGTAAAAAGATTTTATCTGGAATTGGTTTCCGTATTCCTACACAGTCTCTTTCTTCTGCAGAAGTGTTCAAGGTGAAAGGATTTCTTCCTCAGGCTATGGGTAAAACTGTTATTGTTCCTTCTGAAATTACTAGTAAGGCTGGATCGGATTTTGATATTGATAAATTGAATCTCTACCTTAAATCAATATATATTGATAAGAATGGTGATATTCGTTTAGTTAATTATAAAGGATCAGAAGAATCTACAAGAGAGTTCTACAGTAGAGTATTTGATGAGAAGTTAGAAAAGAAAAAGATCACTAAAGCTGAAATGTTAGAAGCTGCACAGATTTTATCTTTTGATTTAGAAGATCCTAATAACTTAGTTGACAGATATTCTTGGTTATTAGATACTTTTGATACAGATAATATAGATGAGAATGTAAATACAATAATGGAAGAATTAGAGCAACTTGGTGATGTTAATTATCAAGCAGCTCTAAAAGAAAAGTTTGTAGATGATATGTACAGACGTTCATTAGAGAATGAATATTACGATTCTTTAAGCAAACTTATTTCTCTTCCTGAAAACTTTGAAAGACTTATTTCTCCAGTGGATGATGCAGGATTGAAAGGTCTTTCTGATAAATTAGATGAGTTGACAGGTAATGATGAGAGTCTTATTAAGAATAGGATTCTTAATCCAAACTACATGACTTCTCTTAGACATGCATTTGTAACTGCTAAGAAGTGGGTGGGTATTGCTGCTGTAAATATTACAACACATTCCCTTTTTCAAAAATCACAAATGCACATTGATACAGATAAAATTTCTTCTCTTACAAAAGTTGATAAAGATATGTTAGGAGATGGTAAAATTTTACTTGATCATAACAAAATAACAATAAAGGGTAAGATTTATGCTTCTCTATCTGGAAAGCTAGATGCTGCAGGTAAATATATTTCAGATAAATTATCTGGATATGCTACAGCATTTGTGGATGTTGCAAAAGATCCATACATCCTTAAAATTATTAAGAGTGATCTTGCTGTAGGTACATTTATGTTCTTAGAAAGAGTTGGCGTTCCAATTGAGCAAACAGCAATGTTTATGAATCAACCTATCATTAGTGAGTATTTATCTCTTCTTGATAGTAATAACATGACAACTTTATTTGATTCAAGGAATTTTGCTGAAGTTTATAATAAGTTTCCAACAACTGCTCCTGCAATTAAGAAGGCTTCTTTTAGCACAGCTAACTTTGAAAAGAACATTAAAGATTATAGCTTTGCTAAAAAGTTAAACAAAAAGAATGATAATGTTGATAGGAATGCTGAACAACAACTTATTCTAAAAGAGTTCTTGAAGTATGCTAAGATGGCTGAGTTTGCATTCAAACTTACTCAAGCTGTAAATTATGATACTACTAATTTTAGAAGTGGTGATTCATTGTTCTTAAAACAAACTAGAACAGGAATTGCAAGAGAGTCGAACATATTCTCTTCTGTAGATGATGTTCTTGACACAACATTTATAGGTGAACAAGCTAGACTCTTAGACAGAGGAATGGAGGGAATGGGTGAAGTGTTGAAACTTGAACAAGCTGAGTTCACTGACATTACTAATGATGTACTTCTTCCATATGCAAGAAATCAATTCTTCAGTAAGGATAAGTTTGATAAGGTTGCATCAAAACTAAAAGCTTCTTTCTTAGATTTTATTATTCAAACTAATTCTAATATAGCTAGTAAAATTAATACATTACTATTAGATGGAGAAACTTCTGTAGCTAGTCAGTTGGTTGAAGCTAAATCAAAATATCCTCAACTTAAAATTTTACAATACCTTGAGGTAGCTAGTTCAGATAGAATTGGTGGTGCTCAAAGTGTTAAGTTAACAGTAAATACATCTCTTGCGTATGATGAAAATTTATATACAGGAATGATGAGAGAGCTTAGAGACTTTAATGCTAAAGATACTAATGAGCTTTATCAAGCATTGGTTAATGTGGCTGTATTACAAGGAACTTACAAATCAGCTATATCAATTAAGAATGTAATTCCTGTTGAAGATTATAGCAAAGCAATTACACCAATTATTAAATCTGTAGTTGCCACTGATGACATGAGAGAATTTGCTAAACAAAACTTATTTCAAAAGAATAACTTTAAAGACACAGATGCTGTTCCTTCATACACACCAAAATTTCAAGTAACAGGAGAGCCTATGATTGTGGAAACACTTGATGACTCTTATGAAATGTATAAGTATGTAAATACAAATCAATTTCCTTCATTACCATCACTTAATATAGATTCTTCAGATAGAAGAATATTAAAATTAAATGGAACCTACCAAGCTAAGTATGTTCAGTTTGATGTAATTACAGTTCCTAGATTATTAACTATGGAAGATGGTGATAGAGTAGATTTCTTTACAGGATTAAGCGTTCAAGATTCTGTTATTTCTGCTAGAAGAAAAGCTGGTGATCTTTCTTTACAAGATGTTATAGGATACCAAAAGGTTAAATATACTGATGGTACACCTCTTACAGATATTGATACAGATGGAAACACTATACATATCTATAGAATGGTTAACTTATATGGAGATGCACAATTTGCTACAGAATATAGAACAGATGGTCGTCCTTCTGTATTTAACAATGGTTCATTACCTGTTGACACTGAAATGCTAGACAATGCAATTATACAAGCATTTGGTGGTGAACTAGTTGAGCCTGCAATTCAAACAGAAGTTGCTCCTGTAGAAACTCCTGAACAAACATCTAATAATATTAAAGAAACTACAGAAGTTACACAAGCTACAGAAACTACTGAAACAACTAAACCAGAAATAAGTAATACTATTGATGAAAGTTCTGAAGATAGAAAAATTAATGTAAATCAATTTAATATCACTGTGAAGCCTGATGGTAAAATGTTTTATGATAATGGTAAAGAAGTTACAGATCAAACTATTAAAAACAAAGTGAGCATTAGAAAAGAACTTCAAGATGGAACATTAAGAACTTCTGTATACAATGGTTCAAATTATTTCGTACTTTTGAATGGTAAAGTGTTAGGAAGTGGAAAAACTAATCTTGGAAAAGAATCCGTTACAGATTCTAAAATTTTAGAATCTATATTATCTAAAGCTGTAATTTATAAAAAAACTTGTTAGTATGCCTTGTAAAATAGAAATAAGAAAAACAATAGATCAAAGTATTTTAAAAGAAACTGAAAATGATTTCAGAGGTTTTTTAGAAAAACAAGCAAGAGCTATTTCTGCAAAATTAAATTCTTTATGGGGAAGTATTGCTTCTGCAGAACAAACTACTGGAGATGGAGGATGGAGAGTTGTTACTTCTAAAATTCCTGAGGCAGTAGATAGAGAATATATTAAACAAGATACAGCAGAGAAAGAGTTTGAAAGGGATCTTGATTTCTTCAAAGGAGACCAAGCTTTATATGAACAAGAACAAAGAGACAATACTTTTTTACAGAAATCAAAAAATGAAAAAGAAAATACAATATCATCAACAGCTTCTCCAAAAACAATAGCTATTGTTAAAGATTTTCTTAAAAGAATTGGTGTAGATGTTCAAACAGCTAAACAAATAGTTGTTAATGGTGTGCGTCTTGATGCTAACGCTGTTGCAAATATTACACAAAAGTTAGTTCAAGTTGTAGAAGGACTAGAAGCAAATGCTCTTCCTGAGGAAGCTATGCATTTTGCTGTTGAAATTATTGAACAAAAAGATCCTGCATTATTTAAAAAGCTTCTTAATGAAATTGGTTCATACAGAATATATACAGCTGTATTAAACCAATATTCAACAGATACTAACTACCAAACTAAAGATGGTAAACCAGACATACGTAAGATAAAAAAAGAAGCTATAGGTAAACTATTGGCTGAGATGATTATTAATAATAGCGAAGGACTTACAGAAAAACCTGAGATGTTAGCTAAGGCTGAATCTTGGTGGAAATCTATATTGAATTCAATTAAATCAATATTCTCTAAGTCTGGATTTGATGAAGCTTCAATGAAGATTCTTTCTGGAGAAGATATTGGAACAGCAGAAGATCTTACAGGAGCAGATGGAATATTTTTACAGAAATCTACACAGTCTGAGATTTATGATAACCTTAAGAAGATACAAGCAAATATAGTTAAAGATGCTGAGGGATATACTATTGATGGTAAAAGAATTACAAGGGTAAGTACACTTGTTAAAGAGTGGTATGATAGAAGATTTAGTGGTGGAGAATTAACTAAAAGTGATTATCAAAAAGCAATAGATGATCTTAAAGCAGAAAAAGGAACTGCTGGATATGCTGATCTTGAATATATACAAAGTGTATTTGTAGATAAAGATGGTTATTTGAGAGATGTTCCATTAGATGACTCTGGATATGTTTCTCAATTAGATCCTAATGACAGAAGTAAATATGAAATACTTAGAGATAATCTAGAAGAAAGACTTAAATCTTTTCCTGTAGGAACTAGATTTATGTCAGAGGTTACTATATATGATGCTGCAAGAAAGAATGGACTAGCTGGTACAGTGGATTTCTTAGCCATCACTAAAGATGGTAAAGTGCACATCCTTGACTGGAAGTTCATGGATCTTAACATTGATAAGTATACAGATGTTCCTTGGTATAAAATAGCTGCTTGGAGAGAACAAATGGATCTCTATAAAGCAATTGTTAGTAAGGCTTATAATGTAAAGACTGAAGACTTTGGACAAACTAGAATGATTCCTATTAAGGCTGTATATTCTCAAGGAAATGCTAAAGAAAAGATTCTCCCAACATTATTAGAAGTAAAGATTGGTGATGTTAATGTTAAAAACATTAAAGAAGACTATTTAATTCCTGTAGGACTTGAGAATGAGAAAACAGGTAATTCTAAAATTGATAAACTTCTTCAAAAGTTAAACGCTGATTACAAATCTCTTAGTGAAAAGAAAGTAACACCTGAAGAAAAAGGAGAGAAAGCATTACAATTGAATGCGTTATTCACTGCAATCAGACAGTTGCAGATGAAGCAAAACATAGAACCTTTATTGAACCAAGCTAAATTGTTGAACAAACGCATTAAGAATATTATTAAAACGTTTAACGAAACTTGGGTGGGTACAAATCCTAAAGACTATTCAGATGCTCAACTTGATGCATTTACAAAAGAACTAGCTGATGCTGAAAAAACTTTAAGGACGTATACCAATCTTTATATAGATCTTAAATCTTTATTCCCAGAGAACATGACTGCTGAGGATAAAGAACTTAAAGAAAACTTAAGAGACACTGTTGATACTGCTAAAGAAGTTGAAGCAGATCTTCAAGAAGTTATGACAGAATTCACCAGAGACTTTAATGCAAAGAGAGAAGATATTGGAGATGTAACAAAAGCTGAAAAGGTTATTAAGGGACTTGCTAAATGGTTTTCTAGTACAGCAACTTTACAAACTGGTGCTATTGCTGCATTCTTTAAAAAAGCAAACAGAGCATTTACATATGCTGCTATGGAGACTGTTGGTGAAAGTAAGAAGTTATTAAAGTTAAAAGAAGCATACGATCAATTAGCAGCATCTAAAGGACTAAGTAAAAAAGATTACTTTAACCTTATTAAGAAGAAAGGATCTAATGAGCTTATAGATGAATTTGATTCTAAGTTTTATAAATTAGTAAAAGAGAAAATTGCTGATAAAGATTATGATTGGATTAAAGAAAATATAGATGTTGATAAGTATAAAGAGTTTTTAGAAGAAAAGAAAAGGACTGAAATAGAAAGAATCAAAGCAAAGGCTGACAATAGAATTGGTACAGACTTTGAAAATGATGCTGAAGAAACTAAAGAGATAGCTCAAGTAAATAAGTTATATGATCTTTCCACTGCAACTAGTGCTGGATGGTTTCAATATAACCTTGTTAAAAAGTTTCCTAAACGTAGCACATGGGAATCAAAAGAATGGAAAGAGTTAAACAATAGTGGTAACAAAGCAGCAAAAGACTTCTATGATTATATAATTGATAGGAACGAATACTATCAATCTATAGGATATATTAATAGAGGAGAAGCTAGAACATTTCTTCCCTGGGTTAGAAAAGGACTAGTTGAAAAGATGGTGATGGGTGGAAATATTTCTTTAGGAGAACAATTCTTGACAAGTATTTCAGTGGATGAAGGTGATGTAGGTTTTGGTAAATACGATCCTTACACAGGTGAGATAATAAATTCTATTCCTACATATTTTACAAGAGAGATAGATGGTGAAGTTAGTGAAGATCTTTTTAAAACAATGGCTCTATATAATGAAATGGCTATTAAGTTTAAATTTCTTTCTAACATTGAACAACAATCATTAGATCTTATAAGGATTGAAAGAAATAAATCTGCTATTGCAACATCCACCTTTGGTAAAGCTAAGTTTAAAGATGGGGTGCTAGATGAATCAGAAAGTAATGCTAAGAATGCAGAGCTTCTTGAGAACATGGTGAAGGCTACATTATATGGTCAAAAGTATTTACAAAGTGAAACCTTTGACCAAGTGTTAGGAACTGTTGGAAAGTTTGCTGAAAAGATAAATAAAAAATTAGGAGTTAAAGTTTTGCCAGAAGGATTTGAAGGAAAACAAATTTCTGTAAATAAGGTGGTTTCTACAATGAATCGCTTTTTCCAAACTAAAACATTAGGTCTTAGTTTGTTAGCTCCTACCTCTAACTTATTTGGAGGTTCTGCACAAGCACTTATTAATGCTGGAAAGTATTACACTAAGAAAGATTATGCTTCTTCTGAAATGTGGATTAATGCTAAAATGTTAGGAGGAGTTGATGCTCAAGAAAGAATAAACTTCATTGGGGCACTTGATTATTTCTTACCACTCACTGAGAACTACAATAAAGACTTTGCTAAAAAACTTTCTTTAACAAAACTTAGTCAAGAGAATATACAAGATGCAATGTTTTATTTGATGAGAAATTCAGATAAGCATGTACAAACAGTTAACTTCAGAAGCTTTATTGCAAACTCAATTGTTGAAAATGGTCAAGTTGTAAACTCTAGAGAGTTTCTAAAGAGCACCGCTGAGTATAGAGATATGTATTCAGGAACTGAACAAGAAAGAAAAGCACTAGCTGATAAGTTTGAGAAAGATGTAAAGACACTTAATGAAACTAAAGGTGTGTTAAAGGTTGGTAAGGTAGTTGATGGAGAGTTTGTTATTCCTGGAGTTGAGCAAAAGTCTGATAGTATTGTAGCTCTTAGAGCAAAGATTCAACAGGTTACATCAGATGCTATGGGTAATATGACAGAAGCAAACAAAAGACTAATGAACTTAACCATCTATGGAGATAGTGCAATGATGTTTAAGAATTGGGTTCCTAGACTAGTAGATGTTAGATTGGGCAATCTTAAATATAATTCTGCTTCAGATGCGTATGAATGGGGAAGAATGAGAACATTGTTTAGTGTAATGTCCTTTGATGTAATCAAAAGTATTGGCACATTAAAGAATTCTATATTAGCTAATGATAAGGGCATTAATGCAATTAGAGAAATATATGAAAAAAAGAAAGCTGAATATGAAAGAGAAACAGGGAAAGAATTTAAAATGACTGCTTCTGAGTTCACTGACTTATTTAGAAACAACATCAGAAATCAAATGTATGATGTAATGGCTCTTGCTATAATGTTTGCTTTACACTTAGCTCTTAAAGCAAATGCTCCTGATGATGATGAAGATCCACAAGTTAAGAATGCTCATAAATTTATGTTGAGAGCTACAGATAAACTTGTTGATGAGATTTCATATTTCTATAACCCTGCAAGTTTCTATCAATTAGTTTCAAGTGGTGTGTTCCCATCAATGCAATTGCTTACAAACTTTGAAAAGATATTTACAAACTTTATGCAATCAACATATGGTCTTCTTACAGGAAATGAAGAGCTTAGAGAGAATGCCCAAACAATAAAATATATAATGAAAACTTTCCCTGTAACAAATCAGATACAGCAATATCTACCAATATTCTATCCAGAGCTTGCAAAAGATCTTGATATTAGAATGCAATCAACCTCTGGTTTTGCTAGGTAAAATATATAATATACATTGCTATATTATACCTATTACTTTTTTTTAACACATTGATTATACATTATTTTAATTAAATTTGCAACTATGAGAACAGCTGCTATTTGCCCTACATGCGCAACATATGAAAATGCTTTATGTATCATTTATAATGGTGCCTACCTATCTAATATAGATGCAGTGCCATTAGATTCTATCGAAGCTATTTTAGTAAAGACTAATGCTAGAGTTCAAATTCTAGCCAATAAATCTATTGATGGAACTTTTGCTGCTAACAGCGATACACTCTATCCATCTCAGAAAGCAGTTAAAACTTACGTAACTTCTGTAGCTGCTACATTACAACCATTATTAGGTTTCACTCCAGAGAATGTAGCTAATAAATCTACAGACGTAACCTTTGCTGCTAATTCTAACACTCTCTATCCCACACAAGCAGCTGTTAAAGCATACATTACAGCAAATAGTTCTGCTAAAATATCTCCATATATCAATAATGATATTCTCACTGTTACTTCAGGAAATCCTGTAGATAGTGGTAAGTCATTTTCTGTAGATGGAAATTTTGCTTCAAACAGTGATGTATTAATTCCTACACAAAAAGCTACAAAAACATATGTAGATGCATCTGTTTCAGGACTTTTAGATGATAGAGGTAATTATACACCTAGTGTAAGTAACCCTGGAACATGGCCTTCAACAGGTGGTTCTGGTATAGGTGGTGCTATTAGAAAAGGTGATCTTTGGTATATAGCAGCTGATGGTTATTTAGGAACAACAGCTGTAGTTACAGGATCTAACTTTAGAGCTATTGTAGACACTCCTGGACAAACTGCTGGTAATTGGAATATTCTAAATGCAGGAGTAGGATATATTCCTGAAAATCAAAATAATAAATCTACAGATGGCACAATGGCTGCAAATTCTGTAGTGTTATACCCTTCTCAATCAGCTGTAGTAACGTATGTTTCTTCATTCACTTCTGGCGCATATCTTCTTTTAACAGGAGGTACGTTAACAGGAAGTTTAACAGGAAAAAGTGCAGTATTTATTGATAGTAATTCAAATGAGTTGGTTTATTTTCAAAATACAAGCACTGATAATGCAAGTTTTGGTTTTGTTGTAGCTGCAGATGCTGGTATAGGTGCTTCAATATCTAGTACTACTAATACTGCTTTGGTAGCAAATAGTACATCAGGTAATAATGCTAGTTTTGGTCTTGGTAAAGTGGTAATTGATAATGCAGGACAAATTATATTAGGTAATCCTGACGATGATAATGGTGTTAGAATTTATGATAATGGTCTTGTTGCTGTTAGAGGTAATTTTTACAGTACTTTATATCATCCAAATGATACAGCTCTTATGGCATATGCTGAAGATGGTTGGTCTGTAAGATTTGGAAGTGGTGGAATAGGATTATCCATCCCATCTAGTAATAATGTTTTAATTGGAACTTTAACTGATGATGGAACCAATAAACTACAAGTTACAGGAAATACTAAAATAACAGGAACATTAACTTCAACAGGCACTATAACAGGAACAACTGGTGCAGTAATTAGTGGATCTGCAGGATTTACAGTTACTCCTAGTGGTCGTACATTAATAGGTACAGCTAGTGATGATGGGATTAATAAATTACAAGTTACTGGATCAGGAGAATTAACTGGTAATTTACAAGCAAATAAAATTTCTACAATAAATGATTTTACTCATCCTACGGGATGGATATCAGCAGAAGCACTATATGCAAATAGTGAAATTTTTGTTGATGGTGATGGTCAATTTAATGGAGATGTTACTGCTGCATCATTTACTCTTGAGACATTAAACACAGCACCTTCAAGTAGTTTTGACACAGGAACTCTTGGAGAAATTAGAATCACAGCTGGGTATATTTATGTATGTATTGCAACTAATACGTGGGTAAGAGCACAATTATTAACTTTCTAAAATATAAAACAATGATAATTACAAAATTAACAAACCCAATCCCATTTTTTAATGTGGAAGTTACACAGATTTCTTGGGAAGTTTCCTATCCATCTCTTAAAATGTATTATGTAATGCAAGACGCAGAAGGGAGTATATTAAATACTGGTAATTGGGATGTTCCTGAAGAACTAATTTCTCAATGGGGTCCTGATAGTATTATTGGAAATGCATTAGTTGCAGCTGCTCCTTGGATAATTGCCACAACTACAACCACAACTACAGCTATACAAACAATTGAAACTTTGTAATCTAATTCTATGGCAAACGAACCATCATACAAACTAGAGTTACATAATATGGAAATACGATTATCTGAAATGGAAGATAAAATTGATGTAATTGATACAAAGTTGACACAGGTAGTTGATGCAATATTAGGAAACCCTCTTACAAAAGCAGGAGGATTAATGCATGACATTGATGTAATGAAAATGCAAATACAAGTTCTTGAGCAAAAACAAGTTAATGTGGATGACTTTAAAAAGAAAATTGCATGGACAATAGGTATTATTGTAACAATTGGAGCAATTATACAATTTGTAGCATCAGTTTATTCAACTGTTAAACGTTAATTATGAAATTTGGAATAAAGCAATATTGGAAACCCACTCCTAAAAAAATTAGAAAACTAGCTGATGCAATTATTTCAGCTTCTGTTTTTGCAGGAACTATATCATCATTGAATGATAGACCAATGATTGCTACAATTATTTTTGTATCTGGATTTGTTTGTAAAATTGTATCTAATTTTTTCAGCGAAGAAGAAACCCCTGTTATATAATGAATTCTAAGAATATATCATACATTGTCATTGCTATCCTAGTTATAATTATTTATTTAGGGAGGTGTTCTAATTCTACGATTATAACTTCTCCTAAAATTATAACTATTATAGATACAATTACAATAACTGACACTGTAAAGTCTAAACCTAAGTTTATCAAAGGTGATAGTATTCCATATGCAAAATGGGATACAATGTATATTCCTGACACTTCTTATAGAGGTCTTAAGAGACAATACTTTGAAATGGCTAATAACTACCTATCTAATAGGTATTATAGTGATACACTAAAAATTAAAGACTCTATTACTGGTTGGATTTTTGTTACAGATACAGTACAAAAGAATCTATTAACTGGTAGAGGATATGCTTATTCCCTAAGCTACCCTAAAGTGACTACAATTATAACATTGCCTGCTCCTAAAGTTAGGCAGGTTTATATAGGAGGTCAACTATCTGGTAATCAATCTAGTCCTATTTCTAAAGCAGAAATAGGATTATTATATAAAGATAAAAAAGATCAAATATTTGGAGTGCACCTAGGTTATTCAAATCAAATAGAATTTGGAGTCTCTAGTTATTGGAAAATTAAATTAAAATAAACCACATGTTAAAGAAAATTATCACATTTATTAAGTCTTTGTTTGGAATTCATGAAACATTAAAATGTCCTTCTATTAATTTTACAATAGGTAAAAAAGAAGAAGAAATCATTAATGACTTTCCTATTTTTCCTAATATTTCACATAGTGCATTTGATGAAACTTTTCCTCCTAAAAAGAAGAAGAGAGCGTATAAGAAAAAAGTAAAAACTGTAAACGATGCTGGACTTAAATAAATTAAAAGGACATGTTCCTGATGGTGTATTAGCTCAAATTCCAGATGTTATATCTAAGTTTGAAATTAATACAGCTCAACGTTTAGCTCATTTCTTAGCTCAATGTGCTCATGAATCTGGGAATTTTACACTTACACAAGAAAATCTTAATTACAGTGCTAAGGGATTGCGTAATACATTTCGTAAGTATTTTCCTACAGATGCATTAGCTGCTGCTTATGAACGTAAGCCAGAGAAAATAGCCAACAAAGTTTATGCTAATAGAATGGGCAATGGTCTAGAAGCTTCTGGTGAAGGGTTTAAATTTCGTGGCAGAGGGTATATCCAGCTTACTGGTAAAGAAAATTACACAGCATTTGATGCTTTTGTACCAGAAGATATACTTAGTTCTCCTGAATTAGTAGGTAGTAAGTATCCTTTACTATCTGCTGCATGGTTTTTTCATAAAAACTGTCTTAAAAAAGCAGATCTTCCTAATGCTGCAACAGCTGTAAGTAGATGTGTAAATGGTGGAACCATTGGTTTGGAAGACAGGATTAAACATTTTAACAACTATTATAAATTACTTGCATAATGGCAAAATCAACAAGTAACCCAAGTAAGGTTGGATCTAGAAAAAAGGGTAAAGCAAAAAAAGGATCAGGTCCTAAAGATAAAAGTGTTTCTAAATACAGAGCACAAGGTAGATAAAATAACTATTATAGTTATTTGAAATTATTACAATTGATTAAGATTATATATCTTTGTTATTATAAATTAATATGAATACAACCTGCTCAGCTGAAGTTTGTCCTGTTATATTGAATAGCACCTGCGTATTTTATGAAGGTGCTAATTTAGTGTATATAGGTGTAACATCTGGAGATAACATTCAAACAGCATTACAAAAAATTAATGCTAAGGTTGAAGATGCTGGACTTGGGTATATATTTACTAATGGTATAATACAAACAACTCCTGGAGCTCCTGTAGGACTAGGAGGAGCACTTATTAATAACACTACTATAAATGGAAATTATACATTAACTTTTACAGGAAGTTTAGAATCTTCTAAATTAATAACTACAGGAGGAACTTCTTCTGAGTTTGTTAAGGGAGATGGATCTCTTGATAGTAATTCCTATCAATTGACTGGTAACTATATTACAGCTCTTACAGGAGATGGAACAGCTAGTGGTCCAGGATCTTCATTATTTACATTAGCCAATGTTAATTTATATGCTGGTACATTTGGAACAAGCACACAAGTTCCTGTAATTACAGTGAATAATAAAGGTCTTGTAACAAGTATTTCAACTACATTAATATATATTCCTTCAGATCAATTATTAATTACAGGAGATGTTTTTGGTGTTGGTTTTACAGGAAACTACACAACATTAACTCTTAATACAGTTAATACTAATGTATATGGAACAAATACTTTATTAAAGTTTTCTGTAAATGGTAAAGGACTTATAACTTCTGCTTCTCCAATTACAAACTTTGATATTACAGGACTATTGGGATATACACCAGTTCCAAATAGTAGAACTCTTTCTATTAATGGTGTAACATACGATCTTACAGTTAATAGAAGTTGGACAGTTGATGGTCTTCCTTCTCAAGGAGGTCATGCTGGTCAGTTTCTTACTACAGATGGTTCTGTTCCTAGTTGGGCAACAATTCCTATATCAGGAGGAACTGTAACAAATGTATCTGTAACTTCTGGAACAGGTATTTCTGCAAGTGTAGCAAACCCATCTACAACTCCAAACATTACTATAACTAATACAGCTCCTGATAGAACAGTAGTGTTAAATAATGGTACAGGAATTTCTGTTACAGGAACCTATCCTAATTTTACTATCACTAATACAGGAACTACATCTATTTCAACATTACAACAAGTAGTAAATGTTGGTAATGGTATTTCTAATTTTGGAGGTTCTGGAACTGCTGATATTCAATCTACAAATTTTACAAGTAATAGAACACTTTATTTAAATAATAATGGTTTTGCTACAATTAAAATAGAAGATAATCTTAATGGAACCCATTATACTATTATTGATATTGATACACTTAACTTAAATGGAACATCTTACAACTGGTCAAGTATTGTAAGTCCTGCAGTTCCCACTCTTCAACAAGTAACTGATGTAGGAGCAACAACTACTAATTCAATAGTTATAAATCCAAATGTATCAGGATCTGCTAATTTATCTTTATATTCAAATCCAAATAATACGGCATTGTCAGTAGTAATGACTGGTGCATTGTCAAGGGGAATTGAAATTGTGAATTATGATAGTAGTGGTACTTTCCCATTTAATTATAGTTTATTTGATGGTGATGCTTCATATATCCCATTAACTACTATTAACGATGCAGGTGAATTAACTGCTAAAAAATTAATAAAACAAGGAGGTACATCAAGCCAATATCTTATGGCTGATGGTAGTGTGACTACAGGAGGATTTGAAATGAATTTTATGTTAATGGGAGCTTAAAAAAATATTATGCCAAACGTATACAAAATATTAGGACAAAACAGTCCATCAGCAACAACAGAAACAGTGTTATATACTGTTCCTAGTCTTACATCTTCTGTGTGTAGTTCTATTTCTATATGTAATAGAGGTGCTACACAGACAACATTTAGAATTTCTGTATCTCCAGCAGGAGCTGCTACAGCTAATAAAGATTATCTTTATTATGATGTAACATTAGCAGGTAATGATACATTTATTGCTACAATAGGTGTAACACTTGCAACAACAGATGTAATTAGAATTTATTCAGGAAACAATAACCTATCCTTTCAGGTATGGGGTACAGAAATAAGTTAATATATGGCACAAAATTATTCAGGATATAGTATAATAAGTCCAGCTATTTCATATGCAAACTCTCCAAATATAGATGCATTTGGTAGACTTAGGGTTAGTAATCCATTTACATTATTTGACTCTAGTCATAGATATGCAGATAATGGGTTGTGGTCTACATCTACTGCTACAAGTGGAGCAGCTGTATTTAATGCAGATCAAGGTCTTGTTGATTTAAATGTTACAGCAGCAAGTGGTTCTCAAGTTCTTAGAGAAACCGTAAAAGTATTTTCTTATCAACCTGGAAAAAGTTTACTTGTATTATCAACATTTACAATGTCTCCTGCTAAAACAAATCTTAGACAAAGAATTGGATATTATGGAGCAGCTAATGGTTATTATTTAGAACAAAATAATAGTACAGTTAGTTTTGTTGAAAGAACTTCAATTTCAGGTTCATTAGTAAATACACCTGTTGCTCAATCAAGTTGGAATGTTGATCCTATGAATGGAACAGGTCCTAGTGGAATAACACTTGATTTAACAAAAGCTCAAATTTTATTTATGGATCTTGAGTGGTTAGGAGTAGGTACAGTTAGAATGGGGTTTGTTATAGATGGTAATTTTTATGTTTGTCATAAATTTCATCATGCTAATATAATTGCATCTACATATATTACTACTGCTTCTTTACCATTAAGATATGAAATAACAAATACAGGTGCTACAAGTGGGGTAAGTACATTAAAACAAATATGCTCCACTGTATTATCTGAAGGAGGATATCAACTTAATGGTTCTCAATTTGCAATTAATACTCCTATTGGAACTTCATACACTCTTACAACTAAAGAATTATATTACCCAGTATTAGCAATAAGATTAAAGAATACAAAATTAGATAGTGTTACAATACTATCTGCATTAACATTATTAGCAGATACAACTGGTGAAAAATATAATTGGCAATTAAGAACAGGTGAAACCAATTTAGTTGGTGGAGGTACATGGCTTACTGCAGGATCAGATTCTACTGTAGATTATAATATTACAGGTACTAGTGTATCTGGGGGAAGAATAATATCAAGCGGGTTTTTTAGTTCAACAACAAATACTGGAAGTTCTGTATCTTTATTTAAAGATTCAATGTTTAGATTTCAATTAGAAAGAAATACGTTTACAGGTATTCCATTCGAAATGATTTTGTCGGTAACGGCATCACAAAATAATAGTAAAGTATTTGCTTCCTTAGATTGGGAAGAAGTAACAAGATAATTAAAATAATAAAAACAGTTTGGCACAAGGAACAACCAAAGGAGTACCAATAGATATAGATCCACTATTAGCAAATAATAGTGACCTTCTTGTGCCATCACAAAAAGCTATAAAAACATATGTTGATACAGAAGTTTCACAAACAGTAACATCAGTTGCTGCTTTAGCATTAGGTACTACAGGTAATGATTTAAGCTCAACAGTTGCTAATCCAACTACTACACCTGTTATTACACTAAACGTACCTGATGCAAGTGCAACGGCTAGGGGTGTAATTACTACAGGACCTCAAATTATTGTAGGTTCAAAAACATTTAGTCCAACGGTTACAGCTTCAGGTGCTATTGCAAGGGGTACTTATTTAACGCCTATTTTAAACGCAGCAGCAAGCGGTGATGTGTTGGTAGGTTTAGATGTTGCACCAACATTTGTGGGAGGTATAGCTACTGTAAATATATCTTCGGGGGGAACACTATATACAACGGGAACTTATACTAATGTGCCATTTACGGGAGGTAATGGGGCTGGAGCAATAGCAACTATTGTAGTAGCAGGGGGAACAGTAACAACTGTTACAATTACAACAGCAGGTACTGGCTATTATATTGATAATATATTAAGTGCTGCTTCTGCTAATATAGGAACTACAGGTAGTGGATTAAGTATAATTGTAGCAAGTTTAGCTACCAATGTTTCTTCTTATGCGGCAAAAATTAATGGTTCAATTTTAAATACAATAGGGAATACTTCTTTATATACCTCTAATGTAGTTAATAATTCGTTAACATTACATACCCAAACACCAACAATAGCTAATTTCTTTTTACGGGCAGATGGTACAAATGTATTTTTAAATGCAGCAAATAGTTCTGGAAATATATTTTTCAGAATTGGGAACACTACTCGAGGTCAATTTATGCCTACAACTGGTAATCTTATTTTACAGAATTCAGGTACATTTACTGATAATCTAGCAAGATTGCAAGTACAAAATGGAACAGGACAAGGTGATGGACAAATAGGTACTGAATTATTAAGTGCAAGTGGATGGACTTCAACTGGTTGGACGGGTT
>Ga0315294_10000061_pt1 | contig 102988 bp, 96 predicted proteins | sample YL17G13_40_MG_FD_203626 | JGI IMG/M metagenome (GOLD analysis project Ga0315294, IMG submission 203626) | Sediment microbial communities from Yellowstone Lake, YNP, Wyoming, USA - YL17G13_40 | ecosystem: Environmental > Aquatic > Freshwater > Lake > Sediment | place: USA: Wyoming | collected...
CTGGTGGGCGTTCGCCGACGAACTCGTCGCGAAGTACGACGACGGTTACGTAAGCATACCCGGAGACCGGGCCAACGAGGTCGGATACCCGGAGGAGTGGCGCGACGCGGTCGGGTACGCCGACGGGCCGACAACGTATAGTAAGCCGCGATAATGTTGCTTCCCTGCAACCAAGGAAAAACCGCCCGGCTTAACGGCCAAAAAAAACGTTGAACCTAACTGTTTTTTGCACAGTAAACGGATTCGGATAGTTGCAAGATAGAGTTTGAGAAAAACCCGAAGAAATACTTCGGCTAATTTCACCTTTTTAACCACTTCTTTAACCTTCAGCGAAAGGAATCCGTATGCCTTGCGGAAAAGAGCATCCCCACACCCACAAAGACCCGGTCTGCGGGATGGATGTGGAGCATAACGAAGACGCCGTCAGCAGTATGTTTGAGGGCGAGACCTACTACTTCTGTTGTGAGGGCTGTAAGGACGAATTTCACGGCAATCCGACTAAATACATCAGCTAGTAGTGTCTAAAAATGCCAATCTGGTCACCACCGACCCAGTCTGTGGCATGACTGTAGAGCCGGGCAAAGAAGCCGGCAGAAGCACTTACCACGGCAAGACCTATCTATTTTGCTCATTAGGTTGCAAGCAAAAATTTGATACCGACCCGGATACCTACCTCCGTCCGGCAAAAGGCCGGCAGATAGCATCATCTGAGATGATGCCATCTGCCGGTGAAGTTCCCTTTAGCAGCGCCTCCCAGCACCTTTCCTTCACTGTGCTGGGAATGGACTGCGCCTCCTGTGTCCAAAGAATTGAGAAGACCGTCTCCGCTATGCCCGGCGTCGTCCAAGCCCTAGCCAACCTCTCCTCCGAAACCCTCACCGTAGAGTTTTTGCCAAAACAGGTCGCTCTGTCAAAAATTGTTTCTACCGTTGAATCGCTGGGCTACCAGGTTCCCCTGACCAGGCTGGATTTGCCGGTAGGGGGGATGACCTGTGCCTCCTGCGTGAAAACCATTGAGGAAACCCTTCTACGCCTGCCCGGGGTGGTGGAGGCAAACGCCAATTTTGCCAGCGAACGGGTCTCAGTCGGCTTTCTGGCCGGCACCGTAGAGGTTGGCGAGATAAGAAAAGCCATCGTCGGTGCCGGCTACACCGTTTTATCCACAGCGACAGGCGGAGAAACTGAGGTTGATGTTGATGCCGCCCGCAGAAAAACCTATCTAGCCCTGCTCCGACGTTTCCTCGTCTCTCTCATCCTCACTATACCTATTTTCCTGCTCTCTTTGTCCTCCATGCTACCCATCCTCAGGGGTATGGCAATGGAACCTCTCCCCTACCTTCTATTTGCCCTGACCCTACCAGTTCTCATCTACAGTGGCATGCCCTTCTTTCGCGGCGCCTGGGGTCAACTGAGGCATTTCCGCGCCGATATGAACACCCTGGTGGCAGTAGGCACTTCCTCGGCGTTTCTTTACAGCGCCGTCGCCACCTTCTACCCGGTCTTCTTCTCCGCCATCGGACAAGCGGGAGACCTCTACTACGATTCCACCGCGGTCATCATCACCCTCATATTGCTGGGAAGGCTTTTGGAAGCTAGAGCCAAGGGCAAAGCGGGCGAGGCGCTCAAAAAACTGGCCGGGCTATCCGCTAAGACCGCCCGAGTTTGGCGCGGTGGTTCGGAGTTGGAGATTGCGGTTGACCAGGTTTTGGCTGGCGATATCGTTGTCGTCCGCCCGGGGGAGAAGATTCCCGTTGATGGGGTTGTTGTTGAGGGTTACAGCGCCGTGGACGAATCAATGCTGACCGGCGAACCTATGCCCGCGGAGAAGAAGGCGGGAGATAATGTATTCGGCGCCACCATCAATAAAAGCGGGACATTTCGCTTTCAGGCTACGAAGGTGGGTAAGGAGACGGCACTCGCCCAGATAATCAAACTGGTGGCGGAAGCCCAGGGGAGCAAAGCGCCGGTGCAGAGATTGGTAGACCGCATCGCCGCCATATTCGTTCCCGTGGTCATCGGAATAGCCGTCCTCACTTTGCTCATCTGGTTAATCTTCGGCCCTGCCCCCAGCCTTTCCCGCGCCCTGGTCAACTTCGTCGCTGTGCTCATCATCGCCTGTCCCTGCGCTCTAGGCTTGGCTACGCCGACAGCCATCATCGTGGGCACCGGTCGGGGGGCGCAGCTGGGCATACTCATCAAGGATGCGTCGGCACTGGAGCAGAGTGCGGAACTAAAGACCATAGTTCTGGACAAAACCGGCACTCTCACCAAGGGTGAGCCGGTGATTAGTGATATTGTCCCTGTGGTTGGAGAGGATGAGAGAAGCGTGCTGGCTTTGGCTGCCGCTTTGGAATATGGTTCGGAACACCCTCTGGGGGAGGCGGTCCTGCGCCGGGCGGAAGAAGAGAAAGTGAAATATCCTAAAGCTTTTGATTTTTCGGTTTTGGAAGGATTGGGGGTGAAGGCGAAGGTTGACGGTGAGCTCTGCCATCTGGGCAACGACCGTCTGATGGCATCGCTGGGCATTGATACCTCTCCGCTTGCCGAGCATGCCAATAGCTTTTATGCTCAGGGTAAGACGGTGGTCTATTTAGTCCGGGGCAAGAAGTTGGTCGGAGCGCTAGCCGGCAGTGACACTCCCAAGGAAAGCTCTGCCGGAGCTGTGGCAAAACTGAAAGCTATGGGCTTACAAGTCTTAATGCTTACCGGGGACAACCCCCGCAGTGCTCAAGCCATCGCCTCCCAGCTGGGCATAGAGCGAGCCATCGCCGAGGTATTGCCGGCGGATAAGGCAAAGGAGATAGCCAATTTACAGAAAGGCGGTTTCAGGGTGGCGATGGTCGGCGACGGCATAAACGACGCACCGGCCTTAGCCCAGGCGGATGTGGGCATAGCCATGGGAAGCGGAACGGATATCGCTCGGGAGGCGAGCGGGATAACCATCTTGGGAGATGACCTGCGTGCGGTGCCCAACGCCATCGCCCTATCCCGACGGACAATGGCTACCATCAAGGGCAATCTCTTCTGGGCGTTCATCTATAATATCATCGGCATACCCATCGCCGCCGGTCTTCTCTACCCTTTCTTCGGCATTCTGCTCAATCCGATGATAGCGGCGGGAGCCATGGCAATAAGCTCGGTCTTCGTGGTAACCAACAGCCTGCGCCTGCGCGGTTTCAAAGGGGCAGGTTAGATTTTTTAGGATTTGCAAAAGACAGGAGTGCCGGTTGTTTCCCATCTTTTTTCTTTCCCTGAAAAGTGTATTCTGTTAAGATTACATCCTGAATTCTCCGCCATATCTCATTTTCTCTGTCCGAAGGTAGGATGAACTCTCCGATGAGCCTCACCCAAAGCGATTACTGGAATAAGCTTTGCTCCGCCTCCCTGACCTCCATCGTCAACGACCAGAAGGTTCAGCTCCCCGACCTGAAGGGTAAGGTTTTGGCGGTAGCGTTATTGGACCAGACCGGGGCCACCGCTTTTGATAAGCTCCAGGACGCGGAGTATGCCGACCTGCTTTTGGAACCGAATTTAGCGGTGGCGGTGGTAGTCTGCCTATCCGACCTGTCCCCGGTAATGCGTCCTCTTGCCCTGGGGTTGCTCCGCGCAGTTCTGCGAGATATGATTATCAGCATAAAGGATAAGTGTTTTGAGCAGGGCAAGGTTCCTCCGTCAGATTTGGAGCAGAGGTTTCTCATTCTACTCCCTCCGGAAGACGATGCGGATTTTGAATCGCCGAAGGAAGGACTGACATATATGTGGGTGGTATCGCCGTCCGGGGAGATACTGGAGAGTTACTCGGGCGCCGGCGGCTTGACCGAGGCGATAGATAAATTGAAAGAGGTGCTGGTGGAGTATAAGGACAGCTAGCGAACAAACGCATATGCGTTTGTTCGTTTTGGGAGAATTGGCATTTTTATGCCAATTCTCCACGCTCCATTGAAAAAAAACCAAAAATAAACTGCCCCGCTATTTTTGCGGGGCAGGGCTTTTGTTGGGGGGGGGTTACTTGTTTTTTATTTTATTCTGTAATTTATTTCAATTTCTTCGGATAAAGCCCTATATAATTTTTTAACTTCAAAATCTATACCTAGGATTTTGAATAATTCAGTATCTAAATACAGTCTATGCTTGTTAATTCTAGTGATTTGATATAATAAGTTTGGAAATTCTATATCTAAGATAGAATGCAATAGTTGATTTATTAATTGTTTCTGATTGTCAGACAATTGATTGAAGGTAGGTAATAAAATATAACTCATATCTTGACCATGTATATGTATAAAATTCTCAGTTGAATCTTCTTTAAAAATATAAAGTTGAAGTAAAGAAATAATAGAATTAAAGACTACTGTCTGGAAAAAATAATCTTCAGCTTTTACGCATTTAAGCTGATTAGTCGGATAAAAATAATTATCCGATAAAAAAGAGCAGAAATAATTATTTTCTGAATCCCATCGCATCCTACTTGTTATAACAGCTTTTGTTTTAGATTTAAATATATCACTCTTAATATCCTCCCAGTTGATAGAATGCTTAAAACCTGATATTTTAATTAATTGGTCAAAACCTTCAAAGCTATCTATTATTAAATAATCTAAATCATTATCATTAAGATGAATTCTATTAATACCGGTAGCTGTACGTAGTGAAGGTAGAACACAATTTCTGGGTATTGTGTAATAAATCTCAGTATTTTTTATTTGAACTTTTAATTCATAGTCATTTTCATTTACAAGTATAAGATAGGCGTTTTTAATTCTAGAAATATCATTAGGGTCTTTCGATGGTCTGGTTACTATTAAAACTTTATTTATTCCTTTTGGTCTGGGACCCCAAGCTTCAATAATTAATTTATTGTCTGCAAGAGTAAACAAAGGATTTTCTTTAAGCATATTAACAAAATTTGAGATTATTGTGGTATTCTTGGGTGTTATTACGTTTAAATAAAACATAATATTATTCTTGGATTCTTTTATTTTTTCTAAGCCAACCCATTTAACTGAAAAATCATCATCATCATAAACAATATTCTCTTTAACGCCTTTTATTCTTTTACCAATTAATCTTGCTTTTTTAATACTAATTTCTCCTATATCCTTTTTTATGAACACAAAAGCACAATATTTTCTCTTAGTATTCAATTCAAAAACTGTCAAAACATCCCGGAATATTGAACTCTCAGAAAAAGCAAGATTTTTCAGAGCTTTAACAACATATGTTAAATTTATTTCTGATTTATCAGCAAAAAAAATATTTCTAAGATTATCGGTTTCTCTCCCTCGAAATATTGCAATAGGAATTACTGCAGCAATTTTTCCACCATCTTTTTTCAGTAAATATTCATATGCCAATCCTAAAAATTTCCCCCACATTCCTATACCCTGTCCCCATCCACTCCATGTTTTATTAATATTATTTCTATATGCCTTTGGTAATCTCTCCATCTTTGTAAAAGGAGGATTCATTAGCACAAGATCAAATGAATTTGGTTTTATTGATATCGTTTCGTACTTCTCAGTGCTTGAATCAATTGTATGTTTAGTCAAAGTATCCATTATTCCTGTTATTATCTTCTGTGATTCTCTTAAATATATTGATGGCAAATCTAATAAGCTATCTCCTACTGCAGTAAGTGTTCTATCTGTTATATCTTCAATATTCTGTAAAGAAAGATTTAAAGATGTTAAATGTACAGCAAAAGGCATAATATCAATTCCATAGAGATCATTTTCTATAAATCGTTTATGATAATCCTTTTTATCATGCTTTAATAACTCTTTCTTCCTTTTATACGCACTTACAAGTAGTGTCCCAGAACCACAAGCAGGGTCTATTACTAAATCATTTTCACTGTCTATAGATAGCATAGATAGTATCTCAGCACTCTGCGGCCTAGTATAAAATGCTGCTAATATTTTTCTTGTTTTATGTGGTAGAAGATCATGAAAGAATCTCCCTAAAATATCATGCTCCAGCTTATCTATAGGTAAATTTATAATATGTCTAATTATGTTGTTTACTTCTTCTATGATTTTTATATTCCTTGGTAGCATCGCAACAACATTAACATCATATATTGCTTTAAAATCAATTGTCTGAATATGATTAAAGCGTATAAGAATCTCCTGTATATTATCTATTTCTTTTAATGGTGATAATTCAGTGTTCTTTAATGATAATATGTGATAAAACAAAAGTTGATTTATGAATATATAAGCCAATAAATCAATTAATGATGTATTCCAATCTGCATCATCTTCTTCTGCTATAGCAGTGAATAATTCGAAACTTCCTACAGGAGTTTCATATACTTGATCACCAATTTTTTGTTCCCTTAATGTCATTGAGAATTCTTCTGTTACTTTCCTCAATGCCTCAACAACTGTGTTAAAATCTATTTCGGGTTTTTTTATATCTTTTTCAATAATCTCCTTAATAACTTTAATTAAATCATAAATATTTCCCTTCTCAAATCTTTCAAATGCCTTTCCCTTAATTTGATATATACCTTCAATATTTGTCCTTTTTACTATATCCCTTAACGCTTCTTCTGAATTATATATGGATATAGATTGTCTTGCACTTTCTGGAAAAATTATTACAATTGAGTTATCCCAATGTAATTGACTGTTATAATTATATAACTGTTTTAATGCCATACTCAACTTTACACTATAGTTTCCCATCTCTGTTTCCGATATTATTTTCGTCCCTTTATATTCTAATAGATGGTCAGGTTGTTTATTTCCCTCGAGAGTCGCCTGAGCTATCTTATGGAAACCAGTTTCCATAAAGATTTCAGATAGTACATCATTTAACGTATCTTCACTGATTTTTTGCATTTTTCTCTCTTTCCATATAAAATGGCAATTCTATCCTTTCTTATATCGATAAAATGATACTAATTTCACCCCCACCCCCTACTTATTCCCCAGCTCCCCGGCCTGCGGGCTAATCCAGCCGGACAGACCTCCCTGGGAGGCGACTAAATATACACCTGTAGCCGGATTGTCCAGCACCACAATCTCGCTTCCGCTGGCTATAGTTCCGCAGGAAGCCCAGTCCTTATTAGCGCTGTGGCGCACCGCTACTCCTCCGGAGGCGATAACCTTATACGCAAAGTCAGCGGTGTTGAAAGTGTTTTTCAGGGCTGCATTGTAAATGCTCTCGGCGCCATAGATAGCAAGGCTAGTGCCGTCGATGAACGGCTGTAAAAAGTCCTTGCCGGTAACCCGATAAACTTTTCCGGATTCTCCCCAGGTTACATAAGTCAGAGCGATATAGGGGGTGGTATATCCCTTGGCTTTGTTCTCGCTGTAGGAGGCGAAGACCACCGGATATGCGGCAACAATCAGCGCCTTTAATCCGGCTTCAGCGTCGCCGGCGGTGAGGGAAGAGCGGGAATCGGATATGATAATGTTGATGCGCTGCTCGGAGACGACGGCCACAGAGACGAACGCAGCGGGTGTTACCGCATCCCCCACTTCGGCAAGTTTGGAGAGATATTTATCCTGCATCTCCTGATTTTGCGCACTCCCGCTCACCCCGGAAAGCTCGTCCTCAATCTGCGCAAAAGCCGGAGAAATGGTTACGAACAGACATATTAGAAGAATGGGAACAATACGCATATATCCTCCCGGGAAAAAGATAGGTCATTCCGCTGGTATGATTATAGCACAAATAATTTTCTGACACCATAAAATATCACTGTCCTTTATTGCCAAAATATTGCTCCACATCCAGTTGAAATATCCTGTTTTTTTGCCCGTGCCACCAGAAGGAATAGCCGCTATCGCTCAAAAAAGCGCCGTATTTTGCCAGAAATGGCTCAATATGATAACTGTGATGCCGAAAAGGATAATCCACGACAGGATTATACTGGGTAATCTCGTCTTCGGTAACCCACACCTTTCCGCCCTCCAGCCAGGTTTGATGGAGATATTGTTCCAGATATGCCGAGTTTTCCTCCCAACTGTTCTCTTCATCAAACATAATCTCCAAGCCTATACTGTAGGGTATAGTCTTCAGGTCGGATTGGTAAAACAACTCCCAATCGGCGCCCAATAGGCCGGTAATCAGCATATCCCGGTTCTCAACGCCCATCTGCAGAAGGGTGTGCGCCAAATCCACTGTCGGCGGTTGATGCTGGGCGAAACGGGAGTGGGGATAAATCTCCCCGGTAAAGTTAGCCACAAAAAGCGCTCCAATTAATACATAAGCCAATCGCCGCCCGAGACCTGGCGAAAGCTCGGCAAGCGCCACCCCGGATAGAATGGCGAAAGGCGCCAGCGCAAAGTCCCAAAAGTCCGGGTCCGGAGGATTCCAGAAGACAATCAGAGCGGTAAATAAAAATAAGGCGGCTAATGGCAAGAGTATCGTGGCTTGAGCCCTCCACAGTTTAGCATCGGCAAGTTTTCGGGCTATTAGTATAGCGAGATAGATAAACCCCCCGGCGATGGCGATGAAGAGGGCTATAAAAATAGGTGTGAACCAGTTGAAGACGCGGAAGGCGAGAAAATCGCGGACATAGGAGCCGAAGTATAGCGCCCGCCACAGACCTAATAGCGAATGGGAGATAGTAAGCGGGGTCAGCTTTCCCCAGATTCCCATCTGTCCGTAGAAGGTCAACCAACGAAAGAGCTGGGCTGACGAGGACAATTGCCCCAAAAAGACTCCGGCAGAGAGATAAAAAAGGGCAAGAATTGCTATTGTGCTTCCCACCAGGCAAAGCAGACGCCAATAAGTGGTCTTTTTGCGAGATATTTGCACCAGCATGTAGATTACCGCAGCCAGGAAAGCTGGAAAAGTGAAGTTGTGCAGAAGAAGCATCGTTGCCGAGAGCAAGCCGAGAAAGAGATAATCCCCTATCCCTTCTCTTGCGGGAAGTATAAAAAGAAGATAATAGTAAAGCAAGAGGGTGAAGAAGATGCCGATGGTGTAGGGCTCCCCGCCCATAAAGAAGAACCAGGAAGTATAGGGGAGGAGAAAGAGCAGCATAGCGCAGCAAGCGGAATAGAACCTGGCGGTCCACTTCCAGACAATTATAAAAATCAAGAGACCACAAGCAGTGCCTAAAAGCAAGTTCATCTGCTGGGCTACCTGGTAAGGAGTTAATGCCGGGAGCAAGAGGGAGAGCGGCTTCCACAGCGCCAGTTGCAGCAGGTGGAAGGCGGGGTGATGCGGAAAGAGCAAGGTTTCCGGGTAAAGGCGCCTTATCCCAATATCGTAGAGCAGGTCGTCCATAAGATGGCTCTGCTTGAGGAATATCTGGGAGAGGGTGTAATAAACGAGGAGGGCGGTTGCTAAAAGGATAACCTGTAATCTATCAAGTGCAGTCTTTATACTGCCATCTGATTTTGGCTTGGCAATCATTAATCAAAAATATAACATAGCGTCCTCGCAAAAACCCTGTAAAAAGACATTTAATGAATCTTGCTAAGATAAATAAGTTAAACCAATATAAAAACACCCCCAAGCCGAATGGCCTGGGGGCTATCTTTAAAGACCGAGTGCACAATTTTATGCCGGGGAGGATTAAATCCTCCCATAAAGGCGTCATCGACCTGGAGCTTGGTGACATTGATTTGTGCCGCTTACTGAGCTTCTTCTGTCGGGAGAAGCGGTTCATCAGCACTGCCACCAGAGTTTAGTAAGCTCCGGGACCTTCTAAGAAACTCCTTAGAAAGGAGGTGATCCAGCCACACCTTCCGGTACGGCTACCTTGTTATGACTTCACCCCCCTCACTAAGCACACCTTGGGCACCTTCCTCCCTTACGGGTTGGAGCAGCGACTTCGGGTGCACCCAACTCGGGTGGTGTGACAGGCGGTGTGTACAAGGCCCGGGAACGTATTCACCGTGGCGTTCTGATCCACGATTACTAGCGATTCCAACTTCACGGAGTCGAATTGCAGACTCCGATCCGAACTGAGACTGGTTTTGTGGGATTTGCTCCACCTCGCGGCTTAGCGTCCCTTTGTACCAGCCATTGTAGCACGTGTGTAGCCCGGGGCGTAAGGACCATGATGACTTGACATCATCCTCACCTTCCTCCGGCTTGTCGCCGGCAGTCTCGCTAGAGTGCCCAGCATAACCTGGTGGCAACTAACGACAAGGGTTGCGCTCGTTGCGGGACTTAACCCAACATCTCACGACACGAGCTGACGACAGCCATGCAGTACCTGTATACTCGTCCGCAGAACGGAGGGCTGTGTTTCCACAGCTTGCAAGTATATGTCAAGCCCCGGTAAGGTTCTTCGCGTTGCATCGAATTGAACCACATGCTCCACCGCTTGTGCGGGCCCCCGTCAATTCCTTTGAGTTTCAACCTTGCGATCGTACTCCCCAGGCGGGGCACTTAATGCGTTAGCTGCGGCACAGAAGGGGTCGATACCTCCTACACCTAGTGCCCATCGTTTACAGCTAGGACTACCGGGGTATCTAATCCCGTTCGCTCCCCTAGCTTTCGCGCCTCAGCGTCAGTATCGAGCCAGTAGACTGCCTTCGCCATTGGTGTTCCTCATGATATCTACGCATGTCACCGCTACACCATGAGTTCCATCTACCTCTCTCGTACTCAAGGCTTATAGTATCAAGGGCGGGTACCCGGTTGAGCCGGGCGATTTCACCCCTGACTTATAAGTCCGCCTACACGCCCTTTACGCCCAGTAATTCCGGACAACGCTCGCTCCCTACGTATCACCGCGGCTGCTGGCACGTAGTTAGCCGGAGCTTTCTCAAAAGGTACCGTCACCGCCAGCGGCTATTTACCGCCGACAGATTCTTCCCTCTCGAATGGACTTTACAACCCGAAGGCCTTCCTCACCCACGCGGCGTCGCATCATCAGGCTTTCGCCCATTGTGAATGATTCCCACCTGCGCCTCCCATAGGGGACTGGACCTTATCTCAGTTCCAGTGTGGCCGGACACCCTCTCAGGCCGGCTACCCATCATAGCCTTGGTAGGCTTTTACCCTACCAACAAGCTAATAGGGGGCGGGCTCATCCTAAAGTGACAGCTTGCAAGCAGAGGCCATCTTTCCCCGGCAGTTCATAGAAATGCCGGGCTCATTCGGTATTAGCACCCATTTCTAGGTGTTATCCCCAACTTCAGGGTAGATTACCCACCTGTTACTCACCCGTTCGCCACTGTACTTGGGCCACCCGAAGGCAGCCCTTTCTCGTTCGACTTGCATAAGTTTAGGCACGCCGCCAGCGTTCGTCCTGAGCCAGGATCAAACTCTCTTTAAAATTCGTAAATGGTTTTTGACAGATTTTAAGCACGCCTTACCTAAAAAATCTAGGCTTTCTTGCACTTATTGTGCACAACGGTCATTTCAAAGAGCAATTTCATTTTCGGGGATTTGCCCCAGCCGAGAAAGCTTCCCCCGGCGGATTGAAAGCTTATCACAGAAAATCTATCCTGTCAAGACTTTTTTTATATTTTTTTGTGGAGGAGGCTCATCGTTTCGCAAAAGCGAAACGCGCCTCCTCCACAGAGTTCTATATTTAGCGGAGAAATGAATACTATTTTATCGCTTTGGATTTAATCAGGTGTTGGTGGGTCTGGAAATCAGCAATTGCCTGGTTTATCCGAAATTTAGTTTCATCTTTTAGTTTCGGCATCATAGACTACCCGTCCTTCCTTTACTGCTTGGCGCATGAAAGAACTACTTTTCTTATGTCATATAATCCACCCTTAAATATTTACCTTTCTTTTAACTAATGAAACGATTTTATCAGCAAGTTTTATTGCTTTATCCGCATCGCTTGCTGAATAGTAAGTCCCCGGCGTGCCGTCGCTAAGCCCATTTGGATACCTGGTAGGAATATAATAAGCATCTAATTCTTTATATTCATCTATATTAGCTATAAAATCCTTATCATATTTACCACAATTTTCTAATAACTCTTTGACTAAGTGTATCCTGGGAAGCTCTTCTCCTTGGAATATAAGGTAAGCTTTTAAGGCAGTCTCGGCAGCTTGCTGAGCTATATAGCAAGTCCACGGATATACTTTGTTCGTCCGAATAGTTTTCGCCGACTCTAAATTTTCTTCCGCAGTAAAAAGCCAACGTTCATATTCACTATTTTTTTTCAGCATCATAGACTACCCGCCCTTCCTTTACTGCTTGCCGTATGAAAGAACTTCTCTCTAGCATTCTCTCAAACTCCCCCGGTGTATAGACGAACATCTCTACCGGTTCTTTAGATTTAAGTTCCCGGCTGAAATAAAACATCCGCTCTTTGAAATTCAGGTCGCTTTCGGCGATAACTATTAAGTCAATATCCGAACCAACCCAAACCTGGTCGCAAGCCACCGACCCGTGCAATATAATTTTTACCGCACCGAGCTTGACCAGCTGAGGGATAATATTTTCCTCCAGCTCCGCCTCTAGTTCCCTTTTACGCGTTATCCTCGGTGGTTCAATGACCATCATAGTTTATACCACCAAAATAAACTGAACAAATGACAAATGCCTAATTTCTCAATTCGGAGGGGATATGAATTATATTACTATAAGATAAATGCAGAGAGATTGTCCATAGCTAATCTCAGGCCCCCCTTTGCGGAAGCTAGAAGCTTCCGCTACAATCCCGCCCCTCGGAATATGGAGGCTTCCGCGCAAACCCTACCCTCCCTTCACCACCGCCCTCATCGCTTTTATATGCTCCGGCGTCGTCCCACAACACCCCCCGATGATGGAAACCCCCAGGTCCAGAAGCCGTCTGGCACCTTCAGCAAAGACCTCAGGCGTCTCCGGATAAACCACTTTTCCATCAATTAGCTGGGGCAGACCGGCATTGGGCTGAATAATTATTGGAAGCTTGCTCTTTTTGCGGAACTCTTCGGCAATCGCTATCATCTTCTCCATCCCATTGCCGCAGTTGCTACCGATAATATCCGCACCGGCATACGTCAGCTCCTCCGCCGCCTGCTCAATGCTCACCCCCATTACGGTAAAAAATCCTCTGGGTGTGGGGTCAAAGGTCATAGTTGCCATCACCGGCGTCTCCGCGGACAGCGGCGTCTCCGCCGACAGCGGCGTCTTCGCCGACAGCGGCGTCTTCGCCGAGACCTCCTTCGCTGCGCGCACCGCTAACACCGCTTCATTGATGTCCGTCATCGTCTCTATACAGATGACATCTGCTCCTGCGGCTATCAAAGCCCTCATCTGTCGTTCAAAACTGGCATAAACAGCCTCTGGGTCGGTATCACCGTAGGGCTTGAGCAGTCTGCCGGAAGGACCGCAGGAGCCGGAGATATACGCTTTTCCCTCTACCGCCTGCTTGACCGCTCGGACGGCGGATTGATTGACCTCCTCGGTCTTATCCTCCAGATGATAGTGGGCTAGTTTTAGAGGCGAGCCACCGAAAGTGTTGGTCTGGATAATTTCGGCGCCAGCCCTTAGGTAAAACCCAGCTATCTCGGTCAGCAGTTCCGGTCTTTCCAAATTCAAAGACTCCGGAGCCTGCCCGGGGTTCAGACCCCGCTCCATAAGCATAGTGCCCATAGCCCCGTCGGCGACCAATATCTCGCCGGCCTTTATCCTTTCCAGTAATTTCCGCATATTAGCTAACTCCGACCAGTGCGTTTACCTTTTCCACCGCGTTGGTAGCATCAAAGGCGTAGGCGTCGGCGCCAACTTGGTGCGCATAATCCGCCGAAACCGGCGCCCCCCCGATGATGGTCTTAATTTTATTGGACAATCCTCTCTGGCTAACCAGGTCAACCACGGTCTTCATCGCCGGCATAGTGGTGGTCAGCAACGCCGACATACCGACTACCCCGGCATTCTCCTTTAACGCCGTCTCCACAAAGCGCTCCGGGACGCGGGCGCCGAGAAAATATGCCTTTCGGTTGACTACGCCAACCCGTTCGGCGCCAAGAAGCTCTACTACAGCGAGGGCTACGTTGACCGGTATATATCGAGGAGTTACGCGAAAGACGAGTAGGGACGATAGTTTAATTCGACAGTTATTATTAAAAAAGCGGTGGGCTTTAACCCGCCGCTTCGCTTCAACGTAGTAGATTACCTTTACTTGAATAAAGCTTTGACTCTACCCCAACTTCCGGTTTCCACCGGCGTTGCGTCCTCGAACATCACCGCTAACGTATCGTCCGGGAACGAACCCCGGTCATCAGGCGGCAGAGGGTACCATACGCCCGGCGACACGGGGGGACCGATATCCTCCGGACCGTAGTCGCCGCCGTCGACCTCGTACGGGCCGACGTGTATGTCCGTAATTCCGTCCGGGTAACTTATATCGAGGTCCGCCGTAGTCAACTGCTTGGTTTGGCCCGGGCCGAACTGGCCGTATCCGCTGAAGTCAACTCGGCTCCCGGGTATTTCCATTCCGCCGTGCGTCAACCAGACCTCGCCGAACTCCGCCGTGTGATCTCCGCTGCGTACCGATATATTTACGCGAACGGCCTCGGCGGCGCCGACGAAAAGCAAAAAACCTACGACCACAACTATCGCCGTTATAAAAACGGTAACCGCGTTCGACCTCATAGATACCAACCTCCTCTTCAAATTAACCAAACGATATTCCAAATTTACCTTTATATTATACCGGCAATTGGCTTAATAATCAACTAATTTTTTATTCGAGTTCGCCAAGACCGCTGTTAACCCCTCTCGTACGCGCCCATATCGTACCCGGCGCCTGCCCGGGGTTAAGACCCCGCTCCATAAGCATAGTGCCGCAAGCCCCGTCGGCGACCAATATCTCGCCCGCCTTTATCCTTTCCAGTAATTTCCGCATATTAGCTAACTCCGACCAGTGCCTTGACCTTTTCCACCGCATTGGTAGCATCAAAGGCGTAGGCGTCGGCGCCAATTTGGTGCGCATAATCCGCCGAAACCGGCGCTCCCCCGATGATGGTCTTAATTTTATGGGACAATCCTTTCACTTTAACCAGGTCAACTACCGTCTTCATCGCCGGCATAGTGGTGGTCAGCAGCGCCGACATACCGACTACCCCGGCATTCTCCTTTATCGCCGTCTCCACAAAGCGCTCCGGGGAGACATCGTTGCCCAGGTCTACTACCTCAAAGCCGGCGCCTTTGAGCATTATGCCCACCAGGTTCTTGCCGATGTCGTGCAGGTCGCCCTGCACCGAGCCGATGACCACCTTGCCGACCGAGGGTATCCCCTCCTGAATCATCAGCGGTCGGAGCAGGTCCAGGCCGGCATACATCGCCCTGGCGGAGAGAAGCACATCGGGGAGAAAAATCTCGTGATTTTTGAACCTTTCGCCGATAAGATTCATCCCGGAAAGTAACCCCTGGTCTAATATCTCCCTGGGGGAGATATTTTTACCAATGGCTTGTCTGGTGAGTTCGGCGACTTTCTCATCTTCACCTATCTGCAAATTTTCGGAAATTTCCTCAAGAATTCCCATATTTATCCTCTCTATTGTCCATTTTTATCCTCAGCGATAGACCTACTTCTATCCCGGCAGGAAGGTTCCAGACAACCATTACAAAAAGGAAACTCCTCTCTAAAATTATGTATCTGTGCCGGACCGACGGCGATAACCCCGGATATAGACTTCAATGGCAACATTAAATAACTGGGGTTGAGGGTGATGCCAATTTCTTCGGGTTGTAAGTATGCAAATAATTTCCTCTGTCCGCTGATGTGCCAGCCGCAATAACCGGGGCTGTATCTTTGAACACCGGCCTCCGGCTTGGCTCTCCCCAAATCAGCCAGCCGGTCAAAATAATAGCGCTGGAGATAATCGGCGGCTTTCTCCACCCCGGCTGAGCCAACCGCATCCAGAACATAACCCAGGGCAAAGTCGTTGGATTGGAAGAGGTCGGATATTTTTTTACATAGCTTCTCGCCAATAGTTACCGCAAAAAGAGCCAGGTTTTCTGCACAAGGGTAAATCTTCTCCAGGGGGGTTTTCTTCTCATTCAAATCTTCCCCGGAGTATATCTCGCAAAATGCGCCGGCATTTATCTCCTTAAGGATTCCTCGGGGCTTGGAATGGGATGAATAAAGATTTAGAGCCTGGTTTAATAATGACCGGGTCCTTTGTGTGCTGTCCATGCCTTGCGGATTGGTTAAATTTTGTAGAACCGATTCGCTGTTCGGCATAGTTCTTTCAACTGGAACATCAACAATGGGTTGCATCATTCCTGCTCCGGCAGACGGCTCATCCCATAACGGCTGGCTTCGGCTTCCATTAACCCGGTCAACTCACTCTTTACATCCTGAGAAAGACGAGACGGCTGATATTCTGCTATCAGTCGCTCTACTTCCCGGTGAGCTCTCTCGCCCAGGGTTAAGGCGCCCTCCTCCTCCCAGCGCGCCAGATTGGCTCGGTTGATTACCGGTCCGGGGAAGTAATGCTCCTGGCGGAGATATTTGCGGGTATGCTTGGAAATTAGCAGATGCCCTTCACGCAGTAGCTCCTCAAATATGGGTAGGGAGGGGAAATCCTCCTGGGGCTCAATGCCTTTAACCAAACGTAGAGCCATTCCGCAGATTTCGTTGTCCACTACTAACTTCTCCAGGCTCTGACAGCTCTCAAAGTCCAGCATGCCGGCACCGGATATGTTGTTGATTCCGGAAAGGGCGGCGAGAGTGGCGCCCATAGACGATTCCAGCCCCGCTTGGGCGTCCAGTTGTTTGGCATCGGAGAGCGATATGTAAGCCTGGGTGGGCATACCCAGGAATTTGCCTATTTCGTTGTAGGCACAGTCTATCATCATCGTCTCCACCGCTCCCATGGGGGTGGTCTCGTAGCGAATATCAAAGGAAGCTGGAGAACCACCATATAAAACCGGCGTCCCGGGTTTGGCGAGCTGGCTTATCACCACGCCACTTAAAGTCTCGGCGGTATGCTGGATGAGCGAGCCGACTAAGGTTACCGGAGCGATGAAGCCGGAGAGGGGCATAGAGATGAATTCCACGGGAATATTATATTCCGCACAATCCAGCAGGTTCTGGGAGGTCACCTCGCTCCATTTGAGGGGCGAGGTGGGACAGCAGGAGAAAATGGTGAGCGGTTTTTCGGCAAGAGTCTCCCGGCTTCCCCGCACCGCCATCTGTAAGTCAAGCATAATTTGAAAGGATTCAATAGTGAAAGCGCCGGTCACTACCGGTTTCTCGCAATACATCAAGCTGAGATAAAGACGATAGCTGTCGGAAATTTTCTCGGGCACATCCGCGGGGATAAAGGCGGTGCTCTGCGAGGCGATATGCTTAAGTCCACTGACTACCCGGGCATAGCGGATATAGTCCGAAGTGATAGGTGGACGAATCTTACCGGTATCATAATCAAGAAAATGAATGGCTGCGGAGCCGGGTGTGAAATAGACATTATAACCGGCAAAATCGTGGGTCTGCCGACCGCAGACATCAAACAATTTGAAGGAATCAGGCACAGTGGAGAGCGTCCGGTCAATCAATCCGTCGTTGAAATAGACGCGAGGTCCTTTCTTCTCCACAGAAGCGCCGTGGTCGGATAGCAAGGAGAGGACCCGGGGATTGCTTATCTCCACACCCAGCCGGTTCAATAACTCTCTGGCTTCAGAGATTATGGACTTAATCAGCGATTCTTCCAGCAATTTAAGCACCGGTCTCATCGGTATAACCTCCAGTTAGCCGGGCTAAAAATCTGTGCATTTGAAAATATATCATAAAGCTACCGGTTTTTAGTAGTAAAAACCTCATCTGTTCCAATATCAAGTGCAATCCAACTTGATTTTACCGCTGGACTATACTACTATAAAATGCTAAAGGTCTCTAACCGGTCAGGAGAAAATTTGCCGAAGGTGCAAAAAATCCCCATAAAAACCCATCTGATAGTCCCGGGAGATGATATTATAGAAGTGGTGGAGCATTATGTTCGTCCTTATCTGCTTCAAAATGATATTATTATAGTTACTTCCAAAATAGTCTCCATCTGCCAGAGGCGAATCCGTCACTTTGACCGCATTCGCGTCGGCTGGTGGGCAAAGCTCTTGTGGAGATATGTGACCGTGCCCAAGTTCGGTATCGGCGCTATCGGTCTTCCGGAGAAGATGCAGGCGGCGATAGATATTGCCGAACTACCCCGCATAATTCTTTCCGCTATAGTGGCGGGAATAACTCGCACTCTACTCAAAAGACGGGGGGATTTTTTCCGAGTCGCCGGTCATTCGGTAGCGGAGATTGACGGCAGCCGCATACTTACCTTTGAGCAATATTGCCGGGTGATTATCTACGGTCCCCAGAACGGCAACGCGGTAGCCGAAGCCATCCGCAAGAAACTGGGCGCCGAAGTGGCTATAATAGATGCCGGAGACTACGGCAATGTAGATATCCTGGGCGCGTCCAGCGGCTTGGATTTTCGCCAACGCCACTGGATAATTGAGAGCTGTCGGGACAATCCTCTGGGGCAAACAATGGAAATGACTCCGGTAGGGATATTGCGGGTAGTAGCTACGGGTGGTTCAGAAAGGGGAAAGTGATTTAGCGATGGAATTTATTCTACAAATCTCTCAAAACCTGCGGGTGATATTACTCCCCATTGCCCTGCCACTATTATATCCAATTTTATGTCCAGGGTTATCCCTGGGAAAAGGAGTTGCATTAGATAGGAATTTTTGTAAGCGATGGGGAAGCAAACTAGCCAATTTTCAGAAGGTCTATCCCGCATCGCTTTTATATATTCAGAATCTGGTGCATCCAGCTGGATTAATCTATAATCAGCACAGTTTCACTTCACCGGAAAGCTTTAGCAATCCGCCCAGGTTTTGAGAGAAAATCTGAACCCTAAAAACCAAAATTATTAATAATACCCAAGATGAAATTCAAGGAGGTTCAATGTCCGGTCATTCCAAATGGTCAACCATCAAGCGCAAGAAAGGGGCTAAGGACGCCAGGCGCGGGCAGATGTTCTCCAAACTGATAAAGGAGATTACTATCGCCGCCCGCATGGGCGGAGGCGACTTGGAGTCCAACACCAGATTGAGATTTGCCGTGGAAAAAGCCCGCGGCAATAACCTGCCCAAAGATAATATTGAGCGGGCTATCCGCCGCGGCTCCGGCGAAGAGGAAGGTGTGAACTACGAGGAGATTCTCTACGAGGGCTACGGTCCCGGTGGCGTCGCCTTCTTGATAGAGGTGCTGACCGACAATCGCAACCGCTCTGTTGGGGAGATTCGGTTTATTCTTGACCGCGGTGGCGGAAGTCTGGCCAGTGCCGGCGCGGTAGCCTGGCAGTTTGACAAAGTTGGGCTGGTGGTGGTGGAAGACCCGCAAACCAGCGCAGATAAGATACTGGACATCGTCCTGGAAGCCGGCGCCGAAGACATCAGCCAGGAAGCTAATGCCGTAGAGGTCTACACCCCGGTGGATAATCTCTGGGAGGTAAGCTCCGCTCTGGACCAGGCGGGAATCAAGCGCAGTCTGGCAGAAATTACCATGCGCCCCAAAAACACCATCCGCGTGGAGGGCAAAGAGGCTGAGAAAGTGCTGGCGCTCTACGAGAGGTTGGAGGAGCTCGAAGATGTCCAGAAGGTGTGGGCTAACTTTGATATTCCCGACGAGATTCTGTCCGCTATGGCTGAGTAGGGTTACATCGCCCGGACTGGGTTCTCTAATATAAGAACAGCTCATAAAAAAATGAACGCTTCCACCTTGTGTGAACCAAAAGTTATTATGGGGGTGGACCCGGGGCTTTCCGCCACCGGCTACGGAGTATTATCCGTCTCCTCGCGTCGCCCACAGATACTCGGCGGCGGGGTAATAGCAACTTCCGAGAGCGATGCACTGCCCCAACGGCTCGCCCATATGTATGGGGAATTGAAATCCACGCTAGACAAGTATCGTCCGCAACTAATCGCCGTAGAGGGTCTCTTCAGCCAATATCGCCACCCAGCCACCGCCATTCTTATGGGGCATGCCCGAGGGGTTATCCTGCTAACTGCTGGTGAACGTGGTCTTGCGGTGAAGGAATATCCCCCGGCGGTCATAAAACAGGCGGTTACCGGTAACGGACGAGCGAGCAAAGAACAGGTGCAAAGAATGGTGGCTACTCTGCTATCTTTAGAGACGGAAGGACTCTCCGACCATGTGAGCGACGCACTGGCCTGTGCCCTCACCTACCTCATTCGGGAGGACCGCTTTCCATGATTGCTTACCTGCGGGGTATATTAGTGGGATTAGGCGAGGAGGAGATTACTCTGGAAGTGGGAGCTATGGGCTTGAGGATTCTACTCTCCTCCTACGAGCGGGGCAGGCTCACCGAAGCTGATATGGGGCAGGAACTCACCGTGCAGACGCATCTGGCGCTCACTTCTTCGGGAAACCACATAAATATCATCTTAGCCGGTTTCCTGTCGCCGGAGATCTACCACCTGTTCACTGAGTTAATAACCGTCCCGGGCATAGGTGTAAAAGCGGCACTGCAGGCTCTCTCTCAGCCCCCAAATGAACTGATAAAAGCCATCAACGACGGCGATGTGGATTCGCTCAAACGCCTGCCGGGCATCGGCGCGGCAAAAGCCCGGCAGATAGTCTCCAGCCTGGCTGGCAAGGTGGTCTTGCCCCAGGAAGCGCTGGGAGTAACCTCAAAAACACTGACTCCCCCCTGGGACGGGGTGTGGGCTACACTGGAGAAGTTCGGTCACCGGCGAAGCGAGATAGAAGCGCTGATAGCCCAGGCGAGAGAAGCCCTCCCCCAGGCGGAGACGGTGGAGGAAGTAATTGAGCATATATATAGGAGGTAAACACTCTGGTTGGTATGGATTACGATTATAAATTACAGCCGAGGATTAATCGCCTTGCAAAAGCAAGGCGCCTCGGCTGCATAGAAAAATCAGCTGGTTGAAACCGAGCACAAATGATAATTAGTGCCTCCCGTCGCACCGATATACCCGCCTTCTACTCCCGGTGGTTTATGGAGAGGATTAAGGCGGGCTATTGTATATTCGCAAATCCCTTCAATCCCACTCAGCTACGCCGGGTGGAGCTGAATCCTTCCGAGGTTGACTGCCTGGTCTTCTGGACCAGAAACCCTAAGCCCCTGCTCCCCTACTTAGATAGTCTGGATGCAGAAGGCTACAATTATTACTTCCTATTCACAATCAACGATTATCCCAAAATACTTGAACCCCACCGACCGGCTCTCGCCGAGATTACCGAGGTCTTTGGGGAGCTGAGCGAGCGGATTGGGCGGGAGCGGATGGTCTGGCGCTACGACCCCATTATGATGAGCAATATAACTGATGGAAGATACCATTCTGCAAAATTGCGCGAGATTGCCTCATCAATCGGTCGGAATTGCAGCAGGCTGGTGGTAAGCGAGGTGCAGATGTATCGTAAGGTGGAGCGGAGGCTCTCGGAGTTAGAGAATGGTGGACTGACCTTACTTTCTGGTGAAGAAAGGGAGAGGGAGTTAGAGAAAGTTTATTCAGCGATAAAGGAAGTTGCCGGTCAATATCAAATTCCGGTCTATTCCTGCGCTCAGTCTAAAGACCTTTCGCAATATGGCATAGAACACGGCGCTTGTATAGACCAAGAATTAATAAATCAACTATTTGGCAGGAATCTAACTTACAAAAAAGACCCCTCTCAACGAGCGGAGTGCGGGTGTGCCCAGAGCACAGACATCGGCGCTTACGATACCTGCCCGGCGGGTTGTGTCTATTGCTATGCGGTGAATAGTGCGAACCGAGCGAAGCAAAACTACCAAGGGCACGACCCAAGAAGTGAGACACTCTAGCCCTGATTAAGCGCTGAGGATTTCCGTAATGCAAAATCATTAGAAACAGGACAATAATGTTAAACCACTAAAATTTTTATTATGACTTGTAATGAAGTTATGCTTGCTTGGGATAGATAAAGAATATAGTCATATATATTACATAGCAATATCAATAAAAGAATTTTGTTGACATTATTTTCAGGTAATGTTATAAAACTATTTGATTTTATTGCATTTAAACAAATTCATCTCTTCAATAATTTTTTTTTGAAAGGAGATTTAAAAATGAAAAAGGCATTGTTCCCAATCCTGGTTTTATTAGGTATCGTCCTTCTCTCCTGTTCAAACCTAACTGAACCGAACACAATTATTGACAACTCAGAACCAGAAATAGTTATTGATGAGGGCACATCGCTTCCACAAGATATAAGCATTGAAGACCTTAAGCAAATGTGTGAGGAACAAGGAATAAAATTATTGCATGTTTCTAACCTGAATAGCCCTCTTCCATTAGACAAATTACAAGACGTTCGTTATTGCGTTTATGGCACAGTTTATGGTCTGTATAAAAGTGGAGAGATATATGAACTTCCTGGAGCATACATTGGTCTATACAAACAGTATGGATGGTGTGGTCAGATAGGTCTTATGTATCCACCCGTTTATAGCGACGGCGCTGGATATTATGAGGTTAACAAATCCTATGAATGGTTTTTTGACCCATATGCTGATTATCATGGGATTATTGTATCTAAGGATGGCTTCTACAACGGCCTTACACTTTTTCACCATGTAATGGGCACCGTTGATGTGGTCGATGTTACATGCAAAGAGGAATAAACCCCATCTGCAATTGTTTCAAAAGCGATGAAAAGGGGAGAATACAATTCTCCCCTACTTTTATGCATTGTTTCGGAGATTAGAAATGAAGCGGAGGCTGGAACACCCGCTGCAAGCATTTCCTATCCACAGACTGCATCAACTATTCTACCGTCCAGATTGTATTTCTCAAGAAAGCTCTTGCGCTCGTCCTTCATCTTCGCCACCCAGGCTTTATATTCCTCCATCCTTCCCTGGTGCTCGTAGAAGCGCCGCGGCTCCAGTATCTCTGCCGGCACCTGTGCCACCAGAGCGGTGTTTTCTTTAGCGTCCGGGTCCACAATGTCATATCCAAAGTCCGGGTCACGCTTCCAGACAATTTTTCCAGATAGCATCGCCTCCAGCATAGCCGAAGAATGGCGAATCTTCACCTTTAGCGCCTTACCCTCCTTCTCCGCTCGTCCGTCCCCGCCAATATAGCCGGTATTCATCATCCACATATCCACATGAGGCATAGTAGCGCCTAACTGACTGAAGCGCTTGGCCTGCAAGCCCATAGCCTGAGGAAAGAAGGGCTGGGTGAAGGGCGAACGGGTCTTGCCCCGCTCCTTGCCGGCCGCGGAGGTCTTGGAGGTCTCCCCGAGCATAAAGTAACCCGCGGACTGCTCCGGGGTAGCAAAACGAACTATACCGGGGGTAGCCGCGTCCGGTCCTTCGTCACGGTTCAAGATGCCCATAGAGCCTACTGGAGGAAGGCTGTCCAGCTCGGCGGAGTCCTTTATCGCCGACATCGGGATTATAGAGCGACCATTCTCCGCCCAGACCACGAAATCCCAGCCGTCGGCGGGAATGCCCAGCTCGTTCACCACCTTGGCAAATTCCACCTCACCGCGGATATATTTATCCACATTCTCGGCATTGGCACCGGTAGCTGTCAATATCTCCCGCCAATTCTTTACATCTTCGGCGGACATCTCCTTTTTGGAGAAATCGTAGGTGCCGTCGGGTTTGATGAAGTTGTTCTCCACCCAGGCCCCGGGGTCTATAGTGCCGTGGTAAATGGTCGGCTCCGACTCTGCGGTCAGCCCAAAGGTCTTGGCAAAACAGCCGTTCTCGGTAACCGTTACTCGTCCTTGAGGCCAAAGGCAGACCATATCGTCCTGAGCCGGTTGGGTCAGCTCACCCTGCTTGCTGAAGGTAGTGGTGGTCTTGCCGGTGCCGGAGAGCCCCAGAATGGTCATAGTTATGGGCGGTTTTCCACCCACATGGACAATCTTTGCACCGGCGTGCATCACCAAGCCCCCCTGAAGGTAGACATACTGGTTGAGCATACGCAGGGCGCCCTTCTTGGACTCGCCGAAGTAGTCGCTGCCCATCACATAGGTGATGTAATTATCAATATCCACCAGAATTGCCACCTTGCCGGGCATATCCTCGGGAATGAATCCGGCGGTAAAGACCAGCTGAAAGAGGGGCTTAAAGGGCTTCGCCAATTGCTCTTTGCTCTCCACCCGCTCGCGGGGGAAACAGAGCACCTGCTGCATACCGGCTACATTGGCGGATTCTGGGGTGTAGAGCCAGCGCACCGGATAAGCATTTTCCCCCAACCCCAGATAGCCCTCAATAGATATGAGCTTACCCGCCTGCTCAATGAACTCCTTCTGCCGGGTGATGAGCTGTTCAGCCTTTGCCGGGTCAATAGTTTTGGAGGAATACTTACCGTCTTCTGCCTCCGCGGCAACGATATAGGTCTGCTCCGCTTTACGCGCCTTGAGCCGGGTTATTTTGTCCAGGTTCTCGTAGGCGGAGGTAAGCACCGAGGGGACATATTTCCGGGTCAGCTCGCGCAGCTCCTTCTGGCTGGGATTGACGATATGCTCCACTTTGTAGAAAAGTTCTTTTGCCATGTGTAACTCCTTGAGGGATTAGGGAGGACGATTGTCGGCATAGATTTGTGAAAAATAGTTCAAGAACTATATTGTAACAGGAAAAGATGGAGAAGTCAAAAGGAATTTGCGACTACCCCTTGCTCTATTCAACCCCGCCAAAGCAACGTTGAAAGATTAGCGTGTAGAAGCGGGCATGCTTCTACTCTACTCAACCCATAATCATATGCTTGACAGGACAGAAGGAGGATAAGTTACACATATTCCCACCGGCAGAAAAGACCCCCCCGGCTCTCTGGCAAAATAGACCCCCCCAACCCCCCTGGAAGGGGGGAGAATCGCTTCCTCTTTGTTTAGGGGGGGTTAGGGGGGTTACACATATTCCCCCCTCTCGAAAACTTCAATGTTTGTCGGACAGAGCACAATCATCTCTAGAAATTCCCTTGCATTTGAATAGGTTGTTTTGTATAATCCACCCATTATGCCCCTTGGACTGGGGTTAGTTAATGGTTTATTTGTATACAAGGAGGTCATTGCTTGGCGCATGCATATACCCCAGGATTGAAGGTTGTTGACGAGACTGTTCTGGAAAAAGAGCGCAAGCTCCCCCTGGCCGGCGAGGTTCTGGTGAAGAAGGGTGAGCCGGTGGAAGCCACCCAGATAGTAGCCCGCACGCACCTGCCGGGCAATGTGGTCACCATAAATGTCGCCAATAAGCTGGGCTTGCCTCCGGAGGATGTCCCGCACACCATGCTTAAGAAAAAAGGTGAGGCGGTCCAGAAGGGGGAGATAATCGCCGAGAGCAAGGGACTTTTCGGTCTCTTTACCTCCAAAGCGGAAGCGCCGGTGGAGGGCACTATTGAGTCCATCTCCGAAATTACCGGGCAAATAATCCTGCGTGAGCCTCCGGAGCCAGTGCAGATAAATGCTTACATCCGTGGCTGGGTGAAAGAAATCATCCCCAGGGAAGGGGTCATTGTGGAGACGGTGGGTTCATTCATTCAAGGAATCTTTGGTGTCGGCGGGGAAGTTCACGGGGAGATTGAAATGGCGGTAAAAAACCCCGATGAGGTTTTGACCGATAAGCATATTAAGCCTTCCCATAAAGGTAAAATATTGGTGGGTGGAGCACGTATTAGCCGGGAAGCTATCAAATCTGCTGAAAATACCGGGGTGATTGGCATTATCGGAGGAGGGATGGACGATAGCGACCTGCGGGAGATATTGGGCTTTGATTTGGGGGTAGCCATCACTGGCAAAGAGGATATCCCCACCACCATCGTTATTACTGAGGGTTTTGGAAATATCGCTATGGCCGACGCCACTTTTGAGTTGTTGAAGAAGAGGGCTGGGCTCCATGCCTCAATGAACGGTGCCACCCAGATTCGCGCCGGGGTGATTCGACCGGAGATAGTCATTCCTCTGGAAAAAGCCAGCTCCAAGCGCGATATAAGGTCGGAGGCAGAGACCAGCGGAAATCTGGTGGTGGGTAGCTGGGTGCGGATTATTCGCGAACCGTATTTCGGTCGTCTGGGAGTAGTTACCGAGCTTCCGCCGGAACTTGCCAAGCTGGAGACTGAGGCTATGGTGCGGGTGCTCAAAGTAAAATTAGAGGAAGAGAAAAAAGAAGTGGTAATTCCCCGAGCCAATGTGGAGCTGATTGAGACTTAATTGATACCCTATTTACTATGAACACAACGATATCTGCGGATAGTTTCTCCCATTTTATGCAGGTCATCACTGGACGGAGAACTATCCGCATTTTTACCAATAAACCCATTGAGGAAGAAGTTTTACAAAAGTGCCTTTCCGCGGCTCATTGGGCTCCTTCCGCCTGCAATCGTCAGTTGTGGGAATTCGTGGTGATTGATGACCAACATATCATCCAACAGTTAGAGGAGATCACCCAACAGCCTACCCCTTATGCCATTTATATTGCCCTATTTTATGACTTAACTAAAGAACTCCCCGGCTCCCATTTCGGAGATATCCAATCCGCAGCTATGGCGGCGCAGAATCTGATGCTTACCGCCCATGCCTTGGGTTATGGCACTAAGGTGATGGCTGGCCTCAACGACCGCAAATCAATCGGTCGATTATTGGGTGCTCCTCCGGGTATAGAGATAATCTCGCTTATCGCCTTTGGACACCCGCAAGAGATTCCTGAACCACCGAAGAGAAATTCTCTCCAAAAGATAGTCCACCATAATCGCTTTCATATTGACCGAATGCGTTACCCCAACAATCTAGACGCTTATATATGGACCGAGGAGGAGATAGTCTCCTTACAGAGCGGAGTGGTTCGCCATGGGGGACATATTGGTTTCTTCCGAAGTAGTATAGAAGAAGAGACGCTGGTGGAAAGTTTGTCTCCAATATGCTTGGAGCAAGGATGGAGGGTAATTGTTCTATTCCCATATTCTGCAAATTACATTCGTCCTCTTCAAGAACATTTCCCGCAAGCAAAGATTGAAGCGCTCTGCCAGAGCGAAGATAACGCCTATTACTTGAATACAGAACTAAAGCAATCCATTCCAATTCACATTGGTGGTTTCACAAAAAGCAATCTAGCGCAGGCTAGCTACGATGCAGTGCTTCTTTTGGATAGTGGAATACACTTACCACAACCAACTAGAGCTTTTACTGAAATCCACCGCTTATTGAAACCAAAAGGTATTTTTTATATTTCCATGCCCGGCTCCAGGTCGCCCTTACTACTCAGACTCTGGCATAATCGTCAAAAATTAAGTCTGACGCAAACCCCTTACTGGCGCGTGGGACCAATACACCCTTTGAAGCCCGGTAAACTGATTAATGCTCTTGAAAAGGCAGGTTTTCAGATAGTGGAGAAGCATTTCATCTCTATTAAACGAGACAAACCGAATTCTTTTCCGGGAAACATAAAATTGTCAATAATCAACCTCCTCCGCAAGATAAATCCATCCTTTCACGATTTGATGCTCATAAAAGCTCTCAAAGCCAAGTGAAGCCTATGCAGCTTAATCCATTGGAGAGGCAATACAAGCTGGGCACAGATGTTACTGAATATCTCCTCAGTCAAATGGATAACCGAGGGGTAATTTTTGATGTGGTAGACGATGCCCCTACGCCAAACGACCATTACGCCCAGACTTTTTTAGCCTGGGCGTCGCTCAATCTAACACGCTACAAAGAAGCTGAACTGGCTCTCTCTGCTTTCTTTGAACAACCCCAGGGATGGTGGGGGCACGCTGACTTCAATAGTTTTGCTTTAGCAAATATATGTATTCACCCTCAGTTTTCAGCTCTAAGCAAGCAGATAAAGGTAAAAGTGGAGGACTATCTAAAAAATCCACTATTCAAATCCGCTCCTGGAGCCTCCGTCTCAAATAACTGGCTGGCCATGCAATCAGCCACACTTGCTCTACTAGGTCAAGTGCGAAGAAGGCAAGATTGGCAAGAAAAAGCTAAAAAGACCATAATAAATTATGTCCTGAACTGGCAACTCCCCGATGGTCTTTTTGTAGATTCCCCTATAAAACCCCGAACGAGCAAATTTGCAACACCGTTAACCTACCATGTTAAAATCTGCTCAATGCTCATTCGCTACGCACTTCTGCAGAATGACCAGCCCGCAATGACCTCTGCCTTAAGAGGAATGAAAGCTTTCTGTGGCATCACTTTTACTAACGGGTCAGCCTTCCAGCTTGGTCGGACTAATATGGGATTATTTGGATACGCTTGTGCTTTGGACGCTCTGGGCAATCTTTTGGAGAGAAGCCTTGGCGATTTCGCATTGTTCGTTGAGACTCATCAAGCGTTGATTGCGCAGTTAGAACGTATGCAGGAACCTAATGGGTATATTGCCCTCAATCCAGCTGGAGATATAGCTCAAAGACCGAGCTGGGATGAATACATGCATCTTACTGTATATAATGCTTATTTCGCCGCTCTAGCAACCATCAGACGGGTGGCTTGGCAAAAAAGAGCTTACAACAAAAGAGTTGAGCGACTGACAATTTCACTTCTGCCATCCTCTGGACTGGTCTATGCATATAGTGAAGAGACAGAGCTTTTATTGTCACTATCTGGGCAGGCGGTCTTGGGGCAAGGACATCTCTTTTGCGATAATCGCTACGCAGGTATGAATATTTGCCATCTAACCTACAAGGCTAATACTGTCATTCCCCCGCCGCCACTGGATATAGAAAGCCCTAACGGTCCATTCAAATCAACTTTATTAGGGTTCCACCCCTGGTTTATCCATAAGAAAATTGACTATCAATTCAAATTTTTTAAGGTGGTGGAGCTTTGCATTGGTAAAAATAATGATTTTTTGCTAACTCAGGGTAGTTCTCAACCAACATCTATACGGGCTATTGAGTGGGAGAAAAAGCTAATATACGAACGTCTTTTACTCAAATTGAAGCGAATAATTCTTCGCCAGAGAAAGCTGGAAGTTGCAAAATTACAACTAACTAATCCTATTTTGCAGCGGGTTATCTTCGTTCGTTTACGCCCCTTCTTAGTATTATTCATAGACCGACTCTGCAGTATTAAAGGTATTAATTCTCTACATTCACCAGTCGTGGCCTTTCAGACTTCTCCTTGGGAAAAGATGGATAATGGCATCTCCTTTGTTGACGCCGATTTTGCAAGTTGGGAGTTTCTTTTCATCCCCGGTGTGAAAAGTGAACCTGTAACTGTAGATTCTTGGAGTAGCTCCGGCAAGACCACAATTTTGTCTTATCCGGCGCACTTTCCCCAAAATGAACTATGGCAATGCACACTCCTTTCCAGTACAGAAGATAGACCTGTAGACTATGCGTTTAATGCAGTTGATAGTCATTTCAAGCTGGACTTAAAATGGGAGAAAAAAAAGTTAACTATCGCTGGTATAATTGGCGATAAGGGGGCTATCTCTGTAGAAGAGAAAGACTCTTAATCTCTTTTCTAATGAAGAGGCATGAAAATAATCTCTTGATAGTTTTTTATATGCAAGATATAATTTTAACAATGGTATTTTTATAATTTTCTTAATAGTTCTTAAAATCAACCAAAATCCCGTCTTTTACGAAAGGAAGGTGATTATGAGATTTCGCCCACCGGTCTTGAGCTGGTCGCTCGGGGTAATGATTGTGTTTATTCTAGTCCTTTCCCCAATTCTGACCACCGCTCAAGCGCCACCGCCTCCTGAGACTACCGTGGTGGAAACCACTCCACCAACCACTCCACCGGAACCTCCGAAAGCACCTGAACCTCCCACAAAATTCACTGCCGTGGACAATCCCAACGACGACGGTATGAAAGCACTGCTCACCTGGGAACTCTCCCCTCAGGATAATCCTATGCTGGAGAAGAAGGAGAATCCGGTCAAGGGTTATAGGATTTTGCGGAAAGGACCTGAGGATACTGAATGGATGACGGTAACCGTTCAACCGGCCGGCATCACCTCCTATGTTGATAGCCGGGATTTACTGAACAGTCTGCCCTATTCATACCGGATTGTTGCCCTGGGAGAACAGGAGGCTGAATCCACCGCTCTGGAGGTAGATAGTGTAATCACTAAGCCACAGGTCTTTAACACCGGTCGCTTAAATACTCTAATATGCATCCTACTATTTGGTGCTATCGTCTTGAGCTACATCTACCGGGCGCGTAAGGGACACGAACTCTTTGTCCGTCGTATCGCCGGTCTGGACGCAGTGGATGAAGCCATCGGTAGAGCAACGGAGATGGGCAGACCGATTCTTTACATCTCCGGTCTGCACTCCATTGAGGACATCTCCACCGTTGCTGCGGTTACTATTTTAGGTCGGGTGGCGCGCAAAACCGCCGAGTATGAGACTCCGCTTCTGGTTCCCAACTACGATGCATTGGTTATGTTGGTGGAGCAGGAGACGGTCAAACAGGCATATATGGAAGCGGGACATCCCGACGCCTATTCCAACGATATGGTCTTCTACCTCACCTCCAGCCAGTTCGGCTATGTCGCCGCCGTCGACGGCATAATGCTCCGCGAGAAACCAGCGGCGAACTTCTATATGGGCTATTATTACGCCGAAGCCCTCATTCTTGCCGAGACCGGCGCCCAGACTGGAGCCATCCAGATTGCCGGCACCGACTCGGTAACTCAACTGCCCTTCTTCATCACCTCCTGCGATTATACCATTATTGGTGAAGAGCTGTATGCGGCCAGCGCCTATCTCTCCAAGGAGCCTTTGCAAATCGGCAGTCTTAAGGCGCAGGATGTGGCTAAACTGATAATTGGGGTCTTTATGCTGGCAGGTATAATCGCCTCCATCTTCGGTTGGTTGGGAATTGCCAACCTGTTCATTGCCAAATAGAACGGAGCGTGCGAATATGAGCAGACAATCAACTAAATCAAATGGCGCCGGTAAAACAACGGAGAGGGGGCTGGTGATATGAAAAGAGAGGTTCCCGTCTTCATTTGCATGGTCATGGGGCTGGTTATGATTGTTCAGTTCTTCGTCCCCCATCCCGTATCCCAAGCCATCTACCAGACCATATTAAAGTGGCTTATTATCGTTGTCACTTTTGCCATGGTCTTGGGCATTTTGTCTCTGGCGCGACTGCATCTCACCAAACTGCGCCGCGGCGACAAGGACTGGTTTTATAGCCTGGTGGCTATTTCCAGTCTCTTCGTCACCCTCCTGACCGGCTTCTTCAACTTCAAGATTACCGATTCGTTTATTATTGAAGGCTGGAAGGTGCCATTCAGTTTCTTCACTATCTCTTTCGCCTCCGGTCTTGCTGCGGGCACTCCCTTTATGAATCTATTTGAGTATATCCAGGTGCCTATGCAGGCTACAATGTTCAGCTTGCTGGCTTTCTTCATCGCCTCAGCCTCCTTCCGCACCTTCCGCGCCCGCACTCCCGAAGCCACCCTCCTGCTCGTTGCCGCCGTAATAGTTATGGTGGGAAGGGTGCCGGTGGGGCATATGATCAGCTCGGCAATACCGGCTCTCTCCGACTGGATACTGGTCAACCCCAATATGGCTGCCAAGCGTGGTATTCTTATCGGCGTCGGTCTGGGGGGCATCTCTATGGCACTGAAAATAATTTTAGGCATAGAGCGCTCCTGGCTGGGTGGAGGGGGTGAATAAGCGATGAAAGAGATACTCCGAGGTTTTCTCAAGATCGACCGCAGGTGGATATTCCTTTTCGTCTTGTTGGGAGTTCTGATACCTCTAGCTACTGGTAAAGGTCTCCATCATTCCTATCCTGGCAACGAGGTTAAACTGGTCTATAACTTCATAGAGAACCTGCAGCCCGGCGACATAGTTATGCTCTCTATGGATTACGACCCTGCCACCATCCCGGAGCTTGACCCTATGTCCAGAGCCTTGTTACGGCACTGCTTCAATAAGGGAGTCCGGGTAATGGCTTTAACCCTGCATCCGGCGGGAGCGGGCATCTGTATCGCAGTGATAGATGAATTATTGGCAGAATATTCCCAACCGGGAATAAACCCAGACGGCAGTGAGCGTCCGGCTCGCCAATACGGACAGGATATAGTCTTTATGGGCTACAAACCGGGGACTGACGCGGTAATGTTAGGTATGGGCGAGGATGTTCGCCTTCTGTTTCCTCAGGATTATGCCGGAACGGAGATTCCTCCCTACCACGGCGACCCCAAAGAGACCTCTCTTCCGATGATGTGCGATGTGAAAAATTACAACGATGTCAAGTGCGTAATCACCATCTCCGGCACCAGAATGCCGGAATATTGGGTAGCTTACGCCTACCAACGCTACCATGTGAAGATAGCTACCGGGGTAACCGCGGTAATGTTCGCCGACTACTATCCCTACCTGCAGACCGGTCAGATGATTGGGCTCATTCCGGGGATGAAGGGCGCTGCTGATTACGAGGAGCTTATCAATCATCCGGACCGGGGTATGGTGGGAATGCTACCCCAATCCATCATCCACCTGCTAATAGTTGCTTTCATAATTCTGGGAAATATCGCCTTCTTCATCGTGCGCCGCGAAGATAAGCAAGAGGGCAAGAAGGGAGGCAAGAAAAAATGAAGAATAAATGGCTTCTACTCTTAATCGGCATAGGCATGGCGATAGTCGTCGGTTTCCTCTCCAAGTTTACATTCTACTCCACCGGTGAAGGCGAGAATATGGTCATGCACAACTGGCTGGGCTTAACCGCCGCCGCCATCCTTACCCTGGGCATCTTCACCTTCCTCTACAAGGACAATCCCTTCTACAAATTTGCCGAACACCTGCTGGTAGGTTCTTCCGCCGGTTACACTCTGGTCATCTATTTCCATAACTTCGTCCGTCCCAACCTGATTGATGCAGTCGTAAACGGTTTCAAGAAAGTGGGAGAGATGCAATCGGCTGGAACTTACAACTTTGTGGACAGCATTTTGAAGAACGGTGGTATCTGGGCAATTGTTCCGGGTATTATGGGTTTTCTGATACTCTTTAGGCTCTCCAGAAAGCTGGGCTGGCTCTCCCGTTACTCCATCGGTTTCTATATGGGCACGGCTATGGGCATCGCCATCCCGGTTGCCTTTCAGGCTTCCATTATAGAGCAGGTGCGCGGGACTATCTTGCAGACCGCCACGACCACTCCCACCCCGGTCTTTAACCTGGATTTCTTCGCTGCCTTAATCGCCAACCCCTCCTGGAGCGCCTTTGTCCTGGCTGTCTCCGGTCCGTTGGTCATCATCGGCATCTTCTGCACCCTGATTTACTTCTTCTTTAGTAAGGAGCATACCGGTGTGGTAGGCGTCTTCAGCAAAGTGGGCATCTGGTTTCTGATGCTCGGCTTCGGCGCCAGCTTCGGGGCTACGGTTATGGCTCGTATCAGCTTGCTCATCGGCAGGATGGACTTCCTCATCAACGACTGGATAAAGGGCGTGATTTTGCCTTTGTTCGGTGGGTAGGACCGGTTCAGCCGAAGGTTCATAATAATAAGCCCCTACTATTATAGTAGGGGCTTAGATTATTTAATTATAATTCCTCACTTCACTCCGCTCCCCTCCGGCAGGTCCGGTTTGTCTTTATCCAATGTAATCAGGACAATATTCTCCTTGCTATCAACCTCGCTGCTGGCAGCCGGCTCGCCGCTGGCGGCTAACTTGCCGCTTGCGGCGAGAATCATCCCCTCGCTCACTATTCCGCGCATAGGTCGGGGGGCTAAATTGGCTAAAAGAACCACCTTTTTGCCCACCATCTGCTCCGGAGCGTAGGACTCGGCCATACCAGCCACCACAATGCGCTCCCTCTCCCCATCGTTTACGGTTACTTTTAGCAATTTGTCGGTGCCCGCCACCTTCTCGCAGGCTAAGACTCTGGCGATGCGTATATCCAGCCTGGAAAAATCCTCGTAGCTGATAATTTCCTTTTCGCCCACTTTTTTCTCCTTTTTTATCTCTTCCGTCTTCTCTTCCCCGGTCTCCGTAAGCGGCTCACCCAAACGGGCTTTCTCCTGCTCTATCTGCTCCGGCTCAATCTTGACAAATGGAACGCTCACTGCACCCAGCTTAGTGCCTGCCGGGGTTACAAAACTGCCCGCCGACTGCCAGGAGAGCTCTGATATCTCGTTACTCAACCCCAGCATTTTCGCCGTCCGCTCGGCAAGGAAAGGCAGATAGGGACTTCCGATTACGCAGAGCTCGGCGATTGCCGAACAGGCAATATTCATAGTGGTGGCGCAGTCGGTCGGGTTCTCCGTGCGGGTCTTCCAGGGCTCCTTATCGTTGTAATATTTGTTCGCCGAGCGGGCTAAATCCATCACTACCCGCAAGCCCTCGCGCATGTGGAAGGTATCCAGGGCTTCCGCCACCGCCGGCGGCGTCTTCGCCATCTCCGCTAACATCCACTTATCCAGCTCTCCCAGCTCTCCGCGCGCCGGTATTGCACCGGCAAAATATTTATCCACAAAGGTCAGGGTGCGGTTGATGAGGTTCCCTAAAATGTCCACCAGCTCCTCATTCACCCGCAGCATAAACTCGTCCCAGTCCCAATTGGAGTCCTGCGACTCCGGCAGGATACAGCTCAGGTAGTAGCGAATGTAGTCCGGGTTAAAGGTCTGGACCGCCTGATGCGCCCAGATAGCCCAGTTCTTGCTGGTGGAGAGCTTGCGCCCCTGGATGTTAAGGAACTCATTGGCGGGAATGTTGTAGGGTAGAATGTATTCGCCGGCGCCACTCTCCAGGTCCTTCTCCTGGGTGGGCAGCGCTCCTCTCTGCGCCATAAGCACCGCCGGCCATACAATGGCGTGAAATACGATGTTGTCCTTGCCGATAAAATGAATCAGGTTGCGTTTCGGGTCGGTCCAATATTTCTTCCAGAGGTCGGGCTTGCCCATCTTTTCCGCCCATTCCCGAGTGCTGGAGATGTAGCCGATGGGGGCATCAAACCAGACATAGAGCACCTTGCCCTGGGCTTCGGGAAGCGGCACCGGCACCCCCCAGTCCAGGTCACGGGTGATGGGACGCTCCTCCAGACCCCTGGAGAGCATACCGAAGCAGAAGTTGAGCACATTATCCTTCCAGTCCTTTCTGCTCTTAAGGTAAAGCTCCAGCGGTTTTTGAAACTGGCGCAGGTCCAGGTACCAGTGGGTGGTGGCGCGCACTTCCGGTCGTTCTCCGCAGATCTTGCATTGCGGGTCAACCAGCTTGACCGCTTCATACCAGTTACCGCAGGTATCGCATTGGTCGCCGCGGGCGCCCTTCGCCCCGCAGAGGGGGCAGACGCCCTCCACATAGCGGTCGGGGAGGAAACGAGCGCAGCGCCGGCAATACAGCTGTTCGGTGGTGTGTTTGGTGATGTAGCCCTTCTGGTAAGCATTTTTGAAAAATTCCTGGGATATCTCCGCGTGCATGGGCAGGCTGGTGCGGGAGTAATTGTCAAAGGAGAAGCCCAGGGCGTCAAAGGCGTCCTTTATCATCAAATGATAGCGGTCCACAATATCTTTGGGGGTAACGCCTTCAGCGTCGGCGCGGATGGTGATGGGGACGCCGTGCTCGTCTGAGCCGCAGATATATACTACATCGGCGCCGGAAAGACGCTTGTAGCGCACATAGATGTCCGCGGGCAGGTATGCCCCGGCTAAATGACCCATATGCAGGGGTCCGTTGGCGTAGGGCAGAGCGGAGGTAACCAGCAGTTTTTCGGTTTTCCTGGGCATAGCCATTCTCCGAAATGATGGAGACAATCGCCGGATTGTTAAAGTGTTAAAAACTAGCATAGCTAGTAGGGGAAGTCAAGGAGAAGGTGGGAAAAGCGGGGGGGTTGGTGGGAGGAGCACATGCAGGCGAGGATTAATCCTCGCCTGCACACATATAATGTAACGGGGAATAATATTCCCCGTTACAATTATGGAAATATGCTATAATAATGATGATATAGAGAATGTAGAAAGGACAGTGGTAGAAGAATGAAGATAAAAGTTGTGGTTCACGAGGCAGAGGAAGGCGGCTTTTGGGCTGAGGTACCGGCGATACCCGGCTGTGCTACCCAGGGGGAGACTTTTGAGGAGCTTCTGGCTAATTTATATGAAGCAGTGGAAGGGTGCCTGTCGTGGGGCAAGAGATATTGGTTTGGGGATGAGTAGGGGGGGGGTTACGTTGTGTATTGTGTAATAATTGAGTTAAAATGACTAAAATGTTAGGATTTTGAGTAGAGTCATAATACTAACTTATTCAAATAAGAAATAGGAGGTTAATATGTCTAAAGAGGAATTATTTGGAATCAGCATATCAGCTAGTGAAAACCCAGAAAATCCCGAAAGCTTATTTAGTGATTTAAGAAAAGACCCTGTGTCAAACCTGAAGCATTTATGGTCACATCAGGCAGATTTGCTGCGAGATTATAATACAAAACATTTAAATACATCCGATATAGCACTTGAATTACCAACCGGCTCCGGAAAAACATTAATTGGGCTTCTAATTGGTGAATTTAGAAGAAGAAAATTTGACGAACGAGTTGTTTATCTATGTCCAACAAAGCAGTTAGCTTATCAGGTTGGAAATCATGCTAGAGAATACGGTATTACGGCTAATGTACTTGTTGGAACAAAGTATGATTACCCGCCAAAAAATTTTACAGATTATGCACGTGCTAAAGCAATTGCCATAACAACTTATAGTGGCTTATTCAACATAAGCCCTGGGATTTCTGATCCTCAAACGATAATCCTCGATGATGCCCATGCTAGCGAGGACTATATAAGTAGTATGTGGTCTGTAGAAATAAAGAGTAAAGATTTTAATGTATTATTTAACAGTATAATAGCTGTTTTTAGAGATGTTCTACCAACTGGTTTTGGCTCGGAACTCTCTCTCGATTTTTGGAAAAGCTTGGAATTAATTCCCGGATATTACTTCCGTCAAAGAAAAATTAAATTATACGCTCTTCTCGAAAATTCACTTCCACAAAGATCTACTCCTCGGTATTCTTGGGATTTGATAAAGAACAATTTAAATGCATGTAATTTATTTATTTCCCACACAACAATACTAATAAGACCACTTATTCCCCCAACAAAAAATCATTCTCCGTTCTCCAATGCCAATCAGCGTGTTTATATGTCAGCAACACTTGGTGTTGGCGGAGAGTTAGAGCGTATTACTGGTGTCCAATGCATCGGCCGACTTCCAATCCCTCAAGGATGGCAAAAGAAAGGATCTGGTCATCGTCTTATTCTATTTCCAGGACTCTCAGATGAAGATATTTCTTTTGAAATAGTACTAAAATCAATAACTGAAGCTAAGCGTGCTTTAGTTCTAGTTCCAAATAATCAACAATTGGAGCAGTTAAAGAGTATATTTATCTCTAAAAATATTGAAGTTCTTGATAAAGAATCTGTAGAATTTTCTCTTGATGATTTTGTGAATAAAGAAAATTGTGCTTTGGTTTTAGCAAACCGCTACGACGGTTTAGACCTGCCAGATGAAGCCTGTCGGGTACTTGTAGTTTCTGGTAAACCTTGTGGGGCAAATTTGCAGGAAGCATTTTTATCAGAACGTTTAAGGGCTTCATATCTTTTAAGAGATCGTATACTAACTCGCATTTCTCAAGGATTTGGCCGATGTACTCGATCTGATAGCGATTATGCGGTTATAATAATTCTGGGTAGAGAGCTAACCGAGTTTCTAGTTAAAATGGATAATCGTATATGTTTGCATCCAGAATTACAAGCTGAGCTTGAGCTAGGAATTGATATTTCTTCCAGCATTAATGAAGAAAAATTTCAAAAACTTATTAATGCATTACTAAAACAAACTGAGGATTGGGCTAAGGCTGTTGATAAAATAATTACTTTGCGCTCCACGAAAAATCGCGAAGAAGATGAAGTTGCTAGTAAGCTTATGACGGTTGTGCAAAACGAAATCAAATATGTATATTACTTGTGGAATGACGACCTTCAAAATGCATTAAACCAAGCAAAACAAATATCGGACCTATTAAGCGAGAAAGAACTTAAGGAGTATTGTGGTTTATGGTGTTATTTTCATGGAGATTGCGCTCTTATGTTATATAGCGAGAATAATAGCCAAAGTTTATTAGACACAGCCAGAGATTCGTTTAGACGAGCATCGTCTTGCGCATTAGCAATTACCTGGTTGTCAAAATTATCCCGCATTGTAATTGAAGGACAATCTGAGGGAATTGCTCCAGAAGTCGATATTTTAACAACAATTGCAATCGAGAGAATAACCATTCAACTCGAAAAGCTTGGGTCAACGGGTCGTAAATTCAATGACATGTTAGATGAATTAATTAAAAGTATTAATGATAATAAACACTCTAGTTTTCATCGAGGTTTAGAAATACTAGGTCTTTTGTTAGGATTTAATGCTTATATTCCACCAAAAAATGGTTCTCCTGATTGTATATGGTCACTTGAAGATTTAATTCATATAGTCTTCGAGGCAAAAACAGAAAAACTACCTGAGAATCCTATATCAAAGAAAGATGTGCAACAAGCCGAAGGGCACAGAAACTGGATAGAATATAATTCACCATATAATTCGGATACCACTATTATATCTGTTATTGTAGGATGCCAAAATAGCATATATTATTCTGCAATGCCTCATACAGGAGACCTCTATTTTATAAATCCTGATTTATTGAAGGATATTGCGATTAAGATATCCTTTATTCTCACAAATTATAGGGCAAGATATAACACACCTAATGAACAGACAAATGAAGAACTCGTAACAGAATTGGAACGTTATCAACTTTTGCCAATGCAATTAATTGACCAATTTCAATCACAGCGTGTTTCTCAATTAGATGTTATTGATAATAGTCCCTGATTAATATTTTATTATGATTGCACTTATTAGTAAGTACAGCATTTAAGCTTGAATTTGGTGTAGATATGCTTTCATCTTACTCATAACAAGTTATCTCTAGTTTTTCCAAAGGTGGTTTCTCTCCCCCACATACCCACCGACGACCGCTATCAACAGCTCGTAGCCCTCTCCAAACGCTGGATTGAGGAAATCTGGCGCCAGGGCAATATCAAAGTAAGATTCAACTAGACTGCCTTCAATTGAATCAGAGAACGACCGGGGTTTGTAGCCCGGTCTTTTATATGAATCCTTGCTAAAACAAGCCCCCCCGCCAAAGGCGGGGGGGTTCTTCATTTTCTGCCGGGAGCGGGACTTGAACCCGCACGGGATTACTCCCACATGGCCCTCAACCATGCGCGTATGCCAGTTCCGCCATCCCGACTTTATTAAGGCTAATCAATCTAGCACAGCCCTCCCGCCACTGTCAAGTCTTTTTGCTGGCGCCACTGGAACTCGCTTCCCTATCCCCCAACCGGCCAAATTATCCCTTTACTTCCCCCCTGAAAATGATAAAATTAAGGATATGCTTTGGGAAAGGTTGCGAGTGCCAAGCCAGTTTATTATTTATTCAGCTTTTGTCATTGACCGGACAGTTTTCATCAATCAACCAACGAGGTGCTTCGGATGAGGTTCTGGCGGACTCCCTTTGACATTGATAAAATGAAAATTCCCCACGGGGAACTACACATCATTAACGACCGTTGCAAGGGTTGTGAGTTCTGCGTGCAATATTGCCCCCGGGATGTCCTGGCTATGTCTAAAGAGTTCAATGTCAAGGGCTACCACTATCCCGAAGCGGTCAGTCCGGAAAAATGCGTCAACTGCGACCTGTGCGAGATGATATGTCCGGAATTCGCCATCTATTGCATTGAGAGCGAAGAGGTGCAGACCCGGGCCGTTCACGAGACTTCGGCGGTAACCAAAGAGCAAAATAATAAAGAGTAAGAGTCTTCTGACAATTATATCCCCGGCAGTTTCTGCGGGTATCCTCGCTTTCCAAAGGGGGAAAGATTGAAAGCTGACCCAAAAGGCGTGCTCACCGGGGCGCATTATCTGGATGGCGACCACGCCTGTGCCGAGGGAGCCATCGCCGCTGGCTGTCGTTTCTTCGCCGGCTATCCCATAACCCCCTCCACCGAAGTAGCCGAGCGCATCGCTCTCCGCTTTCCCCTGGTCGGTGGGGTATTCATTCAAATGGAGGACGAGCTGGCTTCTATGGCCGCCATCCTCGGCGCTTCCTGGGGTGGACGCAAGGCTATGACCGTTACCTCCGGTCCCGGCTTTTCCTTGATGATGGAAAATATCGGTCTGGGGGTGATGATGGAGGTGCCCTGTGTGGTCGCCAATGTGCAGCGCGGGGGACCTTCAACCGGACTTCCCACAATGGTCGGTCAGCAAGACATAATGCAAGCCCGCTGGGGTTCTCACGGCGACTACGAAATCATCGCCCTCTCCCCGCAATCACCCCAGGAAACCTTTGACCTGACTATCACCGCCTTCAACCTCTCCGAAAAATACCGTCTGCCGGTGCTCTTTATGTTGGACGAGTGCGTGGGGCATATGACCGAGAAGGTAGTCATCCCCAAAGCGGAGGAAATAGAGATTACTCCTCGCCGGCTAACCAAAAAGAAAGTGGAAGACTACCTGCCCTACGAACCGGAAAAGGACCTGGTGCCGGAGATGGCAATTGCCGGTCAGGGCTATCGTTTTCACAGCACCGGACTGACCCACGACGAGAGGGGTTATCCGGAAATGTCTGTAGAGTGTCAGGACCGGCTGATTCGGCGGTTGGTAAATAAGGTCAAAGAGCATACTGAAGATATAACCATAATTGAAAAAGAGAATGTGGAGGGCGCCGAGGTAATTCTGCTCTCCTACGGCATCTCCGCCCGAGTCTCTTATCCAGCGGTGACCAAAGCCCGAAAAAAAGGCGTTAAGGTGGGCAGAATTCGTCTGATAACTATCTGGCCCTTCCCGGAAAAGGAAATCTCCGCTATAGCCGGCAAAGTGAAAGCATTTGTAGTCCCGGAGATTAATATGGGGCAAATCAGTAGAGAGGTGGAACGAGTCGTTCACGGTAAGAGCCGGGTCGTCTCCGTCCCCCACGCCGGCGGAGGCGTGCACGACCCGGAAGTCATCCTCAACGCAATTATGAAGGCGGCAAAATGAGCAAGAACATTCCTTTCAGTCCTCCTCAAGATGGAGACGAAAGAGTGGGCACCCCGGTGCGGGAGACCACCACTAAAGATTCACATCCTATGTCCGCTTTCCTGCGTATGGAGCGTATGCCGCACATCTGGTGTCCCACCTGCGGAATCGGCACTACGGTTAAGTGTTTCGCCGCCGCTCTGGAAAAAGAGAAACTGGATTTGGACAAGGTGGCGATAGTCTCCGGCATCGGTTGCACCGGTCGTGTAGCCGGATACCTTAAGTTGGACTCCTTTCACACCACCCACGGCCGAGCCATTCCCTTCGCCACCGGTCTGCACCTCTCCAATCCCGACCTCAAGGTGGTGGTCTTCTCCGGCGACGGCGACCTCATCTCCATCGGGGGCAACCACTTCATCCACGCCGCCCGCAGAAATATGAACATCACGGTCATCTGCGTCAATAACTTCATTTACGGGATGACCGGCGGACAATGCGCCCCCACCACCCCGCTCGGCGCCAACACTTCCACCACCCCTTACGGTAATTACGAGCATCCATTTAATCTGCCCCATCTCGCCGCTTCCTGCGGCGCCGTCTATGTCGCTCGCTGGACAGCCCTGCATATTCGCCGAATGACCAAATCCTTCCAGGAAGCGCTGCGCAAACGGGGCTTCTCCTTCGTAGAGGTCATTACCCCCTGTTCTACTCTATATGCCCGCAGGAACAAACTGGGGACGGGGCTGGACCTGATGAACTATTATCACGATATGTGCCAGGTGGAACACGGCGCCGACCCGCAGAAAGTGGAGATTGATTTCCAGGGAGAAATCACCATGGGCAAGTTTGTGGATATTGAGAAGCCCACTTTTTTGGACTGTCTGGACGAGAGCTACAAGAAGAGATTGGGGGATAAATATTGCAGCATATTTTCACCGCAAATTAAGGAGCTCCTGGCAAAATGAGCGCTAACCAAACTGAAATCAGGGTGACCGGCTACGGCGGTCAGGGGGTAATTCTCTCCGGGTATATCATTGGGCGGGCAGCCACCATCTACGACAACAAGAACGCCACTATGACCCAGAGCTTCGGCCCCGAAGCGCGGGGCAGCGCCTGCTCCATCTCCCTAATCATCTCCCCACAGCCTATCTACTATCCCTATATCACCACTCCCAGCATCCTGGTGGCTATGTCTCCGGACGGCTTCAAAAAATTCTACCCCGATTTAGCCAGTGACGGGATAATGGTGGTGGAGGAAGACCTGGTCAAAGTCAGAGAGGTGGGGAAAAAGCAAAAGCTCTTCACCTGCCCGGTCACCCGTCTGGCTGAGGAGTTAGGCAAACGACTTGTTCTGAATGTGGTGATGCTGGGCTTCTTCACCGCGGTTACCGATGTGGTCTCCCAGGAAGCCATGCGCCAATCCATATCCGCCTCGGTACCCACCGGGACCGAGGAATTAAACCTAATGGCATTTGAAAAAGGCTATGCCCACTTCCAAGAAGCAAAGAAAGCAGAAGTCGCCACCTAAAAAAAAGAAATTACCAAAGCAGGCTCCTTCAGAACCAGGTTTTCTGGAGAAGGGTGTCTTGGTCCTGGGTGGGGGAATCTCCGGCATCCAGTCGGCTCTGGACCTGGCTCGTGCCCGGATAAAGGTCTATCTGGTGGAGAGGACCCCCACTCTGGGCGGGCGTATGGCTCAGCTGGACAAGACCTTCCCTACTATGGACTGTAGCATCTGAATACTGGGACCGCTGATGATGGATGCCGGTCGGCATCCACTGATTAAAATACTCACCCTCTCGGAGCTTACCAGGTTAGAAGGAACTGCCGGTAATTTCATTGCCACCGTCCGCAGACATCCCCGCTATGTGGACGAAACGCTCTGCACCGCCTGCGGAAAATGCACCGAGAGATGTCCAATAGTGGTGGGCAATGAGTTTGATATGTCGCTCAAAGCCCGCAAAGCTATCTATCGTCCCTTTCCCCAGTCGGTTCCTTCAGCCTATGTAATTGATAAGCGTTTTTGTATCAACCAGCCGGAAGAAAAACTGTTAACCTGTTGGAGTTGTGTGGATAACTGCGAGCGAGATGCCATCTATCACGACCAAAAAGCTTCTGATACTCGGCTCCCCGTCGGCGCGGTTATCATTGCCACCGGCTTTGACGAATACGACCCTTACGAGATGCGTTCTTACGGCTACGGCATCTACGATAATGTGCTGACCAGTCTGGAGTTTGAGCGGATGGTCAGCGCCTCCAGCCCCACTGCCGGGCATATCTTGCGACCTTCAGACCGGAAGACGCCCAAAAGGCTAGCATTCATTCAATGCGTGGGTAGCCGTGGCGAAACCGGAAGGGAATACTGCTCGCGCTATTGCTGTATGAACGCCATCAAGGACTGCATCCTGGCAAAACAGCACGACCCGGAGATTGAATCTATGACCGTGCTATACACTGACCTGCGCTCCTTCGGCAAGAACTACGACGCCTTTGTCCAGCGGTCTCTCCAGATTCCTGGCGTGCAACACATTCGCGGTCGCCCGGCAAAAATTGCCCAGGATAAAGCTACCAGCTCTTTGACTATATATGTGGAGGATACCGAAAGCAGAGAGCAAGAGAAAATCCCCGCTGATATGGTAGTGCTCTCCTCGGCTGCTGTTCCCAATCCCGGCACTTACCAGCTCGCCAATATTTTAGATGTGCAACTGGACCACCGCGGTTTCTTCCGTAGACTGGACGATTGCACCTCCGTCACGCTCACCAGTCGGGAGGGAATCTTCGTCGCCGGTAGCGCCGGCGGACCGATGGTCATTCCCGAGTGCGTGGCTTCTGCCGGCTCGGCGTCAGCATTGGCGCAGAGCTATCTTCAACAAGACCGCATAGAGCTTGCTGAGGAGCAGATTCTCCCTCTGGATACCTCTGGTCCCCCTCGGCTGGGAGTCTTCGTGTGCTCTTGCGGGGCTAATATAGCCGGCGTGGTAGATGTCGCCAACCTCGCCGAATACGCCAAAACTCTGCCGGAGGTCACTTATGTTTCCAACGAACTCTTTGCCTGCTCCGCCGGCTCACAGGAAGCCATCCAGACCGCCATCAAAGAGCATCAGCTGAATCGCATCGTAGTCGCCGCCTGCACCCCAAGAACCCACGAGCCGGTCTTCCGCCAGGCTCTTGCCGGTGTGGGGCTTAATCCCTATCTGCTGGAGATGGCAAATATCCGCGACCAGGTCTCCTGGGTGCATACCGCCAATCCCCAACAAGCCACGGAAAAAGCGCGCGACCTGCTGCGCATGGCCGTTGCCCGAGCCAGACTCCTGTCGCCATTGGAGAAGATAGAGGTATCGGTCTTGGACCAAGCCCTGGTCGTGGGTGGTGGTGTAGCCGGTATGGAATCAGCCGGCAATCTGGCAAGGCTCGGCTTTCAGGTAACCCTGATAGAGAAAACCGACAGATTGGGCGGGACCATCGCCAAGCTAGGCACCCTCTACCCCACTCAGCAGTCGGCGACCGAGTTCGTCAACAAAAAAATAGAGGAGTTGAAATCCACAGGGGTGAAAGTCCTGACCAATACGCAGTTAGTAAGTGTGGAGGGCTTTTTGGGCAACTTCCACGCCGTCCTGGACAATTCTGGAAGTAAGCAAGAGTTGGACATATCCACCATCATTATAGCCATTGGCGCTGGTGCCTACCAACCCAGGAAGGGCGAGTTCGGTTGGGAGGTATTTCCCAATGTCACCACCAGCCTGGAATATGATAAAAAACTAGCGAAAACTAGACCGGGCGACCTGGAGCTTCCCAAAAATGTCGCCTTCATCCAGTGCGTAGGCTCGCGGGTGGAAGGCGAGGGCTGTAATCCCGGATGTTCCCGCTACTGTTGTCCCACGGCGATTAAGCAAGCGCTGGAACTCCGTCGCCTGGGCGCTAATGTAGCCGTCTTCTATCGCAGTATGCGGGCGGTCTCTGCCGGTGCCGAGGAGCTGTATCGCCAGGCGCGCGGCGAAGGGGTGCTCTTCGTGCGCTTTGATAAAGAGCACTATCCTCAAGTTTTGGGCAAAGACCGAGCTGAAAGAGTGTTGGTGCACGATGCCTTGCTGGACCAGGATATTGAAATGGATGTGGATTTAGTAATATTATCGGTGGGAATGGTGCCCCGGGAACCGGAGACTTCGGAAATTCACACGCTTCTCAAGATACCTCGGGGAACTGACGGCTTTCTGCTGGAGGGTCACCCGGAGCTTGCCCCGATAGAGACCACCATTGACGGGGTGTTCATCTGCGGGGCGGTTCAGGGAGCAAAGGACATCGCCGACAGTATAGCGCAGGCTGGGGCGGCAGCTTCCAAAGCGGCGGAACTACTCGCCCACCGCTCGGTAGCCCTCTCCCCCACGGTCTGTGTAGTGAACGACTTGCTTTGCCGGGGCTGCGGCAAATGCGCCGAAATCTGCCAATTTGGCGCGCCCGCTCTGGAAGAAACAATAAATGGAGTCTTTGTAGCCCGCATCAACCCGGCCAAGTGCAAGGGCTGCGGCACCTGTGCGGTCTGGTGTCCGACCGGAGCCATCACCGCCCAGCATTTCACCGACGGGCAGATAGAGGAGATGCTGTCAGCTATGTTGAAGGGGTAGGGAGCGAATCTGGTATTCGCCCTAGCCCTGGTAGGGGCTTAGCGCGCTAAGTCCCTACGAAAGATGAAAGAGTATGCCTGAAAAAGATAGGGGTAAAGGAGATCCATAATAGGTGATGTTTTATTTTGAAATACTTTCGCAGTTCTACCTTCAAAATGTGCGCTACTTGTTGGTGGGTGGTCTAGCAGTCAACCTCTACGGGATACCCCGAACTACGCAGGACATTGATATCATTGTTGCTACGGATAAAGAAAATATCCACAAACTAAACCGGGTTTTACAGGATTTGGGCTATCACCCCCGGTTACCCGTCAACGCAGAGGAACTGGCTAGCGAGGAAGCGCGGCGAAGCTGGGTAGATGAGAAGAATCTGGTGGCGTTCAGCTTTGTGCATGGAGAGGAAAGCTACCGGATGGTTGATGTAGTCATTGCCCATCCCCTGAACTTTGAGCAAGCTTATGCCCGGCGGAAGGTGCGGAAAGGAGAAGGGATAGAGATATATCTGGCAAGCGAGGAAGACCTGATACGCATGAAGGAGCAGAGCAAGCGGGAGCAGGACAAGCAGGATATAGTAATGTTGAAAAATGTCTTGAAAAGAGATAATGAGTGAAATGAACAAGGGCTTCTATTATTCAGTTAATGACGAGACTTTACGCGTCTACCAAGCCCTTTCCACTGAGGAGAAACTGCAATGGTTGGAGGAGGTCAACTGGTTCATCCGCACCTTCACCACCGACCGGGAGAAGCGGATAATGGAGGAGTATAGAAAGGGCGAGAGGTAAGGGGGTAGTAAATATGCAGTTTGGAAGAAAAGAAGTGAAAAGGAATTGTTGGACCCATATGCCTAAACTAGAAAAGGCCTTTATAGAAGGAGAAAAGTTTTATTATAATTTTTCATTTGATATTGACGATTTCATTGGAGACGGTATTTGGTGGTTGCAAATTTATGATATAAACCATTGCCTAATATATGATATACCCTTTGCTTCAAGTATGTTTAATTTTGATGAGAAAGTAAGGAAACAAGTGAGAAAAATTATAAAGTATGAAATTTTAAATCCAAGGGGGTTGATGTTATGAGAGCGCATGTTTTTATTACAAACGAAAAAACGTTTCCCGTAGTTAGAGATAATAGTTTTTGGGGTGTAGGAGTTGAAGGAATCCCAAATACATTAGATGAAGTAATAAAGGAAAACTTAAAGAATGACAAAAAACCATATTTTGGGATGATAGGCGATATTTTAGGGACGCGACTAGGAGACATAGTTTTTCTTTACGAGCGGCAAGTTGGCTTTCATGGCATATATAGAGTTGTAAGCGAACCATTTTTTGACCCTACACCAATTAGCTGTGTTGGCGAAACCTGGCCAATAAGAATAGAAATTGAGTGCTTAAATTATTTCCCATTGCCAGTTCCTGAAGAATATTTGTTTTCGACGAAAGAGTATGAATCAAAATTCTGGGGTTGGTTCTACAGAAAAATCCAAGGACCGAGAGGCGTTAACACCATTAATCCTGAAGCGGCTGAAGCACTTATAGAATTACTTGTAAAGATAAATGGGAATGCTGTTAACAAACCACCAAAAGCTGACCCTTATCCCAGCAAAAATAGAACTAAAATTTGGCTTCCATTAGGTCAAGATGGGAATGTGCATTTAGAAGTCATTTTGAGAGCATGGTTAATTGCAAGAATTGATGATCCTAGACGAACTGATTTAAAAGAAATTTTTGGTCCAACAGAGGATTTAGAATGGTTTGCAAATAATGTTCCTTACCACGTTACACGAAAAAATATTGATATTCTCTGTTACCATAAAAATATCAAATATACAGGTTTCCCTTTGCGTTACAGATTCTCGATAATTGAACTAAAAAGAGATATTGCAAACTACAAATCTATCAATCAAGTAATAGAGTATTCAAAGTGGGTATCAGGAAGAATAGCTGGAAGTGAAATAGAAACGGTGCAACCAATTGTGATTGCATTTGATTTTAATAAAAGTGCTATTGAAAAAGCTAAGAATAGTGATTTTTGTGAGAGACCAATTTTACTTATCAAATATAAAGTTTCAAATAACGATATCCAATTCGAAAGGTTAGAATATTAAAGCTATCGTTTTACTTTTATTGTTACTCTTTTTAACCCCCCCTATGCCCACACCAGAAAAGAAGACCAACAAAAAGACCGCACCCGGCGGTCCGACCACTGACGGCTTCATTCCCCGCATCGTGGTCTTTGCCTGCAACTGGTGCTCTTACGCCGGGGCGGATACCGCCGGCGTCTCCCATATTCAATATTCGCCGCATTTCCGCATCATCCGGGTGATGTGCAGTGGCCGAATCTCCCCCGCTTTCGTTCTGCGTGCTTTTGAGCTCGGCGCCGACGGCGTGCTGGTCTCCGGCTGTCATTTCGGTGACTGCCACTATATCTTCGGCAACGAGCGCGCCGCCGAGCAGTTTGAGGTCACCAAGAAGCTGGTCCATTTGCTGGGGCTGGAGGAGGGTCGCATTCGCCTGGAGTGGATATCCGCCGCCGAGGGGGTGCGCTGGGCGCAGGTGATAGACGAATTCGTGGCTCAAGTCTCTGATCTGGGTCCCTCACCGCTGGCAGGCTCCTCCATTCGCCAGATTCCTTTGCCAGAGAATGATTCCGCCTATGTTGGTGTAGCGGAGATATCCCCATGACCACTGACCTGCAGAAACGTCTCTCCAGAGCCGGCGCCCTCATCTGCCTGGAGTGCGGCAAATGCACCGCGGTCTGCCCCATCGCCCGCAAAAGCGACGACTTTTCTCCCCGCAGGCTTCTCGCCCGGGCTATCGCTACCAATGACATATCCGCTCTGCAAGGTGAATCCCTATACTCCTGCCTTACCTGCATGGCTTGCGACCCGGTCTGCCCCTCCGGCATCTCTATGACCTATGTTATCAAGGAGATTCGTGGCGCTGTGGGCTTTGATACTTCTCATACCACTTGCTCCCACGCCGGGGCTATGCAGTCGCTCGCGCACATAATGAGCGCAGACCGGCTCACCCAAAACCGGCTGGATTGGCTGAAAGACGACGCCGACAAGGGATTGAAATGGTCTAAAAAGGGCGAGGTAGCCCTCTTTATCGGCTGTCTCCCCTATTTCGATGTCTTCTTTGCCGAGCAAGGCGCGCACACTCTGGACATTGCCCGCGCCGCCATCCGCATCCTCAACCGCATCGGCATCGAGCCGGCGCTTCTGCCCAACGAACGCTGCTGCGGACACGACCTGGCCTGGGCGGGAGACGAAGAGGGGCTAAAACACCTTGCCCGGCACAACCTTTCCGAGATAGCCAGGAGCGGGGCAAAAACGGTAGCCTTTCTCTGCCCCGAATGTCTGCTCACCTTTCGGGAGGACTATGCGCAGCTAGGGCTTCCCCTGCCTTTCGCCAGCACCCACATCACCCAGTTTCTGCAAGGGCATTTGCAGGGGTTATCCGCAGAGGTTCCCGAGACCAACATCACCTATCAAGACCCCTGCCGGCTGGCCCGGCACCTGCGAATAGTAGATGAGCCCCGGCTGTTGTTGGGCTGGATAAAAGGGGCAAGGCTGGCGGAGATGGAGCGACATGGCAGACGAGCGGTCTGTTGTGCGGGCAATACCTGGCTCATCTGCGGGCGAGCGAGCAAGGAGATACAGGTGGAACGCCTGCTGGAGGCGAGAGCGACCGGTGCGCAGACGCTGGTCACCGCTTGCCCCAAGTGCCAGATACACCTGGGGTGCGCTATGCAGGACCCTAATCTGGGGGACAAAATCCGCATAGAGATGAAGGACCTGCTGGTGCTGTTGAGCGAAGGCATGAGGTAATGCATACCGACCTGACCACCAATCGCCGCCGTAACATGCGCCTGCCGGAATATGATTATTCGCGGGTTGGGGGTTATTTTGTGACGATATGCGCATATCACAAAGATAATTTATTTGGAAATATTTTTGACGGGATAATGCAAGTTAACAAATATGGGGAAATCATTCAGCAGGAATGGCTGCGCACCGGTGAACTACGAAAAAATGTGCAATTGGATGCGTTTGTAATAATGCCTAATCACATTCATGGAATAATATTCATTATTGATAACGAGGAAACAACGAATGGTGACGAACATCGTAGGGGCACGATGCATCGTGCCCCTACAAAAAACCAATTTGGCAAACCAGTTGCTGGATCACTGGGTACAATATTGGGTACGTTCAAAGCCGCGGTGACCAGGCGCATCAATAAACAACGAAAAACACCCGGTGCAATGGTTTGTCAGCGCAACTACTACGAACGCATTATCCGCAACGAAGACGAATTGCGTCGGATACGCGAATATATTATAAACAATCCGCTGAAATGGACGGAGGACCGGGAAAACCTAGATGCGGTGATTATGTCGTCTTCCTCTTCCACCGCTGAGTCGTGGATTGTATAATGAATGCATAAATAATATATAATTTCCCCCTCAACACTCATTTAGCTAAGGAGCTCTCCCCTATGCCCGACATCATCGTCCCCGAACCGCCCAATAAGTCCACCGACCCTGATTTGCGCGTCGGCGTCTTCGTCTGCGACTGCGGGCTGAACATCGCCGGCTCGGTGGATACCGCCGCTGTCGCCGAGTTCGCCTCCCATCTCCCCGATGTTGCCGTGGTTGTCCGCAACAAATATACCTGTGCCGAGCCCGGGCAAAACGAAATCAAATCCGCCGTCAACAAGTTCAAGCTCAACCGCGTGGTGGTGGCATCCTGCACCCCCAATATGCACGAGCCCACCTTCCGCGCCTGCGTCGCTTCCGCAGACCTCAACCCCTACCTCCTGGAGATAGTCAACCTGCGCGAGCACTGCTCCTGGGTGCATTCCACCGACCGGGTAAAAGCGACGGAGAAAGCAAAGGATATGGTCAAGCAGGGGGTAGCCCGGGCGCGCCTGCTCTCCCCCCAGACCGAGATGACCATACCGGTCACCAAGCAGGTGCTGGTCATCGGCGGCGGCGTGGCGGGTATACAGGCTTCGCTAGATTTGGCTGACACCGGCTACCAGGTCTATCTGGTGGAGCGGGAGCCCTCCATCGGTGGGATAATGGCGGCGCTGGACAAGACCTATCCTACGATGGACTGCTCTATCTGAATACTCGGTCCCAAGATGATGGATGTCGGCAGACATCCTAAAATCAAGCTCCTGGCGAACAGCGAAGTAGAGAATGTTACCGGTTATGTGGGCAACTTCTCGGTCACCGTGCGCCAGAAAGCCCGCTATGTGCAGGAGGGGGTCTGCAACTCCTGTGGAGAGTGCGTCAAGGTCTGCCCGGTCATCACCCCCGACGAATATCAACAGGGCTTCTCCTCCCGCAAGGCTATCTACCTCCCCTTCGGGCAGGCGGTGCCCTCTTGTTATTTGATTGATATGAAGTCCTGCCTGGGGATAAACCCCATCGCCTGCGGGAAGTGCGCCGATGTCTGCGAGCAAAAATGTATTGACTACGATATGAAGGACGAGCTTATCAAATTGGATGTGGGGGCGATAATCGTCGCCACCGGGATGGAGGTCTACGACCCCACGGAAATGGACGAATACTGCTATCGGGAATACCCCAATGTCATCACCTCTATGGAGTTTGAGCGGCTCATCTGCGCCAGCGGACCTACAGACGGGCACTTCGTCCGCCCGAGCGACCAGAAACGCCCCCGTCGCATCGGCTTCATCCAGTGCGTCGGGAGCCGCTCTCACAGCGCCAAGGGTAGTCCCTACTGCAGTAATGTCTGCTGTATGAATACGGTGAAGGACACCCTTCTGCTCCACGACCATTATCCGGATGTGGAGTGCAAGGTGTTTTATATTGACATAAGGGCGTTCGGCAAGGGCTTTGAGGACCTGTTTATGCGCAGCAAACAAGCCGGAGTTAAGTATATTCGCGGATTACCCGGGGAGATTCGGGAGGATTCGGTGAGCAAGAATCTCACTCTCACCGCGGAGAATACCACTACCGGACGGGTAGAGGAGCACGAATTTGATATGGTGGTTTTATCGGTGGGGGTTCTACCCCGACAGGATAACGATAAAATTAAGGAATTGCTGACTCTATCGCGGACTGCGGATGGCTTCTATATGGAGTCGCATCCCAAGCTCAAGCCGGTGGACACGCCGACCGCCGGGGTTTTCCTTGCCGGCTGTGCCGAAGGACCCAAGGACATCAAGGACAGCGTAACCCAGGCCTCGGCTTCCGCGGCGCGGGCGGGGATACTGCTCAGCAAAGGAGAGATAAAGGCGGCGGCAATTACTGCGGTGGTGGACGCCGACCTGTGCAACGCCTGCGGAGTCTGCGGAACGGTCTGCCCCTATCGCGCCATCACCGTGGATGCCAAGAACAAGGTCAAGGCGCAGGTCATCACCGCGGCTTGCGCCGGTTGCGGCACCTGTGGAGCGGCCTGCACCAGAGGGGCTATCACCCTGCGCCACTTCACCGATATGCAGTATTACGCTCAGATAGACTCCATCCTGGAAGAAGACCCGATGGAGAAGGTGGTGGTCTTCGCCTGCAAGTGGTGCAGTTACTCCGGGGGGGACTTTGCCGGAGTCTCCCGCCTGCAGTATCCGGAGTCGCCGCGGCTCATCCGCACTATGTGTTCCGGTCGGGTGGATGAGGAGTTCGTCAAATACGCCTTCCGCAAAGGGGCGCCGGTGGTGCTGGTCTCCGGCTGTCACTACGCCGACTGCCACTACATCAACGCCAACCGCCAGACGGTGAAGCGGGTGCAGAAGCTTTGGGACTTTCTGGAGCGAAACCACATCCGCCCGGAGCGTCTGCAGCTGGAATGGATATCCGCCGCCGAGGGACAGAAGTTTGCTAAAGTGATGAAGGGGATGGAGGAGATGCGCAGCAAGGTGACCAAAGAAGAGGTGGCGGAGACAGTGCGGATATTGACCGCGCTTGCCGAAAAGAAGGCGGAGAAAAAGGTGGCGGCGGGGGTGTAGGGGCTGGCCCCCGTGCCAGCCCAGGGCGGCGGGGGTGTAGGGGGAGAAGAGATATGTTAAGATGGAGATAGGCAAGCGCTCACAGGGAAAGACAATACACAGGCAAGACAACAGACAAAGGATGAAAGATGAAGCGAATTGAAAATATGCGGACTATTCTGGCGAAACACAAAGAGAGACTGACGCGGGAGTATAAAGTAAAGGAGATTGGTATTTTCGGCTCCTATGTGCGTGGAGAAGCCAAAAGACGAAGCGATGTGGACATTCTAGTGGATTTTTATGAGATTCCCGACCTGCTGAAATTCATTGAATTGGAAGGACGATTGGGAAAGATACTGGGAGTCAAGGTGGATTTAGTAAGAAAACCTTCCATCAGAAAAGAGCTGAAAAAGGCAATTCTTGACGAGGTTGTCATAATATGACCAGAAATATTAGGCTGTATATAAATGACATTATTGAGTGCATCGATAGTATTGCTGAGTTTACAAAAGGGATGAGTTATCCTGATTTTTTTAGTGATGATAGAACACGCAGCGCGGTAGTGCGCAAAATAGAAATAATTGGTGAAGCGACAAAATCAATCCCGGCAAGCATAAGAGAAAGATGTCCGCAGATTCCCTGGAAAGAGATGGCACAAATGCGGGATAAGACCGCTCATGCCTATTTTGGGGTTGATTATGAAATTGTCTGGCTGGTAATCAAAGAAAGACTCCCGGAGATTAGACCAATATTGAAAGCGTTGTGCAAGGAGATAAAAGACGAATAAGAAGTTTGGCCACAATGGAAAATGTAGGGGCAATGCATGTAGGGGAAATGCTAGCATTACCCCTATAACTACAAAAACCAATGAAATGATTATTTCCCCCACCTTAGGTGACATTGTGCGAGTATTTAAGTCCATCTCTGCAATAAAGGTTAGCCTGGTATTAGAGAAAACCGAAATGCCCTTATGGCAGCGCAATTACTACGAACATATCATCCGCAATGATGCAGAATGGACTAGCGTTAGCGAATACATTAGCAATAACCTATTATGTTGGGAACAGGATGAAGAAAACCCGGATATGCACAACCCGTAGTAAGAGCGCAACGCGCTGCACCCCTACTGTATCCAACCAGAAAGGTGATACTTATGCCTGAAGCCGAGACCATAACCTGCCGCTGTTTGGCTTGCGGTAAGGAATACACCGACACCTGGAGCAAGGACGAAGATAAAGAGCGCACCTGCCCCGACCCGGACTGCCGCTCCAACTCCGTCCGCATCATCCGCGCCAAGGGCAAAAGCGAGGGCTAAAGGTGGCTGTCAAGCTCAATTTTGAGTTCCGCAAGGAGCTAGCCCGCATAATTGACGGCAACCTGGTGGGCTTCTGCTACCAGTGCGGCGCTTGCGTGGGCGACTGCCCCTCCCGCAGATATGACCCAGCTTTCAACCCCCGGGAACTGATGCTCAAGGTGCTTTACGGTATGGAGAGCGAACTTATCAGCGAAAGCTCCCCAGTCTGGCACTGCACCAACTGCTACACCTGCTACGAGCGCTGTCCCCAACGGGTCAAGCCGGTGGAAATCATCATAGCCCTCAAAAACCTGATGGCCGAGCGCGGCATCTATCCCCCCGGTGTCGCCGACCTCATCGCCACCGTCCGCGCCACCGGCAGAAGCGTCAAGGTCACCTCCCTCACCGAGCGCCTGCGGAGCGAGCTTGGTCTTCCCCCCCTTGCTCCGGTGGATGTCTCCGAGTTTGAAAAAATCCTAGCCCCGGAGGAAGCCGCCAAAAAGGAGGGTGAGGATAAATGACCGATGCTTCACCTTTGCGTATCGCCTTCTTCCCCGGCTGTCTCATCCCGGTCAAGTATCCCCAGTTTGAGTCCGCCATCCGCAAAACCCTCCCCAATCTGGGTGTGGAAATTGTGGACCTGCCCGGGCTCACCTGCTGTCCCGACCCCATCTACTTCAAGAGCTCCAACAAGCTGGACTGGCTGACCATCGCCGCCCGCAACCTGACCGTTGCCGAGTCCGTCGGCCTGGACTTCTTCACCATTTGCTCCGGCTGCACCGCCACGCTCTCCGAAGCCAACCATCATCTGCAGAGCAACCCGGAGCTGAAAGAAAAGGTGAATAAACGGCTGGCCAGGGTGGGTCGGGAGTATAAGGGCACGGCGCAGGTGCGCCACATCGTGACCGTCCTGCGGGACAAGGTGGGCATAGAGCGGGTGCAGGCTTCGGTGAAGAAGCCACTAAAGGGGCTAACGGTAGCCATCCACTACGGCTGCCATCTGCTAAAACCCTCAGAGATTATGCGGGTGGATAACCCGGACTATCCCCATGTGCTGGACGATTTGGTGACTGCGCTGGGGGCTACGCCGGTGGTGCACCGCGAGCGTATTCTGTGCTGCGGCAAAGCCTGCCAGGACGAGAATATGCCAGCGGAGATGATGACCGACCTGCTCGCCTCGGTCTGCGAGGTGGAAGCCGACTGCCTGGGGGTGATTTGCCCCTCCTGCTTCAACGAGTTTGATTTGGGTCAGCTCAAGCTCAATCGGGAGCGGGATAAGCATTTCGCCATCCCGGTGGCATATTTTTTCCAGTTATTGGGCTTAGCCCAGGGCTACACCGCGCAGGAACTGGGGCTAGATAGGCACAAAGTGAAGGCGAAGGGTCTGGTGGCGGGGTAAATGCTTTCGTCTGCAGTCGGTAGCGGAAAGCTATAGTTTTCCGCTACAAAAAACGCCCAGAGGTATTCGCCGCGGGAGCTGGGCTTGGACCGGTACAAGGTGAAGGCCGAGGGTCTGGTGAGAGGTAACAGGGGGGTTAAGAGTTAGGATATGACTATGAATAAAAACAATGACTTCATAGAATTACCTGCAATAGTCCTACCTTACGATTTTAAATGGTTTATATGTTTCTTGGAATTTTCTAAGGGAGATAGGCAATTAATAGATGCTATAGATTATATTCGTTCTATGCAAGACAAAATAATGACTGTTGAATTATGCAAAGAGGAATTCATTAATCAAATACATAATTACGAGAAAGAAAACGAAGAATTAGAGGAAAAGGGTATTGTTATAGGTATTCAAAACCATTTACTAATAGTTAAGTATGAAACATATTTAAACTCTATTTATTCATTGCTAGAATCATTTGCAAAGATAGTAATGCACATATATAATAAGCTTAACCTTGCGTGGAATTTTCATCGTCAATTGGAGTATTTCACTAAAAAAAATAGGGACGTTGATAAAGAATATACTAAGGCTTTAGAATCACTCACATGGTATGATGAAGTAAGAAGAATAAGAGATGAATCAAACCATTTTCTTAGTGGATTAATAATCAATTATCAAGAGGACACTCCTGGTTATCTAATATCTCTAAAGAGTGGACGCAAGGACACCCCAAAAAAAATTGAAATTGCGGACATTGTAGAGCATGTAACACAAATTCAAAAAGGCTTATATCAATTCTTTGAAGACTGTGGAAGGCTATTCTTGGAAAAAATAGATAAAGACGTAAGAATATCTAGAATGTGTGGTATAACAAAAAGAGGATTTGGTTGTTATAAACATCAATCATATAACGAAATGATAAATAATCAACCGGGAATATGTCATACTTATAAAGCGGATTGTCCAAAAGCAGATCAATGTGAAGCAAGAAAGAATGCTTTGAAGGAAGCAGGTCATTAAAAGATTCTCAATCGCCTTAAGATAAAAAACGGGGAGAATAAAATTCTCCCCTACCCGCCGAATGCGGTAGCAACGGGTAGGGGCGATTCTTAATCGCCCTAAGATAAAAAACAAGGAAAATAGAATTCTCCCCTACCCGCCAAATGTGATAGCAACGGGTAGGGGCGATTCTCAACTGCCCTAAAATACAATCAGATACCTCAGGAGCAATCCCCCATGCCCACCGCCGACCGGTATCAACAGCTCGTAGCCCTCTCCAAACGCTGGATTGAGGAAATCTGGTGCCAGGGTAACATCTTGGCGATAGATGAAATGCACGCCAGCAAATTCCAGGACCACAGTCCGGCGGGCAGGGCTGGCAACCTGGCCAGCTATATAACCGGGGTAGTTGAACTTTACATGGGCTTTCCCGATTTCACCACGCATATTGAGGACCTGATAGTAGATGTGAGCCGGAATCTGGTGGCTATCCGCTGGAGCGCCACCGGCACCCATAAAGGATTTTGTATGGGCATGCTTCCGACCGGCAGGACAATAAAATTTTCCGGTGTTGACATAATTCGGTTTGAGGAGGATAAGATTGTGGAGCGCTGGGGTGAGTGGGACGGGCTGAGCATTCTAAGCCAGATGCGGGAGTGAGTTGAAACCACCCGTCAGGTGTGTAAATTATGGGTAGGGGAGGCTTTCAGCCTCCCAAATGAAAAGGGGAGAATGGAATTCTCCCCTACCCATTATTATAGTGAAATTGATATATTCCTTTAATTATCCTCGGATTTATCTTATAATTCGTTAGAATCCAGCAACAATTATGGCTCTGTTTACCGGGAGGCAAATTATCTATGGATTATCGCTATGATACTTACTGCGGGCTGTATTGCGGTGCCTGTCCGTTTTTACAGGGCACCCGGGAGAGTAAACTGGAGCAGCTGGTTGAGGAAACCAAAATGCCCGTAGAGGACATGCGCTGCGGGGGATGCAAAAGCGCAGTGACTGCTGTTTTCTGCCGCGACTGCGAGATAAAACACTGTGCGGAGGCGAAGAAGCTGGACTTTTGCGGAGACTGCGCCGACTATCCTTGTAAAACCCTCACCGACTTTCGCCAGGATAAATATCCTCACCATTCGGTTGTATTTACTAACCTGCGGCGTATAAAGGAAGCTGGCACGAATGTCTGGCTTGAGGAGCAGGAAAAACGTTGGTCCTGCCGGCAATGCGGCAGGACTTTCAACTGGTACGATGAAAAATGCACCTCCTGCGGAGCCGAGCTCTACGACTGCCGAAAGGAAGAGAAAGATATTAAAGATTGATTCATTACAGAAATAGTGCTCTTTGGGGCAAGTGAAGGCGCTCTGTAATTAAAGAAATAGCGGGGGATATTATCCCCCGCTACAATGTTTTCGTTAATCTTTGGCTTCCTACCCTACATTCTCCCCCTATCCCCCAAATATCTTCACTTTGCGAAATCTGCTCGGAGCCGCGCCGTGGCCGGTGTGCGCCGTTTGCATCGGCTCGCCCTTGCCGCAGTTGGGCGTGCCCCACATCTGCCAATGGTCCTGATTGCAGATGGCGTCGCAGCCGTTCCAGAAGGCGGTGGTCATACCGGTATAAGTGGGGTTCTTGAAGGCTTTGGTCTTCTTTCCGCCTTTCAGTAGCCAGGCTATCTCCGTGGCGAACTGGAAGTTGCGCCGCTTGTCGTCAATTGACCAGGAGCGGTTGGTGTCAAAGAGGTAAGCGCCGTCGGAATCCTTCAGCAGGTCGGGAAGCTTCCAGGTGCCGGGCAGAAGGCTGACATTGGTCATCCGCACCAGCGGAATACGATACCAGCCCTCGGCGCGCATAGCACCGTTACTGCGCCGTTTAATTCGGGGGGCAGTCTCCCGGCTCATTAAGTAGCCGACGAAAAGACCGTCCTTGACCGCATAGCTGCGGTTGGCTTTAACCCCCTCGTCGTCGTAGCCGAAAGTGCCCAGTGCCCCAGGTATGGTGGAGTCCATAGTGATATTGACTATATCGGAGCCATACTTGAGCTTGTCCAGATTGTCGGTGGTCAGGAAGCTAGTGCCGGCAAAGGCGGCTTCCATTCCGAAGACCCGGTCCAGCTCAATGGGATGCCCGCAGGACTCGTGAATCTGCAAACCTAACTGGTTGCCGGCGATGATGATAGTAGCTTCATCTACTGCCGGCAGGGGTTTGGCGGTGAGCAACAGACCGGCTTCCTGTCCTACTCGCTCGGCGTTCTCCTCAAATTTTAGGTTTTTGAAAAATTCGTAGCCCCCGCTGGCAAAGTTGCCGCGGAAAGAGCTGGGATAGGAGCGAACCTGCATATCGTCGTTGCCGAAAGCCACGCAGGAGATACCTCCGCCGCACTCTATAATGGTCTGGTCAATGTGCGCTCCCTCCAGACTGGCGAAGGTCTTCTGGGTCTTAAAGGCAGAGAAAAAACCCTCGGCAGTCTTGACTGTTTTCTCTTTGCGCATCAGCTCCACCGAAGCGAGCAGGGGCTTGACCTTTTCCTCCAGCGGAACGGTGAAGGGGTCAATCTGATGCGGAGTAGTGTATGTATCTTGAACTGCGCAAGTATCGTCCAGAACGATATTTTTTTCCTTAGCCAGAGCGCTAGCCTGGGCGATTTTGACCGCCCGCTCGGTTATCTTCACCGCTTCCTCAGCCTCCATCTTGGAGCTGGAGGCAAAGCCCCAACTGCCGCTCACTATTGCCCGCACTCCAAAGCCCAGGCTTTCGGAGTAATCTGCGGACTCCACTTTGCCGTTGTTGACGGAGACGGATTCGTGCAGTGCATCCACCACCCGAATGTCGCCGTAAGTAGCTCCCAATTGCTCCAGACGGTTCAAAACAGTTTCAATTAGTTCATTCTTGTCCACTGAGAATACCACCTTCCATATATCGTGAAAGTAGCTATCTTCTGTTCTTCTATCCTGTTAAGCACCAGGAATTATTGGTTATTTCTTTACTCGCGAATATCGCCTGAATCCGGAGCAAGAGATAACCTCTATCTTCTCTTTTTTCTCCAACTCGTCCAGTAATAGATTGATGCCCAGGGTGTCGGATGCCATATGCCCGGCGACAACCACATTCATATGATTCTCTCGGGCAAACTTGAGGTGTTCCTCGCCGATGTGCATGCCGACGATGGTATCTATTTGTGTGGTCTGGGAGAGCTTCTCAAAGGCTTTGATGGAACCGCCGGTGCCGCCGGTCATATCCACAAATACATTCCCGCAGGGAATCTTGCTCAGCTTGGCTTCACTGGCAATAGCCCGGGAGAGAACCAGTAGACCGGTGCCATATAGGGTAGCGTCGCTATACTCCGGTGTCGCCTTCAATAGGTCAATGACATCGTGCAGGTTCTGCGGTTTTTCACCGTCAAATTTTTTCTGCAGAAATGTGGTAACATGATTGTCAGCTACGGTATGACAGCACATATAAGGGATTTCCAACAGACGGGCTACATCTACCGGGCGGAATATGTTGGTGGGCAGAAACCTTCTGCGCACCTCCAGAATCCGTTCGTCCAGGATACCCTCAGCGGTATGGCGGGGCACGCCCATCTTTACCATCATATCCGCCTGCAGGTGCATAACATCGTAGAGGTTAGTGGCAGCGGCGCCCTCCGGATGATGGGACATAGCCAGGTCAATGCGCTTACCCTTTTCCCGCAGACGGTCGGTGAGGAGCAATTCGGTGCCCTCCAGGTCAACGCCTACAATGAGGGACTTGACATCAGTATCCAGGTCGCCGTAGAGGATGCGGGTGTCGGCGTAGGGATTGGTGAGCCTTTCCAGGTCGTAGTCCGCTTTTTCCTTATCCGACATCTTCTCGTAGCTTCTCTTCTCCCGGGTCAGCTGTGCTTGAACCATCTCCATACCCCGGGGGTCTTTCTTCATTCCCTCAGAAACAAACAGGTCGTAAATCGCCTTAAGCTTCATCTTCCCTCCCAACGGAGAATGCCCTTTACTTTTAGGACAAAAGATTATCATAAATGGTTGGGACGGTCAAATAAAATCAGCCTATTACCACTACCTAAAACCTGAGACATAGACTAGACAACAACCCTATCTATGAAAAAGCTCCCCAGCCTGGATAGGCTGAGGAGTCAAACTTTCTGAGGTGGGAGGATTCGAACCCCCGAATAACGGATCCAAAGTCCGCCGACTTACCGCTTGTATCCTCTCCCGATATACAAAAGATAAATTTTATATTAAATTATCATTCACTGGCTTTTTACAAATTATCTTTTGTGATAGAATTTTTTGCTCTCCAATTTCTCTAGCAGTTTTTCAATCTCACCTTTAAGTTTTGGCAAACTATTTGCCACAACATCCCATACTAACTCCGTATCAATGCCGAAATAGTTATGCACTAGGATGTGCCGCATACCTATGATATCCGACCAAGGCAGTTGTGGAGTAGTGTCAACTATATCCTGTGGTAAGGCACGCGCTGCTTCTCCGATTATCTGCAGATGACGCACAAACCAATTTTGGATAAGCTCATCCTTCTCAAAAGCTCCCCGACCCCGCACTGCATACTTCTCAATATTGCTTATCGCCTCAAGGATATCCCTTAATACGTTCTTGCGGGTTTCTCATAAATCCACCGCCTGCTGTAAAACCTGCTCACGAATACGTGCTTTGAGCCCATTTTTGGTGACTACATCTACTTCGCAGCCGAGAAGCTCGCGAAGTTCCATCAATAATCCTCCCAAGTCCAGCAAGTTGCGACCTGGTTCCACATCTACCAGAAAATCTATATCGCTCGCTTCGTCCGCTCTACCCTTAACCACTGAACCAAAGATGCGCACATTATATGCACCGTGTTTGTGGGCAAGGCGCAGTATCTCTTCCCGGTTCTCCTGTAATAGCTCCTCAAATCTCATCTTTATTTACCTATATAGATAACTTCAGCAATCAGCATCCAGACCAGCAAATACCTTATAACATAATTTTCAATAATTGTCAAAGGGGTAATTCACACCATATACTCATCTGTAAAAAGCTCCCCAGCCTGGATAGGCTGAGGAGTCAAACTTTCTGGGGTGGGAGGATTCGAACCCCCGAATAACGGATCCAAAGTCCGCCGACTTACCGCTTGTCTACACCCCAAATTAAAAAATCCAGATTGGCGCTAGAGAATTGCCCTACTCTGACTCTGCGGGGACTCCCTTAGCGCTCTGGATGGCTTTTTCCAACTGGTCTTCATATTCCTTCAGAACGGTGCTCTGAATGTAGTCGCGGGTCTCGTTGTTGATGGGATGAGCGGTATCCTTGTGAGTTCCATCGGGGAGCTTTCTGGAGGGCATAGCCACAAACAGCCCTTTATCACCGCGAATTACTTTTAAGCCCCTAATTACGAAACAGTCGTCAAGCGTAATGGTAGCATATGCTTTGAGACGGTCCTCGTTTCGCAGGGAGATGCGAACCTCAGTCACTTTCATTGGTTTCACCACCTGAGTTTTAAGTTATTCAATCCTGCTGGGATTAAGCTAGAAGCTCTACTTGATTGACGACTTGACAGAGGACTGCTTGATATCCTCCGTCAACTAATCTTTTCGCTAGTCTCTCTCCTTTCTCTTTGTTCTCCATTATGGCAAAGACCGATTCGCCGCTTCCGCACAACATAGCATTCAACGCCCCGGAAGCAAGCATCTGTTCTTTGAGTTTGGCGGTCCCGGCAAGTTCCGGCAATACCGCCGCTTCTAAATGGTTGCCAATAACTCTCGCTACCCGGTGAACTTCACCTCCTTGAAAGGCGACAAGAATCTCCCCCCAGGACAATTCTTCCGGGGAAGAACCTCTGCTCAAGTATCTATCGTAGCGCTCATAAACCCATTTAGTCGCCACCGGTCTTCCCTGCCACCCCACTACCACCCAGAACCCTCCACCACCGCTTATTGGGGTTACCACCTGTCCGTATCCGCCGGCAAATACCGCCCGACCTAAAATAAAGCAGGGCACATCGGCACCCAAACTTGCGCCCAAACGCATTTTTATGTCTATACTGAGCTTTAATTCATATAAGCGGTCCAAGATGTTGATGGTGGTGGCGGCGTTGGATGAACCTCCCCCCAATCCCCCTCCGATGGGTATGTTCTTCTCTACCCTCACCCTTATTCCGCCCACCTGCGGGCAACAAGCCTTTACTGCCGAATACGCCCTTACAATGAGATTACTATCATCCAGAGGAAGAGTTGGATGGTCGCTCTCCAGCTTTACTCCAGTTTTGGTCCGCTCAAAGGTCAGTCGGTCGCCAAAGGTGAGCGGACAAATCAAGCTCTGCACTGGATGATAACCACTTCCGTCCGGCGGTCCTACAGCCAGCACCAGATTAATCTTCGCCGGAGAAAAAGCAACCAACCTTTCCAGCCTTGTCCTCCCCTACGGAGGTTAATATGTATTATACCTCTTACCCTCCGTTACAATTAAAGAATACTACAAGACCAATCCGGTTGTCAATAATAAACTCCGGTAGTAGGGGCAGAGCGAGCTCTGCCCCTACAGTGCCCCTACGCGCATGCTTCTCCCTCTTTTACAAATAACAAAAGCACTAACCCCAAAACCACCAACCCCCCAGCCAGACCAAATCCAGCGGCGGGGCTAGCATTATCCCACAGATAGCCGACCATCCAGGAGGCGGGTAGAGCGGCGATGCCTCTGGCAAGCTGGGCACCACCCAGCGCCGTGCCGCGCAGTTCGGGCGGCGACACTTCACAGGTCAAGGCTCTTATGGAGGGCTCGTAAGCCGCCTGGAAAAGCCCAAAGAGAACTAGCAGAACAATCGCCACCCAGGGCGAAAGCAGAAGCGCACCCAGCGCACACATAGCTATGAAGAAAAGAAAAGAGATAGAGGTTACCCAACGTCTGCCGATATGGTCGCAGAGGCGACCGAAGGGGAAGGAGAAGATAGCCGAGACCGCAGTCATTATCAAATAAAGGGCGGGCACAACCTCGTTCCTAAAACCAGCCCGGGTAGCATAGATTATCAGAAATGAATAGGAGAAGATGCCCAGAGAGCTGATAAAGATAGCGGTCAGCAGAAGCCAGCCGTTGCCGGAAATTTTGCGCAAAGAGGGCATTTGCCGTTTAACCTTGCCCCTCTTCTCCGGTATTACCAAAAGGATTACCACCACCGAGATAAGGGTGGGAACGGCGGCGATGTAAAAGATGATATGTAAGGGGAGAAAGGAGATGAGTATCAGCGCGGTCAGCGCTCCGGTGAAGGCGCCGGCGTGGTCCATCATCCGTAATATGCCGAAGCCTCGGCCGCGACGGTCCTGTTTCACCGCATCGGCTAAGACAGCATCCCGGGGGGTCTCCCGCACCTTGCCCATTCGGTCTATCACCTTAGGCGCTATTAGTTGTATGGGCTTGACCGCCAGACCGTAGCCGAAGCGAGCCAGACCGCTAGCCAGATAGCCCACCCAGATGAAGGGCTTGCGTCTGCCGAGGCGGTCGGAGATGTAGCCGGAAAGGAGTGCGGAGAAAGAGACCACCATAGCGCCCAGACCATCCAGGAAGCCGAGAAAAGCCATACTCCCGCCGATGGAGAGGATGTAGAGCGGCATCAAAGGCAAAAGCATATCCGAGCCGGAGTCGTTGAGGAAGGAAGATATGCTAAAGCCTAAAATCACCCGACGGGTGTGTCTGCGAGCTTTGATTGCTTCTTCCGAAAGCTCGTTTGTCTTATTGGAGGGTTGATTGGGCTCATTGATTTTATCTACATCGGCCACTGTTTTTCTCCAGTAAAGCGCTATCCGGCAAAGGATAAAAGATTTTTCGGATTATATCACGGCGGGGGCTTAATAGGAATATTATTCTGGTAACATTGAGTATGAAAAATTCTTTCAAACATTAAATTGCTATGTTATAATCCTCCTGGATAAGATTTCTTCCGGAAAGGAGTGATTTTATGGCTATTGTAGGTTATATGGAAGGCACCGACCCGGCTCTATTGACCAAAATTGCCGCCGCCGGGGTGGAGACTCTCCCGCTGGGTAACGGCTGGGACAACCACGGTCTGAATATTACTTACATCAACGCCGGCGACGGGATAGATGTGGTCATCGGCTATTTCCACAAGTTTAGTCCTATGAGCGGGGTAAGCATTACCCCGGACGATATGCTCAAGTCCTGCGTGGTCAACAAAATAAAAGTTCTAGTGATAGCGGAGAAAGCGGACCACGACAAAGTGAAGAAACTATTGGGAGAGAGTGGGAAGAATGTGGACCTGATAGACCCCAAAGAAGCCGGGGAAAGACTGATGGCTCTGGTTAAGTAAGGAGTGCGGTTATCCATCATTAAGGTTAGTAGCGGAGGTTAATCGTCTGGCTATTGCCAGACGCACCTCCGCTATAACGGTAGTCAGCATCTCTAATTATTAATGGGTAGGGGAGATTTTTAATCTCCCCTACATAAAGATATAAGGAACCCCCAAATGAAGGATAATGATTTCACCTCTCAAGCCATCTCCCTCATCCAGCGCATCCCCCGGGGAAAAGTGGCTACTTATGGGCAGATAGCCGACCTGGCTGGCAACCGTCGCGGGGCGCGGATGGTGGTCAGAATACTTAATTCCTCCTGCGAGAAATACGACCTCCCCTGGCATCGGATAGTCAACCGCCAGGGACAAATCTCCTTGCCCCGGGGGAACGGCTACGAACTGCAGAAGGAGCTTCTGGAGAAAGAAGGGGTGGTTTTTGGCTCCGAGGACACCATAGACCTGCGAAAGTATTTGTGGCAGGAGTAGGGCTAAATCCCAGCCCTTACCATCTTTATTTATAAAAAAGAGCGTCCCAAAATCCCGGGACGCTCTTTATCTGATGACTGATTGATAGCTATTTGCGCTACACCAAACCCTGGTCCAGCATAGAGTCGGCGACCTTCTTGAAGCCGGCAATGTTGGCGCCCTTCATATAGTTAATGTAGTCGCCCTCCTTGCCGTATTGCACGCACTGCTGGTGAATCGCCGACATAATGCCCTTCAGCCGGTCGTCAACCTCTTCTCTGCTCCAGCTAAGATGCAGGCTGTTCTGGGACATCTCCAATCCGGATACGGAGACACCGCCGGCGTTAGCCGCTTTGCCCAGACCATACATAATCTTAGCCCTCAAATAGACTTCAATTGCTTCCGGTGAAGAGGGCATATTAGCTCCCTCGCTTACCAGCTTGACTCCGCCCTTGATTAGGTTCTCGGCGTCCTTGCCGTTGACCTCGTTCTGGGTGGCGCTGGGGAAGGCGCAGTCCGCGGGGACAGCCCACAGAGGATTGTAGTCCAGTTTCGGGTCTAAAGGTATGAACTTAACCTTGTATTTATCGGCGTATTCCTTGATGCGCCCGCGCTTAATATTCTTCAACTCCATCACGAAAGCCAGTTTCTCGGCGTTGACGCCGTCGGGGTCGTGGATGAAGCCGGAGGAGTCGGAGAGGGTGATGCACTTTCCGCCCAGTTGGTTTACCTTCTCCACGGTATATTGAGCGACATTACCGGAACCGGAGACCAGGCAGGTCTTTCCTTCCAAACTCTGTTTCTTAATCTTGAGCATCTCCAGGGCAAAATAGACGCAGCCGTAACCGGTGGCTTGCGGACGAATTAGAGAGCCGCCCCAGTTCAGACCCTTGCCGGTGAGCACGCCGGTAAACTCATTGCGCAGGCGTCTATACTGTCCGAACAAATATCCTATCTCCCGACCACCCACGCCGATATCGCCGGCGGGGACATCGGTATTGGCTCCGATGTGACGGAAGAGCTCGTTCATGAAGCTCTGGCAGAAACGCATCACCTCATAGTCGCTCTTTCCCTTGGGGTCAAAGTCGGAGCCGCCCTTGCCACCACCCATAGGCAGGGTGGTCAAGGCATTCTTGAAGACTTGCTCAAAACCCAGGAATTTCAGGATGCCCAGGTTGACCGTGGGGTGGAAGCGCAAACCGCCCTTGTAAGGACCGATGGCGCTGTTGAACTCCACGCGGAAGCCGCGATTAACATTGATAGTACCGTCGTCAGATTGCCAGGGAATACGAAAGATAATTACCCTTTCCGGCTCTACAATGCGTTCCAGGATGTGCTCTTTGATGTAGATGGGATTTTCCGCGACAAAGTCGCCGATGCTTTCAAAAACCTCCTGAACAGCTTGTATGAATTCGGGCTGGTTCGGGTCGCGGCTCTTGACCTTCTCAAAAACCGCAGCTACTTGTTGATTCATTGAAATTTCCTCCTGTGGATATTTTAGGAATAAGATAATTGGCGGGATATGGGCATTCAGAAAAAACCTGAATAGCCATCGTCAAAAAAAGTCAAGAGGGAATGCTACCATACCGTCCAATGGCTGTCAAGAGAAAAATATCACAAAGTATGCCACCTCTAACAAATGCAGAATATTTAAGTCCAGAGTGGAAATTGTCCCCCCTGATATTAGAAAACCTTCTGTATTGTTTTCCCTTAGAACCGGTATTCGTAAATGTCATTGCCGGCAGTTTGACTTGCATTATTGGGGATTTACTGGTATAATAAGCTACCATTAACTCAATTAAAGTGAGTATATGACCGAAAAATTGAAAAGAAAAATACTGTGGGTTGACGATGAGATTGAACTGCTCTCCTCACACATATTATTTCTGCAAAAACACGGCTACGATGTTACCGCGGTGACTAATGGCCACGAAGCTCTCACCCGCCTAAAACAGGGAGCTTTTGATGCTATCCTGTTGGACGAGATTATGGTGGGAATGAACGGTATGGATACTTTGCGAGAGATTCGTGCCTTAACCACCATTACCCCGGTTATAATGATTACTAAAAGTGAGGAGGAGGAATTGATGGATGAGGGTTTCGGATTAGCCCTCAACGATTACCTGATCAAGCCGGTCAATCCCAAGCAGATAGTGGCGGCGCTAAAACTTCATCTGGAGGGTGAAAAACTGCGCTTGGGTCAAATCTCTTTGTCCTTTGGTCGTCATTATAATAATATTATCAACCGTCTACAGGGCTTTATGGATTGGCAGGAATGGGTTGACCTGTATAGCGAAATTTGCAGTTGGGAATTAAACCTGCACAGCACCGACGAGCGTGAGGTCTCCGACCTGCTCTCCTTACAGCAGGAACTGTGGACGGAGTGCAATCGGGTCTTCAGCGATTATGTGGTCAGTAGCTATCGTGATTGGTTAAGTTCGGCACCATCACGACCAATCCTATCCACCGATTTACTAAAGAAGCAAATATTTCCCCTGTTTGAAAAGTATCGCAGTGTTTATCTTATTTTGGTTGACTGCATGCGCCTGGACCAATGGTTAGCTATTGAACCCTTGATAGAAAAGGATTACAAACTTACTCGTAATTTTTATTACTCACTTCTCCCCACAGCCACCACCTATTCCCGGAATGCCCTCTTCTCCGGACTGACCCCGCGGCAAATCTCCGAAAAATACCCCCAATTCTGGAATGAGCATTCTGCGGAGTTGGACAGTTTGAATCGTCACGAAGGGGAGCTTTTGTCGTTGTATTTTCAGAAATCCTCCCCCGCACTCAACTCCAGGTATATTAAGGTGTCCAATGTGGTGGACGACCAGAACTTCCGCAAAAGAATCTCCTCGCTATCCGGTCCCGGCATAACCGCTCTGGTCTTCAACTTCATAGACAACCTGACCCACGAACGCAGTCGCCTGGAGATTTTGGAGGAGATTGCCCCGGGCGAAGTGGCTTTCCGGGAGCTTACCCGCAACTGGTTTGAACGTTCCAGCATTATGGACTTGCTTCATTTTCTGGCGGATAAAAAGGATAGCGTGGTAGTGGTTACTTCCGACCACGGCAGTATGCTCACCAACAGGGCTATTCCCGTATATGGCGATAAGACCACTAACAAGAGCCTTCGTTTCTGGTATGGTCGCAATCTGCGCGCTGAAGGCAACCGTTGTTTAGTCATCACCCGTCCGGAAGAGTTCGGGCTGCCCAACGAATATGTCGGAAAGACCTATCTCATCGCCAGAGAAGACTTCAACTTTATCTGTGCCAATCATTTCAATGAAAATAAAAGGCGTTTCAAGGGCGGATTCCAACACGGGGGTATTTCCCTGCAGGAGATGGTTTTACCCTGCACTGTCTGTGAACCCAAAGGCTAATAACAACTATTCTCTAGTTTGAAAACGATGAATAAGGAAAGGTCAGAGAAAGACCTGCTCTTGCGGGTTGCTGCATTTTGTGAGCAGAATTCCCTATTTGCTCCTGGCGATAGAGTAGTGTTGGGAGTATCCGGCGGGTCGGATTCCGTGACGTTACTCTCCATAATGAACGAATTATCATCTAAATGGAACCTCTCCCTGTTCGTTGCCCATCTGCATCATCAACTGCGCGGCGTAGAGGCAGACGCCGACCAGATTCTAGTCCAGAAGCTCTCCGAGCAATTCGGTCTGCCCTGTTACATTGAATCCTGTGCGGTGCAGGAGCTGGCAGAAAAGCGCCGCGGAGGGTTGGAGGAAGCCGGGCGTTACGCCCGCTATCAGCTCTTTCTGAGGGCAAAGGAGAGATTCCAGGCGCAAAAGATAGCTCTGGGACATACCGCCTCCGACCGGGTGGAGACCTTTCTCGCCCGGCTCATGCGCGGGAGCGGTTCAGCAATCTCCGGTCTGAACGCCAGGCGCCAGGATGGGGTTGTCCGCCCACTTCTGGGGGTATGGCGTGAGGAGTTATTAAGTTATCTGGAAGAGCACAATCTTCCTTTCCGGGAGGACACCAGCAACCTGGATACCCGCTTTGAGCGTAACCGTATCCGCCATCAACTTCTGCCTTTAATCCGTGATGAGTTCAATCCGCGGATAGAATCCGCCCTCTTGCGAAGCGTAGAGCTTTTTTCTGCCGACGAGGACTATCTCAACAAAGAGGTAGAAAGAATCGCCAGCGAGCTTCTCTGGAAAGAATCGGATTACACAATAGATATTGCCGTCCTATCCACCCTACATCCGGCAATTCTCTCCCGGGTTATCCGCCGCATCTCCGCGGAGCTCTCCCCGGGCTACCCCCCCAGCGCCGAACGAGTTCTGGGTTTAATGCGGTTCATTTATTCTGGGGGGAGTGGGCGCTGGTGGCTCTTGCCGGAGCTTTATGCTTTGCTGAGCAGTGGAAAATGTCGCTTCGTTGCCCGGAATCCAGAGTTTGAAAAGTTGGCTGGTGTCTTCACTAGCGATACTGAAGCACAGGAAAACACTCTCTTGATACAAGTCTCGGTTCTCTCCCGAGAGGAATATCTCGCCAGTAAAGATGAAATAAATGGCTCGGAGATGACACTGGACGCCCAAAAAGTCACCGGTCAGTTGAGAGCCCGTTTTCCCCAAAGAGGCGACCGAATGCACCCTTCAGGACTTCCCGGCAGAAAACTCCTCTCCGACCTATTTACCGACCTCAAGATTCCGGTATGGGAGCGGCGACGAGCCATAATCATTGAAGATGATGCCGGCATACTGGGAGTGTGGGGATTACGGCTGGACGAGCGAGCGGCAGCCGACGAGAACACCCGCAAATACTTGGTCGTCAGCTTGCTGGAGTAAAGGAGTTGGTTTATGGAAAATCTGGATTGTTCATTGGTAATTGATGCCCCCGCCATCAGCAAAAGGGTGCAAGAGATGGGCGAACAGATTACCGCCGACTTTGCCGGCAGACCACTCCTGGTATTGGGAGTACTTAAGGGTAGTCTCTGCTTCATCGCCGACCTGGTGCGAACCATAAATTTAACCTACACTATTGATTTTGTGGGGGTGTCCAGCTACAAACAAGGGAGCGATTCCGACGGTAAAGTAGAGATCACTTTTGATATGGCATCTCACTTCGCCGACAAACATATTCTGGTGATTGAGGACATTGTTGACACCGGCATCACTCTGAATTATCTTCAGGGGCAATTGAAGAGCAGAGGTGCGCAGGATATAAGTGTAGCGGTGCTACTGGACAAGCCCGCTCGCCGCAAAGTGGCGGTGGAAATTGCTTATCGTGGATTTGAGATGGAGAATCAATACTATGTGGGCTACGGCCTGGATTATCGGGGACATCTACGCAATCTCCCCTACATCGCCAAGTTAAATCTGGCATAGACTTTGCCCGTATTCTTACACGCACATTCCCATGATTAAGCTCCCTATATATGTATTTACTGTGTTAAAATATTATGCTATTTTGTGCCATTTCTACCACAAAGAAAGGATTGAGTTAAGTGAAGAGGCTTTTTAAAGGAATCCTGCCCTGGATATTAATTATTCTTATAGTAGTCCTGGCCTACCAGTTGATTAGCTATACCAGACCGGGACGGGTTAAGATTGATTATTCCCGCTTCCTCGCGGAATTGAACGACGGCAATGTCAGCACAGTTGTCATTCAGGAAAACAGCATAAAGGGAACACTCTCCCACACCGCTCGCCTGGAGAACTCCCAGGAGTTCACCGAATTTGAGACCACCGCCCCGCTCATTGATACCAAGCTGGTGGATGCTCTCAACGAGAAAGGCGTGCAAATAGAAGCCAAGAGCGGTGGGGGTTTCTGGTCAACCTTACTATTCACTATCGGTCCCTGGTTGTTGATACTCCTGGTCTTCTGGTTCTTCATCTTCCGCCAGATACAAGCCCCCGGCAACAAAGCCCTCTCCTTCGGCAAGAGCAGAGCTCGTCTGCTCACCGAAAATAGGCCCCAGGTCACTTTCGCTGATGTAGCCGGCTGTGAGGAGGCTAAAGAAGAGCTCCGCGAGATTATTGATTTCTTAAAAGACCCCCGCAAATTCCAGCGTCTGGGCGGGCGCATTCCCAAAGGTGTGTTGATTGTCGGAGCACCGGGCACCGGTAAAACCCTGCTCGCCAAGGTAGTCGCCGGCGAAGCGGATGTCCCCTTCCTCTCCATCTCCGGCTCCGATTTTGTGGAAATGTTTGTAGGCGTTGGTGCCGCCCGGGTGCGCGACCTCTTTGAACAGGGAAGGAAGAACGCTCCCTGCATCATCTTCATAGACGAGATTGACGCCGTAGGGCGAACCCGAGGCGCCGGTCTGGGCGGAGGACACGACGAACGGGAGCAGACCCTCAACCAACTGCTGGTGGAGATGGACGGCTTTGACACTAAAGAAGGGGTTATCCTCATCGCCGCCACCAACCGACCGGATGTTCTGGATACCGCTTTGCTCCGCCCCGGCCGCTTTGACCGTCAGATAGTGGTAGACCGACCGGATGTGCGCGGACGAGAGGGCATCCTCAAAGTGCATACCAAAAACATCCCCATGACAGAGGAGGTGGACCTCTCGGTCCTCGCCCGGGAGACACCATATTTTACCGGTGCAGACCTAGCCAACCTGGTCAATGAAGCGGCCCTGCTTGCCGCCCGGCGCAACAAGAAAAAAGTGGATATGGACGATATGGAGGAAGCCCGGGATAAGGTGCTGATGGGACCGGAACGCAAGAGTCGGATACTCTCCGATACCGAGAAGAGACTGGCCGCCTATCACGAGGTAGGGCATGCGTTGATGGGTAAGTTTATCCCGGGAATGGACCCGGTGCACAAGGTAACTATCATACCCCGCGGCCTTGCACTGGGACAGACGCAATACCTTCCCGTGGACGAGAAACACACTTACTCCAAAAGCTATCTCTCCAGCCTGTTGGTAAGCTTACTGGCGGGGAGAGTCGCCGAAGAGTTGGTATTGAACGAGGTCTCCAGCGGGGCTGGCAATGACCTGGAGAAAGCCACGGAGATTGCCCGCAAGATGATTTGCGAGTGGGGAATGAGCGAAAAGCTGGGTCCAGCCACCTTCGGCAAGAAGGAGGAAGCCATCTTTCTGGGAAGAGAGATAGCCCAGCACCGCGACTACTCAGAGGAGACCGCCCGGTTAATTGATTCCGAGGTCAAGGTTTTGATAGAGGAAGCGCACGCGAAAGCGCATCGCCTTCTCGCCGAACATAAAGATGACCTGATTAATCTGAGTGAGATATTGCTGGAGCGAGAGACCTTAACCGGCGACGAGATGGACCTGGTCTTGCAGGGAAAAGAGAATGAATTGCCTCCTCTGCTCAAAGCCAAAAATGAAGACGAACCAAAACCCAAAAAGCGGACTCGCAAAGTGCGCAAGGAAATAGTTAGCAGAGCAAGCAACGCCGAGCCGGAGATTAGCCCGGCTGGCTAACAACGAAGCCTTACAGATTTCTTTTGTGAAAATGCAAACTTTTCAATCATTAGGAGAGTTTTACGATGGAATTTCCCAAATGCCCCCATTGCAAAAATGGAGTCCTGGTGCCCTTTTCGTCCGGAAAGGCTTTTAACGAGGGCGCTTACGCCATCACCTACGACATCTGGGCTTGCACCAACGATGAATGCAAGTATCACATCTACTGTCGTGGCACCAAGGCGATATATACCAGAGGGGACGAGGAAGCTTAAAACGCCAGCAACTATCCTGCTAGTGCTTTAGCAAGGTAATTCAAAGTGGTAGGTAAAGGATTTTGGAAGATGAGGGTTGGGGGGAAAGACTAACCCTTCAACCCTTATTATTAATTCAATGTAGATGAATTGAGGTAAATCATATGCCCCTCACCATCCAAGACCCGGAACTGGTAGACGCTTTTCGGCAGAAGCAAGCCCAGGCGCTTCCCTTGCTCACTCACCCTCTCCTGCTTATGCGCATCAAATGGGATTCAGCCAGCCTGCGTATGTTCACCCTGGATAAACTGATGAGTCGTCACACCGCCCTCCTGCTCAATCCTGACGGCACCGCCCACATTATCTGTCAGGCAATTGAGGACGCCGGCTTCCGTCCTTTATCTGAATTAGCCGAATTGCACATCTATACCTCCACCGACGATTTTTATAATATTCTCACCTCACTCTACCCCAAGGGAACAACTCTGCTGGCGGAGTTCTCCGATGAGTTCTTCACCCTGGACCGTCTGCCCCGTCACGCCCACCAGCGTCTATCCCAGCATTTTAATCTGGCATCAGCCGACGCAGCCCTCATAGAGCTCCGCTCGGTCAAAACCGAAACAGAACTTACCTTTATGCGTCGGGCGATTAATGCCACATATAACATATTCACCGCCCTGGAAACTCAGGTAAAACCAGGGGTAAAGGAGAGCGAACTCTATCGCTTCATAGCCCACCAATCTGCGGATGCGGGAATGCTATTCCCGGATAACTTCATCCCCATAATCGCCTCCGGTCCCCGTTCCCAGGACCCGCATCCGGTAAATTTCACCGAGCGAAAACTAGAAAAAGGTGATTATCTGATTGTGGATATGGGGCTTTCTTGTCGTGGGTATACTTCCGATATCACCAGGACATTTGTAGTTGATGGCGACGCTACAAAAAATAAACGCAATACCTATAATACTGCTCTGGTCAACGCCCTGCTCTCCGAACCGGTTTTAGGCTTAACTCCCCAGGAAGTTGCCGAGAAGATTGCCCAAGTGGCAATTGAAGGCGGATTTCATCACCTGGAAAAACACAGCTACGGACATGGACTGGGCACTGAGGTTCACGACCCCTATCCCACACTCACTACCCAGGTTGGTCCACTCTCCGACAAACCTCTGCAAGCCGGTAATGTCTTCACCTTTGAGCCCGGCTTCTACGACGATGAGGGGGGATTCCGAATTGAGGACGACTATTTTGTAGATGATGACGGCCATGCGAAACTGCTGAAGTGAAATCCGCATTAGTTTCAAACCAATAATTGATACAAAAAACCAATAGCACAAGGGCGGCTAAATAGCCGCCCTTTTTTTCCAGATAGGTCTATCTCTATTTCTTACTGAATCCCTCTAAGAACTCCCTCTGCTCCTTGGTCAGTTTGCGGGGCATCTTTACCTCCACAGTAACCAGATGGTCGCCGGTCCGCTGACGCCGTTGGTTATGAACACCTTGTCCCTTCAGCCGAAAGACCTTACCCGGCGGGGTTTTTGCCGGTATCTTCAGGCGCACCTTTTTGCCGGTCACCGTGGGAATATCCTTAGTAGTCCCCCCCATTGCCTCATCTAAATCTATACTGATGACGGTGCATATATTATCCCCCCGGCGGGTGAACTCTTTATCCGAGGAGACCCGAATGGTTATGTATAGGTCCCCGGCCGGCGCGCCTCCATCCCCGGCTTCCCCCTGGCTGGCAATCTTCAGCTTGGTCTTGTCGGCTACACCTGCCGGCACCTTAATGCCCACCTTGCGCTCTCCCCGGGAGAAACCCAAACCCCCGCACTGGGGACAGGGCTTTTCCGGACGAGTGCCTTTGCCCAGACACTCCGGACAGGTGCGGGAGAGGGCGTAGCCACCCAGTTGATAAGCCACCGTGCCACTACCCTTACAGCGCCTACAGACATTCACTTTTCCGCCGGGAGCAGAGCCGGTCCCCCCGCAAGCCGGACAGACGGTTTTTCCCGGCACCTTGACCACCAACCGACCGCCCTTAATTGCCAGGTCAAAGGGAATCTCCAGCGAGAGGTGAATGTCTTCGCCGCGAATGGCTCTCTTCTTAGTCCGGTCCCGGCTTCTGCCTCCTCGGTCCACACCCATCTGGCGGAGCAATTCTTCAAAGATGTCTCCCAGTCCACCGAAGGCACCCAGGTCGGCGTCGTCAATCGTGCTCCAGGTGTGAGTTTGTCCCGGGCTGCCGTATCTGCCAAAATCGTAGGGGTTGTAAGCCCCTCGGTCAGCACCGGTGAACGGTCCGTAAGCACCGTATTTGCGCATTTGGTCATATTGCCGGCGCTTCTGGGGATTGGAGAGGACATCGTAAGCCTCATTTATCTCCTTGAAGCGCTCCTCCGCTTCCTTGTCGCCGGGATTGCGGTCGGGATGATAGGTCTTCGCCAGCTTGCGAAAAGCAGCCTTTATCTGCTCCTCGGCAGCCTTCTCGTCCAGACCTAATATCTGATAGAAATCCTTGGAGGTCATCTCTCAGCTCACCAACCGATTAAAAACAAAAAAAGTTCAATATATTAGCATTATTAACCTATATCCGACTAAGTTCCATTCACCCCAACAAGGCGCTGAATACCCCGGTCACTACCAGCACATCGTAGAAGGCGTGTGCCCAGGCGGCGATGCCGTAACCCCGTAAGGCGAAGACCGCGGCGAAGCAAAGCCCGGCGAGAAAGCGGAAGAAAAACGCGCCCAGGGTAAAGGGCTCAGCCATATTTCCTAGATGATGGAAAAGGGAGAAGACTACCGAGGAAAAAATGACGGCGATAAAGATTGCCACCCAGCGTTTGAGCTTTCCCTTGCCCATCTTCCTGCTGATAAATAGCAAAAGCCAGGCGGTGAATGGTATCAGCGCTACCCGAAAGGCCAATTCCTCGTATAGACCGGCGCCGAAGGAGACGGCAAGGTTCTGCCCAAAAGTGGGGACGATAGTATTGCCGACGGCACCCTTCAAAAGGAAGCTGGTGAGGATTATCAAGACCAAGCCTAAAAGAAGCCCCCAGACCAGGCTCTCCCCCCACCCGAAGAGCAGATATTTCCAATTGAATTTAAGCCCCCGCCTGCTCTGCCACCACAGAAGAAAGAGGAAGATGAGTATAAAAATTATGGAGAAGGGTAACCAGGTGGGAACGCCCAAAAGCGCCAGCAGGCTCAATATCCCCACCTCTACCGCACTGCGCACCCCCTCAATCGGCGAACGATTAACTATCAGGCAGAACAGTTCATAGATAATAGCCAGTGGTATCGCCAATCCCAGGGCATAGACCCACTTGCGCAGGTCCTTCCAGTAGCTCTGGTTGACGAACTGCTTGCCTTTGCCTGTGGCGCCAGTCTGGGAGGTGGAGGACTTATCTTCCCCTAAACCCATCTCTTTTCGCCAATCGGACTCAGCCATAATCTGCCTCCCGGGAGGTTTTTTGGATAACAACTAAAGACAGAGATTATAATAGGTTATTCTTTGGGAGCTACCGCCACCACCACTTTTGCCGGACGAAGCAAAATGTCGCCGTAGGTGTAGCCCTCCTGGGTAACCTCCATCACCGAATGGTCGGGGTGCTCGCTAGTAGGCACAGCAGACACCGCCTCCATAAAATGTGGGTCAAAAGCATCACCCGGTTTGACCTCAACTTTATTAACTCCCTGCTTATTTAATATAGAGAGCATATCTTGAGCAGTCAGGCAAAGGCCGGCACAAATCTGTTCCCTGGTCACCTCTTCCTGCTCCCCGTAGCTGCTCGCCCGCTCTAAATTATCTAAAACAGGAAGAAGCTCCCTAATCAGGTCGGCGGCGCCACACTGGATGGCTCGGGAAGTCTCCCGAACCTGCCGTTTCTTGTAGTTGTCAAACTCTGCGGCCAGGCGCATATATTTATCGGTGAGCTCAGCCAATTCTGCCTTCAAATCCGCTTTCAAATCCTCTTGCGTAACCTCCGGCAGAGCACATTCGTCTACTTCCATATCATCAATAGCTTTGGTCTCTCCGCCTTCCTGACCGGAATGGTGCACCTTATTCTTCTTCTTTTTTATTTTCTCCGGTTCTTTATCTTCCATTATTCATCTCCCTGTCTGGTTAAAAGTAATATCTCTAGCATACTTTTACAAGGGCAATTTATATGCCAAAAAATTCATACTACATCCCTAAGCTCTCCCCTATTACCAGTAATTTTGGTTCGGTCATCTCCTCAATGGCATAGCGCGGTCCTTCCCGCCCCATTCCGCTATCCTTGACACCACCGTAGGGCATATGGTCAACCCGGAAGGTAGGAGCATCGTTTATTATCACCCCGCCCACTTCCAATAGACGGAAAGCCTTGCCGATATTGGCGATGTCCCGGGTAAATACTCCCGCCTGTAAGCCGAATCTGGTGGTATTAGCCAGCTCAATTGCCTGGTCAAAATTATCAAACGGAGTAACGGTTATCAGTGGACAGAAAACCTCCTCCGACCAGACCTTCATCTGAGGATTTACCTGGGCCAGGACGGTGGGATAGAATCTTGCCCCCTCCAGTCGATTGCCACAAAGCGCCAAAGCTCCCCCTCCTAACGCCTCTTGCAGCCAAGACCAAGCCTTTTTCGCCTCTTGTTCATTTACCATACTCCCCAGGTCGCTATTCTTGTCCAGTGGGTCGCCCAGTTTGAGCGCCCTCACTCGCTCAACCAAATCGGCAACAAAGCCCTCATAAATAGAGTGGTCAATTAGCACCCTTTGAACGCTGATGCAGGACTGACCGGCGTTGCTGAATCCACCAACAACCAACCTTTGCAGCGCCCATTTCCTGTCTGCATCGGCACAGACGATTGCCGCCGCGTTTCCCCCCAGCTCTAGAGTAACCTTCTTCCTGAATGCCCTCTCTTTGAGTCGCCAGCCCACCGGCGCCGAACCGGTGAAGGTGAGCAGAGCTACTCTCGCATCGCTTGCCAGCATCTCCCCCACCTCCGGCGAACAAGGCAGGACGGAGAGCCCCTGCGGAGGTAACCCAGCCTGGAGTAACAAACGCGCCAACTCTAAGGCTATGAGGGGAGTAGTAGAGGAGGGCTTGAGCACTACCGGGCAACCAGCGGCGACGGCGGGAGCCAGCTTGTGTGCCACCAGGTTGAGCGGGAAGTTGAAGGGAGTAATGGCTCCAATTACGCCGACGGGAAAGCGGGCGAGAATGGCAGTGCGTCCCGCTCCCGCCGGATGTAAATCCAGAGGGATAAGCTCTCCCTCCGTTCGGCTGACCTCTTTAGCCGAAGTGCGCAGGGTGAATACGGCGCGGTTCACCTCGCTTAAGGACTCCTTAATGACTTTACCCATCTCCAGGGTGATGAGTTCAGCCAATCTATCTGCATTCTTCTCCACCAAATCCGCAGTGGCGAGCAAAATTCTTTCCCGTTGGTGATGGGGAAGCTCGGCCATCTCCGCCCTGGCAGAATAGGCACTGGATATAGCCTTTTCCATTAAGGCTGAATCCGCCCCGGCGCATTTGCCCACCTGGCGACCGTCGTAGGGATGGCGGATGGTGATGTAATTGCCGATATCTATCTCTTTGCCGGCAAGGATGAGGGGATGTATATCGCTCATTGAGCATCTCCCTTAATTCGGGTCTCAAATCCAATAATGGCAATGTTAAATCAGGGATGCGGTAATGTCAAGAGCCTAGCCAATAAATCTAATAGATTGCCCAGCCATAAAAAGGCATATATAGAGCGCAATATCCTCTGTTTTGCGAATTCCCTTGTCATTTAGCCATTCTTGTGTTAAAATGAAAAGTTAATAGTAAGAATGGTGATGAAATGACACCCAAAGACAAAATAGAGCAAGATAACCAGGATAATAGCTACACCGCTGAATCCATAAAGGTGCTCAAGGGCTTGGAGGCGGTGCGCCGGCGCCCGGCTATGTTTATCGGCTCTACCGGCTCACGCGGTCTGCACCACCTGGTCTACGAAGTGGTGGACAATTCCATAGATGAAGCTTTAGCCGGTTTCTGCAAAAATATCACCGTCATTATCAACAAGGACAACACCATCACCGTGAAGGACGACGGTAGAGGCATTCCCGTAGAGGAACACCCTACGGAGAAGAAGAGCGCTTTGGAGGTTGCCCTCACAATTCTGCACGCCGGCGGTAAATTTGACAGTAAGTCCTACAAGGTCTCCGGCGGATTGCATGGCGTAGGCGTCTCCGTGGTCAACGCCCTCTCCGAGTGGATGGTGGCTGAGGTGGGAGTTGGTGGCTATCTTTATCGTCAAAAATATCACCGCGGGGTGCCGGATGCGCCAGTGGAGAAAGTTGGCAAGATACCCACCACCGGCACGGTCATCTCCTTCAAGCCGGACAAGGATATCTTTGACGCTGTAGTCTATGAGCGCGAACTGCTTTCCTCTCGCTTCCAGGAATTAGCCTTCCTCACCCCGGAAGTTACCATCACCTTCCTTGACGAGCGACCCAAAAACAACAAAACCATCAAAGAGGTCTATCACTACGAGGGTGGAGTGGACGCCTTTGTTCGCCAGCTGAACAAGAACAAAGACCTGCTCCATCTCAAGCCCATCACCTTTCACGCCGCCGGTGAGAATATTCATATTGATGTCTCTCTGGAATATACAACTGGCTACTCCGAAAATATCTACTCCTTCGCCAACAATATCAATACCTCCGAGGGTGGCACTCACCTGACCGGCTTTAAGACCGCATTGACCAAGGCGGTCATTGATTACGGCGACAAGAACAACCTGCTCAAGTCCGACTCCAACCTGACCGGCGAGGATGTGCGCGAGGGCTTGACCGCAGTCATCTCCGTGCGCTTACTCAATCCCCAGTTTGAAGGACAGACCAAGACCAAGCTGGGCAATAGCGAGATTCAGGGGTTGGTTTATTCTCTGGTCTATGAGAAATTGCGCCAATTTTTTGAGGACACCCCCCAGGTCTCCAAAAAGATAGTCGCCAAGGTGCTGACCGCAGCCCACTCCAGGGCGGCGGCGCGCAAGGCTAGAGAGCTGACCCGGCGCAAATCGACGCTAGAATCGGGAAATCTACCCGGCAAGCTCGCCGACTGTTCCTCCGAAGATATGGAGATAGCGGAGATATTTCTGGTGGAGGGTGATAGCGCCGGTGGTTCTGCCAAGCAGGGGCGAGATAGAAGATTCCAAGCCATCCTTCCGTTACGCGGCAAGATTCTCAATGTGGAGAAGGCTCGGCTGGACAAGCTTTTGCACAACGAAGAGATAGGCACTATTATAACCGCCCTGGGCTCCGGGTTAGGCGACGAGTTTGACCTGGCCAAGTTGCGCTACGGCAAGCTGATTATTATGACCGACGCGGATATTGACGGCGCCCACATTCGCACCCTCCTGCTCACCTTCTTCTTTCGCTATATGAAGGATTTAATCAACGCCGGGCGGGTTTATATCGCCACCCCCCCGCTCTACCGCATCAAGTATGACAGCCACGAGCAGTATGTCTTCAACGCCAGCGAGCTGGAGAAGGTGCTGAAGGAGTTGGAACCGGGCGCAAAATACACCTTGCAACGATATAAGGGCTTGGGGGAGATGAACCCGGAGCAGTTGTGGGCGACCACAATGGACCCGGAGCGGCGCACCCTGCAGCAGATTTCCATTAATAATGCGGCGGCGGCGGAGAATATCTTCACCGTTTTGATGGGGGATAATGTGGAATCACGGCGAAAGTTCATAGAGAAGCACGCCACCGAGGTAAGGAATCTGGATATATAGGGTTTAACAGTAGAAGGGAAATTAGAAAACGATAAAACCCCCCAAAGAAATGGGGGGTTAATTATTTGTTTTCATTTTCAATATCAATTTCTGGGATTTCCAGAGCGGGGTCTAGTTGGTGGGCTTTTTTAAAGCATTCTAGGGCTTCATTGAGACGACCTAATTTTTGTAGGCTAGTACCTTTACTGTCGTATGCGAAAGCATATTCAGGGTCAATCTCAATTGCCTTATCAAAACATGCAATCGCCTGTTCATACTTATTCAAGTAGTAAAGAGCATTACCTTTATTGTAATATGCGAAAGCATCTTCACCGTCAATCTCAATTGCCTTATCAAAACATTCAATCGCCTCTTCATACTTATTCAAATAGCAAAGAGCAATACCCTTAAAGTAGTATGCGTAACCATATTCAGGGTTAATCTGAATTGCCTTATCATAACATTCAATCGCCTGTTCATACTTTCTCAAACCGTAAAGAGCATTACCTTTAAAGTAATATGCGTCAGCATATTCAGGGACAATCTCAATTGCCTTATCATAACATTCAGTCGCCTGTTCATACTTATTCAAATCTGCAAGAGCATTACCTTTATTGTTGTATGCCTGGGCATCTTCAGGGTCAATCTCAATTGCCTTATCAAAACATGCAATCGCCTGTTCATACTTATTCAAATAGCAAAGAACAATACCCTTTAAGTAGTATGCGTAAGCATATTCAGGGTCAATCTCAATTGTCTTATTGAAACATTCGATCGCCTCTTCATGCTTATTCAAGTAGTAAAGAGCAACACCTTTATTGTAGTATGCGTGAACATATTCAGGGTCAATCTCAATTGCCTTATCATAACATTCAATCGCCTCTTCATACTTTTTCAAATCTGCAAGAGCAACACCTTTATGTCTGTATGCGAAAGCATATTCAGGGTCAATCTCAATTGCTTTATCATAACATTCAATCGCCTCTTCATACTTTTTCAAATCCGCAAGAGTATAACCTTTATTGTAGTATGCGAAAGCATATTCAGGGTCAATCTCAATTGCCTTATCATAACATTCAATCGCCTCTTCATACTTTTTCAAACAGTAAAGAGCATTACCTTTGTTGTTGTATGCGTCAGCAAATTCAGGGTCAATCTCAATTCCCTTATCATAACATTCAATCGCCTCTTCATACTTTTTCAAATCGTAAAGAGCATAACCTTTATTATTGTATGCGAAAGCATATTCAGGGTCAATCTCAATTGCCTTGTCATAACATTCAATCGCCTCTTCATACTTTTTCAAATAGTAAAGAGCGAGACCTTTATTGTTATATGCGTCAGTATATTCAGGGTCAATCTCAATTGCCTTATCATAACATTCAATCGCCTCTTCATACTTTTTCAATTGGTAAAGAGCATTACCTAATATCCAATATACATCCTTATTTCCAATGTCGTAATCTAAAGACTTTTTGTATTCAATTATAGCCTCCCCATAGTCTCCTTCATAGTAGTAAATATTACCTTTGTTAATATATGTTGCAGATAGATTTTTTCTTAACTCAATTGCTCTATCATATTGCTCAATTGCCTTATCGTTTAATTTTAGCGAATAGTAAGAATTCCCTAAAGCATTGTGCAGGTCGGCATCGTCGGGTGATTTCTCCAAAGCTTGTTGGTAATACTTAACGCTTTCCTGATAATTCCCGGCTAACATATAAGCATCCGCTAGTGCCCTAAGGGTTCTGGCGTCACTAAGACCCATTTCTATTGCCTGCTGATATTCATCTACAGCCTCATCAAACAGCTGATAAGAAAGAAAGACATCGCCTAGTATTAAATGTGTTTTCGCATCCTGGGGATTTAAAATGCTCTCATATGTTGAATTTACTAAGGCTTTCTGCGCTTCTTCAGCCGTCATAATAGAAACGCCGGTGGTTATGGTTATTTTACTCTGCAACAATATGAATGAAAATAACTCTGATTCTTCTCCTCCTTCTTTTTGTTGCTCTTTAGTTTCTATACTAGTGGTTTTGGCAGTTACCTTCCCTTCCTCAGGGTCAAATAAAAGGATTACATCAGTCTTCTCTTTGGTCATCTTTTTAATATTTGTAGCCCAGACAAGTATCTCCCCCAGTTCTACTTTAGAGACGCTCTCTACATCAGAAAGTCCATGGTAGTCCCCTTCTACGCTTTCTCCAGCATTTACATCAACTTTCTTACTTCCACCGGTCACCTCCACGGCACCCTCCAGCACTACCACCCTAGAACTATCTTTTTTTGCAGATATAACAAACTCGGTCCCAGTTATACCCGCTGAAATAGATGGTGTTGAGAAGTTAAAAATGGACTTCAAATCACAGAATATACAACCCAGCTCATAGAATATGCTTCGCTCTTTCTCCCTTATTACATATTCAGTATCATCGTCAAGTATTACAACTCCCCCATCTTCAGTTTCTAATTTAACAATCGTATCAGGCAGTTTATACAGAGTATCTCCGACAGCAAGTATGTCTCCAACACTTAATGTTTGCTCATCTTCAATGTAAGCATGTTCTGTGGAACCAACTTGCTTATTATCTTCAATAATAGCAGAAACGGTTATAACTGGCTCCGCACCAAAAATTGGTGTTACTGATAAGGCAAGAATAAACAAGGAAAAACATAAAATAAGCAGGTGAACTTTGTAATTATGCCTATACACTTCATTTCCCCCCTCTTTTATCTTTTGGAGGCTTAAACATAAAAATCTTTTCCGCAACTGGAAATATTACAATTGACATAGTCATTGAAATAATAACATAAACAGGAGAGCAGTAAACCAAAAAATACCTAAAGAGTATTAACATAAATAATACAAAACCCAATAGCAATGCGGAAGTTAAAATAATCTTCCAGCCAAGTTTAATTTTAGACACAGTCAAAACATAGAATAGCACTAAAATTGCAGATAAATTAATTAGGGTTTTATACTTAAGAGGGACTTCAATTATAAAATTTTCCAAAATCAAGGCGGACAGTGCATAGGCATGAATTACAGACCCATGAACTATGCGATTGCCGGGAAGACAGACATTATCTTTTTTGCCCTCTCCACAGGTTATAGCCATTATTACGAATTTATTATTAAAAATCTCTTTCAAAGGTCTCTCCAGTATTAAATGGTGGTCATAATTTTCTTCAAGATTTTCATTTTCTTGTTCATAGGTAGATATTATCTGAGCATAGTTATATTCCTTAAAATCAGCGTTAGGAAATGGTATATAGGTAAGACCATTTTCGTCCCTCGGTATACTAAATTCTTTGCTCTCCGCATTTTTAGGATTTTCATTATGTATGACCAATTCATCATCCTCAATATTAAAATGAGCCCCTTGCGAACAGTATGCAGATAGAGAAAGTGAAGCTTTCGCAGGTTGTAATTTTTCTTCTCCCTTTAATACTTCAATTTCATCTTGTTCATCTTCACATTGTTCATCAACAAATTTTATTGCTCGTATTTCTGTGCTCTTTCCTTCAAAACCCACGAAATCTAAATATCCCTGTCCAGTTGCCACTTCAGCAATTTCCTTATCATTCGGGTATTCATCCATTTTCCCTGTATTTTTGTTAAACTCACGAAATAATCCAATTATTACAGAGGTGCCATTTTCCTTTGCTGAAGTAATCATACTTATAAACTCATTCTTATCGTATCCGACCTTGCTGGGAAAACCGATATCAATTGCTACAGATTTAGCTCCGCATTCAGATAATATCTTAAGAACCTTTCCGTGAAGATTCCTACTGGTTGCCAAATTATCTGTGTCCACATCGTAAATCTTTGCTGATTCTTCATCCAAATGAACAAGGACGATATCATCTGAAACATAAGCATTACCAGAATTTTGAAAAAGCCAATTCATTAAATTTAAATCAAAAATTCGGAACATATCAAAAGTTGTTGGTATCATACTAAGAATCATTACTAATGATATTATTGCTAATACTCTTGCTAGGCGAATGTATTTCTTCAGTATTACATTTACAAAAAGCAATAATAAAAAAAGACATGCGAAAATAATAATAGCAACAACTCCAGTTTTAGCAATAACATCTGCAATAATAGCGATTCCTAATGCTATTAAAAATGGATTCAAAAAATGTTTCAATTTATCATAGCTAAGCTTTGTCTTCTTTTTTTCCATAATCCCTCCTTATCCCTACTTCACTAAATGCCTGGCAAACCTCCTCGCCGATTTCAATGTGCGGGTAGCCTCCTCCGGCTGAAGGAAACTTTGCAGGGCTTTGCGCAAGAGGTAGTTCGGAGCAAGGTAGAACCGCCTGCGGGCGTAGTTGCAGAAATACACCAGGTCGGCGCTGGATAGCCCCGGTCTGGAGACCACACAGTTGTGCCCCCCCTCCTCGTTCAGCCACTCGGAATAGCTCTTAGCGGTGATATAGCCATTCTCCATAGCCCAGCGATGCAGGCGAGTGCCGGGATAGCTCATCACCGGAAAGAACTGGGCGGTGTCCGGACGAAGCTTTAGGGCAAATGCCAGAGTCTTCTGTAGGGTTTTTCGGTTTTCTCCGGGATTGCCCACCATAAAACAGCCGTGGATGAGGATGCCGGCGCGGCGGGAATCCTTGAAAAATTGCTCTATTTTAGCTAAATCTGTCCCCTTGCCGATATTGTCCAGCACCTGCTGGTCGCCGGACTCTATCCCCACGCACATCAGCCGACAGCCGGCGGATTTGAGAGCGCGCAGGGTTTCGTAGCCTATGTCGGCGCGGACATTACAGGAGAAGGGCATAGCTAACCCTCGCCGGACCATCTCCTCACAGAGTGCGATAGTGCGCTCCTCATCAATGGTAAAGGTATCGTCCTCAAACATCAGCTCCGCCAGAGGGTGAAAGTTTTGGCGTATGTAGGCAAGCTCCTCACAGATGTTGTCTATTGAGCGGGTGCGGTAGAGGTGTCCGGTGAAGGTCTGGGGATATACGCAGTAGATACAGCGGTTGGGACAGCCCCGGGCGGAAAGTATGGTCATAATGGGGTGTTTGCTGTGGGAGTAGAAGTAGTCGGTGTAGCGGAGATGTTTCTTATAGACCGGGGAGACGAAGGGCAGGTTATCCAAATCATTCAAAAGGGGACGCCGACCACCGGAGACCAGTCTTTTTCCCTGGCGAAGCACAGCTCCAATGAGCTTAGTGGGTCGGTGTCCGTCTGCCAGGGTGTCAGTCAACTCGGCGACGGTGAGCTCGTATTCTCCTACGGCTACCCCGTCCAGTTCCGGGCAGAGGGCGAGGGTCTCTTCCGGCAGGGCGGAGACATGCGTGCCAACGGCGAGGATGAACGCCTTCGGTAAGCGTTCTTTGAGTAGCTTTACCCAGTGCAGGTCATTTTCAATGCTAGGTGTGGCGGTGGCGATAACCACCAGCGCTGGACTTTCAGTCTTAAGATAGGTATTGAGCCGTTCCTCTCCACCAGGCACTACGCCGTCAATGAGGGCGCAGTGACGCCCCCGAGCTTCCAGAGTGGCGCAGGCGTAAGAGAGCCACATAGGGTAATACAGGGTTCCGCTTTTGGTAACTGCGGGAGAACGTTGTTCCCGGGAAAAGCGGGGTAGAAAGGGGGGATTTAGGAGAAGAATGTGCATATAACGATTGTAGCAAGGATTTTTAGTCCCAGCTACATTATTCTATGCCCTTGGCGGACGAATACCACCTTGTGAATAAAACGATGTATTATTGCCGCCTGATAAATCAGGCGGCATAAATTTAAAGACCCAGAGCCTCGCCTATGATGATAACATAGGTGCGGTCGGGAACAAGCGAGAATTCCTGGATGAGGGTATAGTTACAGATACGTCTCTCGCTATCGCAGTCGTGGCAGAGGGCATCGGCGCCACAGGGGGTAGGTAGCTCCAGCCTTTTAGCGTTGGCTGGCGCCGCCCACTGACGAAGACGAAGCAGTCCAGTAGCAATATCCGGAACTATTTTATTATACCCAACCAGATGGATGACTTTTTGGGGACCAAAGCAGAACGCCGCTACCCGGTTACCAATGCCATCTTGATTGATGAGCACTCCATCCAAAGTGATGGCGTTACAGCCGCTGACATAATACTCCGCCTGAGAGCCCAGTTTTCGCCGTTTGAGCGACTCCTCCCGGTCAATCCCCGGTTCGTATTGATTGTATAGTTTAAATTTTCCGGCTATTAACGCATCCAGTAGTCCAATCTGAGAAACTGTGAGGCTACCCCCCAGACCGACTTCACTGCCGGAGGGGATTAGCGAGAGGGCAAGTTCGCACGCTTTTGCTCGGTTATCAGCAAAATAACCGTTCATCTGCCTTTTCTTCAGAGAAGCTATCACCTGTTCAGCGCGGTTTTTGGCATACCAATTACATATATTCTCAAGATCAGCCACCAAAATTTCCTCCTCGGGTATCCACTACCTTTTCCTTCTTCCTATTTTTAACAATGAAGTGACTATCAGCGTAAACAGAACTGCGCCGATTATTCCCCAAACTATGGGAATCTGCTTTCCGCCGACAGTGGGGGCAAATAGCTCTGGCAGATGCACAGAAGTGACCAGGAAACTACCCAGCACCGCACCGATAAAACCAATAGCCACGGTCACCAAGCAGCCCTTACGGTCAAAACCAACGATGAGCTGGGCTATTAGTCCGATGACAAAAGCCAGGAAAAACAGAATAATTAGCTCTATAAGTGTCACATTTCCCCCTTAAGATATGTAATTAAGCTATGATATTATAATCCCCAGGATTTGTCAAGGCGAGTTAGAATTATCTCTTGACTTTATCAATATTGCCCTATATACTTTTTATATGTAATAAATGCTTGTTTAAGGAGGAAAGGTGTATCGTAAGAGATATGTATGGTTAGCCCCGCTGGTGATAATTGTGGCTCTCACATCTATGGGAGAACAGTGTGATTGCGATAAACTTTACGACTCCCAAAGTGAATTAGTCTGTTATCTCAGCTTTGACCCCCCTTATGCCGACGGCGACAGTGTAGATTGGGAGAATCGCACGGTTTGGGCGCACTGCACGATTGAGCATGTCGGGGCTGTGGATTTGGAAAATATGGTGCGTATCTTTCATAATGAGTGGATTTATACAGTAGACCCCACTCGGGCGGATAACTTTGATTTCAATGTTGATGCCGGTAGATTGGTCTTTGATTATCCGCTGACGCTCTTCCACGGAACCAATACTTTCTATTTTGCAGTATTCACCCCCGAATGGCAGGAAATAGCTCGCTCGGAGACAATTATACTGAATGGCAATTGGGACCCCTCGCAAAATCCTCTGCATGTGCGTCTGTTCTGGGATACCGACAGCAGTGATGTTGACCTGCACGGTATCGCTCCGGATGGTTCGGAATGCTGGTATCACGCTCCTGATGGAGGGGGGATGCGCTTGGATGTGGACGATGTGGACGGTTACGGTCCGGAGAATATGACCGTAGAGATACCGCAGTATGACGGTAATGGCTATCAATACTTCGTCCGCTACTACGATGCTCATGGTCAGACGGCGGATGTCAATGTCACCGTGCAAGTTTATCAAGAAGAGGTGCTGACCAACACTTATACACATATTTTCACCCAGGATATGGCTAACCAGGATGACCCGGGTAATGACTGGTATCTGCCGGATAAATTCACCATAAATCAACCTTGACTAACCAGATAAATATCCCACAATCACCAACCTCCTCGAAGCTGAGGAGGTTTTTGTTTGACTTTGCCATTCAATTAAACTAAGATAATACTTATAGACCATCCTCACCCAATTAATCAAATAGGGTCTTACATATTCATACACCATCGTTCACAAAATATTTATGGCAAATTTAATATACGGTATACTGTTTGTGTGCTACCCAACTAAACCCAATCAAAAATTATATGACAGCTGAGAAAAAAGACATCTTCTACCGTTACCGGGTCGGATTAGGCTACGACTCGCACCGTTTTACAGAAGAAAGAAAGCTGGTTCTTGGCGGGGTAATCATAGACCATCCCCGAGGGCTTCTCGGTCACTCCGACGGAGATGTCGCCCTGCACGCTTTGATAGACGGTCTATTGGGTGCCGCCGGGCTCCCCGACATTGGTCAGCAATTCCCTCCTAGCGACCCACAATATAAGGATGCAGACAGCTATCAATTGCTGCTGGAGGTGGCAAAGAAAGTTGCCCGGCAGGGCTTTAGCGTGGTCAATGTAGATATTACCATCATAACTGAAGAGCCACAGATAACACCGTATGCTGAGCTGATGCGCAAAAGAATCTGCCAGGCTTTAGATATGGAATTAGAGCGGGTGGCGGTCAAGGGTAAGAGCAATGAAAGTATGGGATTTATTGGCCGCGGTGAGGGGATAGCGGCACTAGCCAGTGTGCTGCTTTTCAGGTGTGAGGATTGAACCTTTAGATGAAAGAGTTGGGGAGGTGAATACTGTGAAATGCCTTTCGATAACGAGAAAATTACTGTTGATATTAATTTTATCAGCAGTGACGGTTTCTATCTCCATCTTGAGGGCTTACAGTGAGACAGTGACCATAACTGATATGTCCGCCGAGGCAAAAGACTACTTCAAACGAGCGCAAAAAGCAGCCGAAGCCGGCAACTATCAGGTTGCTGCCGACTACTTTCGCAAAGTCCTGGAGCTTGAGCCGGACCTGGCCGTGGCGCAACAATGGTTGAACAACTGCCTTATCCAGATTTCATTCAATAATGGCGTGGATTATGCCAATCATTTTGAGTATGAGAAAGCCATTGAGGAACTTAAAAAAGCATTGGAGATTGACAATAGTCTGGTGGAGATACACGACTGGCTAGCTTTCTGCTATGTGAAGTCGGGGATGGACAGTGAAGCTATCACCGTATACGAGATGGTTACGCAAGAGAAACCAACCGCCGCCAACTTAATCAACCTGGCTATGGCACTATATCGCCAGGGCAAATTGGAGGAAGCTGAGGTCAGCCTGCGAAAAGCATTGGAGATTGACCCAGGAAATGAGGACGCAGTGAACAATCTCTGCCTGGTGTTGTTGAAGCTCAATCGGGCGGAGGAAGTTGACGCCCTCACTCGGGAAGCCATCGGTAAAAACCAAGGGAACTATCTCGCCTATAACAACCTGGGAATAGCTTTAATCAAAGAATACCGTTTTGAAGAAGCTGTTGATGCCCTCACCTCCGCAATAAAAAAACGCCCGGACCTGGGGGAGGCTCATTTCAGTCTGGCAGCGGCATATATCGGTTTGGGGGATTTGAAGAATGCCGGTGACCAATACGCTATCTACCTGAAACTCTGTGGAGGCGACGCAGATAAAGAAAGAGATGCAATCAACTTCCTCTTTGACCAAAATCGTTACTACGATGTTCCTTTAGAGATGCGCGACCACGAAGAATAACAAAGAATGAGCGCTGAGTTAATAATGGGGGTAAATGCGGTAATCACTGCCCTCTCTGCGGGCAGGCGGAGGATTTTGGAGTTATATATAAACCCCAATACCAAAAGCCCAGCTCTGCAATCTGCAATAGAACTTACCCGTAAAATGAATGTGCCGATAGTGCCCAAGAATCGGGAAGAATTGACTGAACTGCTCGGTTCCGAAAGCCATCAGGGTATCGCCATCAAGGCTCATTCATTGCCCAATGCTAATTTGAAGGATTTGCTGAGCATAAATGCGGAGAAATCCCCGGCGCCTTTGTTAATTCTGGAGGGGATTGAAGACCCGCACAATCTGGGAGCGATTTTACGCTCGGCATTAGCTTTAGGAAGCAGAGGAGTAATTCTGCGGGAGAGACGAGCAGTTGGGCTTACTCCCACCACATTCAAAGTGGCCGCCGGGGCTCCCGAGTATCTTCCGATGTGTCTGGTAGCCAATATTAACCAGGCGATGAAACAAGCCAAAGATTTCGGCTACTGGATAGTGGGGCTGTCTGAAAAAGCCGAGGAGTCAATTGTGGATTTCCGCTGTGAATACCCTCTGGTGCTGGTGTTAGGCTCGGAGGGTGAAGGGCTCTCCCGGTTGGTGGAGCGCAGCTGTGACAGCCTGGTGCGCATCCCAATAAATCGTCTGATGGACTCCCTCAATGTCTCCGTGGCTGCCGCCATTGCTCTGTGGGAGCTGGGGTATGGTAGGAAAAAGGTTATTTGAGATATGAAACTACTGTATCTGGTGCCAAAATGAGGTAGAAACAAGGACACCTAGTGCTTAGGTTTTTAATCTGCAGCCTAAAACCTCCTGAAGTTTATCAACACACTTTCCACAATTTGCATTTCGCGTCTGAAAACTGCAATAAAAACAGAAAATACCATCTTTTTTGTTGTTTTGGCTTATTCAATGCTTGAAAGTATCTTCCTGATGACAGTCCAAATTCAAAAACAGCTATAATCTCATATAGCAAAATGATACGAACAGTCCGATTGTGTAAGTATTTTATTATCAGTAAGTTATGACGCTTAAATCCGTTATTAAGTAATTAATATTTCCTTTTATAATATTAATATAATCCTGATTGCCTTTTGACAATAACAAAGGTCTATTTCTCTCTTATTATTTCAAAAAATAACATCAGCTAAGATATTATAATATCACCAAAAATATGCTGTTGATAAATTGTGGAAAACTCCAGTAAAGTTTCATAACCTCTTGATATCACAAAATTTCTGAGGTGGAATAGTTTTTCCACCAGTTACTAAAAACCATTAACCCTGTCCTTGCTCACAGAAGAGGGGGCAATATGATGCGAAATATCATCCCGCTCAGCTTCTGCGAAAACCCGGAATCATCCTGAAGACCAGAAAAACCAGGAAAAGACAGAGCACCATGCAGGCGCCGGTGGAGAGATGCAAATAATATGAAGCAAAAAGACCGGCGAGCGCCGAGACCACCCCCAAAATAACCGCCACAATCATCATCCTGGAAAAACTACGGGATACTAATAGTGCTGCCGCCCCGGGAATAATTAAAAGAGCACTCACCAGAATTAAACCCACCACCTTAATAAAAACCACTACGGTCAGAGAAATGAGCAAGAGTAAAAGAAAGTGTAAGAAACCGGTGGGCTCTCCAGAAGTCCGCGCCATCTCCTCATCAAAGCTGAAGAAGAATAACTCCTTGTAGAAAATTGCCACCACAGTGATAACTACTACTGTCAGAATGCCGATAGCCACCAGATTGGCAGTCTCAATGGCGAGAATATTTCCAAACAGATAACCGAATATATCCGCGGTGAACTGGCGGTGAATATTGAGAAATACCACCCCTAAAGCCATAGAGGTGGTCAAAAGAATTCCTATGGCAGAATCCTCAGATATTCGTCTGTCCCGGCAAAAGACGCCGATGAGCACAGCCACACCGACGGCGAATGCGATAGTGGTAATAGTAACATTCCAGCCGAGCAAGATTGCTAATGCCACACCACCAAATGCCGAATGGGATATACCCTCCCCGATGAACGCCATCCGCTTTAAGACCACATAGACTGAGAGTATTGAGCAGACCAGAGCGCTAGCCAGGCCGGCGAAGACCGCCTTTTGCATAAACAGATGGCTAAATATCTCCCCCAAAGACCATCAACCTCCTCTGCCCAGACCGGCCAGCTCCTCCAGCATAATGTAGTCACATTGATAAACTTCCATCAGTTTTTCTCGTGATAACTTTTCGGGAACATCGTGAAAGTGTACCTTTTCGTCCAAACAAGCAATGTGGTCTGCTATTCTGCCCAAAGAAAGAATATTGTGTGTGGAAGCTATAATGGTTAAACTCTCCTCATTCTTTAACCGAATGAGCGTGTCCAAAAGATGGCTTCTACCACTCTCATCTACCCCTACAGTCGGCTCGTCCAAAACCAGCATTCGCGGATGAGATACTATGGCTCGCGCCAGAAAGACCCGTTGTTGCTGACCGGTGGAGAGTTCGTTCAGGGATTTTTCCAATAAAGGGAACAAATCCAGCTCGCGGGAAATCGCCAGCACAGCCTCCCGCTCCGCTTCACCCGGTCGGCGCAATAATCCCAGAGAACCGTAAAAGCCGAGTTGTATAACCTCCCGCACCACGATAGGGAACCGCCGTTCCATCTGATGTTGTTGCGGGAGATACCCCACCAAACCCCGCCGCCGGGGAGTCTCCTTCGCCGGACGCCCGAATACCTGCACAGTTCCCCGATAATTGTTTAGGATTCCCAGGATGATGCGAAAGAGCGTGGTCTTTCCCCCACCGTTTGGTCCAATCACCAATATAAACTCGCCCTGTTTGACGCTCAGGTTAATATTGTTCAATGCCGGCTTCTTATTATAGCTGAAGCAAAGGTTCTCTATTTGCACTGCGGGAATGTCCCGGTCCGGGTTAGTCTCTTTTCTCACCTAAAACTCCCTCAAGTTCCTGTAGATTTGCCTGCATATTCTTTATATAAGTATCCCGCTGGGGATTATTGGGGTCGCCGATGGGGTCTACAATGACCAAAGGGATGCCGGACTCACTGGAAACAGTTTTCGCCAATTGGAAATTGAACTGCGGCTCCGCCAGGACTGCGCCTATGTCATTTTCTTTAACCAGGTTAATGAGGTCGGCGAGGTAATGAGGGTCGGGTTCAATACCTGGGGAGACTTCAATGACTGCCTCCTGAGAAAGACCATACCTTTTCGCCAAATAAGTCATAGAAGAATGAAATGCTACAAATTTTTTGTTGGCAAATTTTTCCGTAGCATCCACAAATTCATTATCTAATTTTCTTAGCTCGCCAATATACTGCTCAGCATTTTCCTCATAATCCGCAGAATGTTCCTCATCCAGCTCTGAAAGCCTTCTGCACACTTCCTGGGCTAAGACAATCATATTCCCCACATCCAGCCACACATGGGGGTCGTATTTACCTTCCCTGTTCATATTTCCTTCATCAGCTTTCTGTTCTTCACCAATACCAGACCTCACCGCCGGCTGCAGTTCCACCAAATCCATCATCTTGACCACCGGCACCTCTTCCCCACTACCGCCTTTGAGCATAGGAAAAAGCCAGTCGTCCAAGCCCTCACCGACGCAAAGCACCAGCTCTGCCCGCTCCAATGCCAGGCTATCGTCCGGCGTAGGGAAGTAGGTGTGGGGGCTTGCTCCCGGAGGCAGAAGACAGGTTACCTGCACCTTATCTCCCCCCACCTCTCTCGCTACATCATATAGGGGGTATATAGTGACTACGACGGTTACTTTGTCTTCCATTGGGTGCTTTTTCCCCCCACAGCTGACAAAAAGAAGGATAATAGATAGCATAACCAAAAGCTTTATAGCGATAACTCTTTTGGGGTTAGAAGAATTCACGGGATTACCACCTCTTGGGAGTTAGACTTATTCAGATTATTAGGCAATTGAACACCGTTCTTGAACAGCAGAAATGCGGTGATGGCCCAATACTTCTCCTCGGAGATAGTGCCGGCTCTGCCCTGGGGCATGTTCCTGGAGATATATTGGTGCAGAGCTTGTGCGTTGCCATAACCGCTCTTCTTAACCCATTCCTTAAACTTATCTCCTACTAATGGTGACACTACCCCGGTAACTGTCTGGGCTTCGCCGGTAGCCATAGTTCCATGGCAAGGGGCACAGTGCTGGCTGTAGTAACCCTCACCCTGTAAAACCTGAGGGCTTATTCCCTCCTGCCTCTGGCATCCGCCGTTCAGAGCCATGATTATTAAAATACTAATAAGGCGATACCTGCTCATCTCCCGGTTATCTCTTCTCTAATCTATCCCTCTTTTTCTTATCATTGATTCCCTCAGCCTGACCGTTTCGCTCAGCCTGAGCGTTTCGCTCAGCATTATTCACAGCTTTCTTGCCCTTCCCAAAGACCTGGTCCACACCATCGGAGAGCAAAATCAGGATGGCTCCCAGCATTATCACCAACACAAAGGCGTTGAACAGTTCGGTCATAGGGATAAAAAAAGCCCGCATCAGGAGCTGAACGGTGGAGAGGACCAGACAGAAGACCCTTCCTGTCGCCGAGCGAATCCAGATGGCGAAGCCGGCGATGGGACAAAGGCATGCCAGAAAGACCAGGAACCAATAGAACCACCAGGAGCGAGAGACTGAACCAAACAGCGTCAAAAGCTCAATTATCTGGGCTACAAAGGCAAGTAAGTAGAATATAGCCAGTATTTTCACTACTTTTATCGTGGAGGAACGAGAGGGATACTTCTCCTCCTCCAGATTCCCAATTGTGGGGGATTCTTTCCTAGTGGATTTATGCATCTGGATGGTCTGAGATTAGAATTAGTTGAAAGTGTCAAAAACTAAAACCAAAGCTGAAACGGTGAGCCGCAGATACCTCCATAGGGTCCTGGGTGTAAGCGTAATCCACTGAGAGAGTAGTTTTGCCCAAAGGGTAGAGCAACCCTCCTCCAGCGGTAAGCGAGCCGTTATCGTAGCCGGCGCGCAGGGCTATATCTTCACTCACCCAACACTCCATCCCCACATGATAGCCGGGCTTATGGTGCATCTGCCCGGAAAGCTCTCCGACCAGCAATAATCGCCGTTTCATAAATGCGTAGCCAGCCCCACCGCGTATGGTCAAAGGAATCTCTTCCTTCTTCCCGCTGCTGTAAATATTTGCAGAATCCCAGGACTCGTTGCCCTTGATGTCCTGAAATACCAAGCCTAAACTCAAGGAATTGCTTGGCTTGACCAGGATTCCGGCATCCACCGAGGTGCCGCTGGCACCGACATTGTCTAAGAAGTGGTAAAAGAATTTAACGGTGATACCCACGGAGATTGGCTTTATGATTCGTCTGCCGAAGGAGACGAAGAAGGCATTCTGGGAAAAATTGTAGGTGCCTACCTGTGAACCACCGCTGTCGTATAAGGGTAAGTCGTTCACCCAGGCGCGCAGCCAACCCCCGCCAAGACCGGCATTTCCCGGAAGCTTGGCATTGCCTATAATATAGCCCAGGTTCCGTCCCATAGACAGGTGTGAAATGGAAGTGCCTATCTCATATCCCTTTATGTAACCAAGCGCTGCCGGGTTCCATAGGGAGGCGGTAGCTCCTTCCGCCACCGCGGTGAAGGCTCCACCCATAGCTGAAGACCGGGGGTCGGGAGATAGCCGAAGATAAGCTCCCCCACTCCCTCCTTCACCCTCATCTGCCTGGATTGAAGTGCCATAGGAAAGTAATATCATTGCCATAACAATGGTTATGCTATTTTTCATTCCAGCACCCCTATCCTTCCGGTAGCGACCACTTCATTGTTCACTTTGATGACATAGAAATAAATCCCATTGGCGACATCCTCCCCCCGGTCGTTGACTCCGTACCATTTTTCTTCCAGACCGGTGCCCGGACCGCGCATCTGGCTATCCAACAAAGTCTTCACCAGTTCGCCGGAGAAATCGTAAATAAGTATGCTCACCTCTTGGGGATAACCCAGGGAATATACAATTGTGCAACTGCCGTCAATACGCGGGGAGAAGGGCGAAGGATAGGCATAGGTCAGGGGCATATCCACCGCGCCGGTATCCGGGACATATTTGACCACCGTCCAGGTTATGCCCCCATCCTCGGATTTCGCCAAGCCGGCGCCCGTTCCCGCCCAGATAACTCCGTTTTGGTCAACTGCTAAACTATAGACCGAGTCGGAGGGAAGACCATTTTGGCTGGTTATGTAATGAAAACTTAGACCGGAGTTATCAGTATACGAGATGCAAACCGGGGTGGCAAAAAAGACCCGGGAATCAATAGAAGTGATATCATAGATTATGTTTGAACCGATTCCGCTATTGCCGGTATTGAATATCTGCCAGGTGGAACCGTTATCCTGGGTGAGCACTGCCCCACTCCCGTAGATTATCTCCCCGCCCTGAAGCTCAACGCCGGTTCCCCCCCAGAGAACTCCCGGCGATTGCAAATGAATTGTGGGATAAAAAAGTCCGTTGAAGCCGTTTCGTTTGTCAAAAAACTGCCAGGTGGCACCGTCGTCGGGAGTGCGGGCAATTCCATTTTCCGTCCCCACCCACAGATAATCATCCGCCGGGGCAAAAGAATAGGTGTGATAACTCATATGCTGGTCGTCCTCCCGGGGGGTAATCATAGTCCAGCTGTTGCCGCCGTCGGCGCTTCTCCCCACCCCGTCGGTCCAGGTGGCTACCCAGGAGTAATCACTCGCTAAAAGAATGTCCCAGGCAACTTTGAACTTGCCCTCCACCAGCAGTCCCTGAGCATTGCCAATAGTTCGCCAATTCTTGCCCCCGTCATTGGTTATGGAGATTCCCGCGCCTACGTATTGCGTCCCCTCACTCTCAGTGCTGATACATCCCGCCCAGCAAGTATTCCCCACCGCGTCAACGCAGGATATTATATCGTCACCCAATCCATCAGACCGGAAAAATGCTTCCCAGCTATCGCCACTGTCCGGCGAATGTCCCAAACCGTTAGAAGTTCCTATCCAGATGTCGTTCCCGGCGCCAGCGATGGCATTTACGCCCAGAGAAAGGGTTTCCCCGGTCAGAGCGCCTCCTTCTCCCCTGAGGGCAACATCGTAGGAGACCGGCGTCAGAGCAAGGGCTGGCACAGTTGATATAACCATTACCAAAAAGGTCCAGCAGGTCGGCTTGCAAATTCCCATAAGTTCCTTTAGATTCGGTTGAATTAGCGGTAATGCTACATATTGAAAAGATGATAGCATAAACCACTCCCCAAAGAAAATTTTTTTATCTTCTGGGAATACTCTAGTATGGAAACTTAGAGGGCTGATGATTTGATTCCATCAGCCCTCTGCGCCAGGTTCAATTATGGTCACAACGCTCTGGTCTCATCCCGCAGAGAACGCAACTCCAATATGACCTCTCGGCTGAAAGCCAGCATATCCCCGGGGAAGACCTCCACTCTCCCCTGCTTGACAAATGTTTTGCCGCCCGCCCGAGCCACATAGCTGCCGTTGGTAGAGTCTAAGTCCTCCAGCAGAAACTTGCCGTGATTATGCAACAGACGAGCGTGCCTGCGGGAGATATTTATAGAATCCAGAACCACATCGCAGGAGCGGTCCCGACCTATTATTGTCTCATCTCTGGTGACCAGGATTGTAGAGCCGACCGCCGGTTGCCGCAAGGAGCGGACTACCACCAGTTCAGCTACCGCCCCTCCCTCCGACGGTAAAACTTGCCCCGGAGCCGCGGTGACCTGAGCATACTCCGCCATAATTTCCTTGTCCATGTCAAATGAATCGGATTTCGGCTCCACCACCTCTCCCTCGGCTTTCTCCAGTCTTCTCCGCCGTTTTTTCAACATAATGGGAAGCATAATAGCCAGGGTTATTAACACTAAGGCACTTCCGACGATTACCCAAAACCACCATTGATAGAGAATGTCCCGCCAGGTGCCCTTAACCCTGAATTCTGCTTTATAACTACGCTCGGCGCTCACCGTCCCCAGATTGGTCTTGACCGTGACCTTCAGCCGGCGGTCGCTCTTGGTCAGGTAGCTCTTAATACTATCCACTTTTAGCTTCTGGTCGGCAAGATTGTAAGAGAGAGAATACTGACCGAGCAATTGCTTAAAAATTTTATCGTATTGCCCGGAGAGCTCCTCCGGCTTTGAACAGAAGAAATAATCCCCCGAAGTATCCGCAGAAAGCTGCTTAAGGCTCGCCTTGTCCACATCTATACCCAAGCCGATAGTGTAGACGGCCACCCCGGCGGAGTTCGCCTTCTTGGTAATATCCTCCAAAGACATACTCTGGGTTTTAACTCCTCCCTCCAGCTTGGTATCCAGGCCGTCGGAAAGAGCGATGATTATCTTGCGCGGGGTGTCCACTACGGCAATCTGCTTGATGACCGTATCTAAGGCGTCGTAGAGAAATGTGTTCTTGGGCTCTACTTGCAGGGTGGCTATACGGGATTTCAGGTCTTCCTTATTCTCGGTAAAACCCGCCACCGAATAGACCCGCTCGTTGAAGGCGAAAACCCCGCACTGATACCCTGACGGCAATTTATCACAAAAGCGACTTGCAGACTCCTTAGCAAATTCCAGCTTTTTGAGGTAGCTCATAGAGCCGGAGGTATCTATTACCAAAGCTATAGTCGCCGGTGATAGTTCTTCGGAGAGAGGAGTCAGACTGAACTCCTTAACCTCTTCCCCGGTGTCCCACACCTGGAAAGAAGAGGCTTTTAAGCCCTCTAAGGGTGACTGTCCTTTATCGGTGATGGAGAGGATGGCGGTGACCTCACCGAAATCGTCGGGCAAAATGCTAATGATAGAGAGAGTCGCTTGTGGACTGGTGGAGGACTCCGGAGAGATAGCGGAATTAACTCCGACCGGTGCCAGGACCGCCAACACCAAAAGCAATATTGATTTCCCTGATCTGTTCATAACTTTGTCTCCTGGAAAAGCTGTGATTACTAGAGACTGTTTCGTGCAAAAAATCTAGAGCCAGTCTGCTAGACCTTCTTGAAGACCAGTTTGGTCTTGCCTATCTCAATTGCGTCGCCGTCCGCAAGCTCTGAATGACCGAGTAAGGGTTCACCGTTCATCCTGGTTCCGTTTTTAGAGCCCAGGTCCCAGATATGGAAGACGCCGTCCTTCTCGGCGACGATGGCGTGTAATTCAGATGCGAAGGAGTCGTCCAGGCGAATGTGGCATTCTTCCCCTCTGCCGATGATGTTCTGGTCTTTGAAAATGTCAAACTTGATACCCCGTCCGTCCCCCTCCACAATCACCAGCCATGCGAAAGTGGGCTCGCCGACCGGCTTCTCCGTCGCCCCCAGGACCTTAGTGTCTGCGGAAGCCGGCGCCCGCCCGGTAGCAAACTCAAACTCCTCCTCCGGAGCCTTTCGGGTGAGGTCGTCGCCACCTTCAGATGATTTCCGCACTCCCTTATGTCTACCCTTTTTATGTTCGCCCTCCTCCGGACCCCGGGTATAAAATTCAAAGTCGTCGTCTTTCATTGCCGTCTCCTTTTATGAACCAAGCAGAAGCCTCTGAAGATTGATATCCAACCAGAAATTTACAATTATTGGAAAATATTGTCAAGGTGAAAAGAGAAGGAACATCTGCCCTGTCCCACCCCCCCGCCCCCGCCTTGGCGGGGCGGGGTGCGCTAGGATTGGAGCGCGCGGATACTGGCATACCTTTTGCCCCCTCTAAATAAACTCTCTATGCTATAATTACAAACGATAAAGGATAACCGGTTCAGGAAAGGCTGACATAAATGGAAGAATACTTCTCCCCCACCGCTCAGGAAGCCGTCCGCTTTGCCCAGGACGAAGCCCGCAGCCAGGGCTTAACCCTAATCGGCACCGAACACCTGCTTCTGGGCTGTGCCAGGGATATTAAATCTCCGGTGCGCTTGGCTCTTGAAGATGAGGGCGTAACCTTTGACGCCCTGCTCAACGAGGTAAAACGGGTCTCTGCCGGCAAGCCCAGACCGACCGGCGCCGCCCAATATATGGAGTTCTCCGCTCGGGCAAAGTCGGTCATCCGCCGGGCGGTGGACGAAGCCGGCTCCACCGGCGAAAAATATGCCGGTGTAGAGCATATATTGGTGGGCATACTGGAGGAACCGGAGTCCACCGCCAAACAGGTGCTCTCCAATCTGGGGGTGGATTTAGCCAAACTGCGCCGAGCGCTATTTATGCACGCCGGTATGGAGGATAAAGGTCGCTACGGCGCCTCCCCGGAGAGCAAAACCCCGGCATTAGACACCTTCGGACGCGACCTGACCGACCTGGCGAAAAAAGATAAGCTGGACCCGGTCATCGGTCGCCAGGAAGAGATAGAGCGGGTCATCCAGATACTCTCCCGGCGCACCAAGAACAACCCGGTGCTCATCGGCGAGCCCGGTGTGGGCAAGACCGCCATTGTGGAGGGCTTAGCCAGAAAGATTGCAGGAGGAGAAGTGCCGGAAGTAATCGCCAACCATCGAGTGATAAACATAGACCTGGCTGGTATGGTCGCCGGCACCAAGTTCCGCGGCGAGTTTGAGGAACGGCTGAAGAATCTGGTGGACGAGGTGGTCAAATCTGGCGATGTAATATTGTTTATTGATGAGCTACACACCCTGGTAGGAGCGGGAGCCGCCGAGGGGGCGATTGACGCCGCTAACATATTGAAGCCGGCGCTTGCCCGCGGCGAACTGCAAGCCATCGGCGCCACCACTTTGGACGAATATCGCAAATATATAGAAAAGGACGGCGCCCTGGAGCGCCGTTTTCAGACAGTGATGGTTGACGAACCCACGGTGGAGGAGACCATACAAATATTAAACGGCTTGCGGGAACGGTATCAAGCCCATCACCAGGTATCCATCTCCGACTCGGCTTTAGAGGCGGCGGCAACGTTCTCCGCCCGCTACATCAGCGGTCGCTACCTGCCGGACAAAGCCATAGACGCGATGGACGAAGCAGCCGCCTCGGTGCGCCTGGCTAATCTCATCATCCCCCCCGATTTGCGCGCCAAGGAGGGAGAGGTGGCTAAACTGCTTACGGAAAAGGAAGCGGCTATCAACTGCCAGGACTTCCAGACCGCCCAGCGCCTGCATGTGCAGGAGTTGGAGCTCTCCGCCAAGCTAAAACAGGTCAAAGACCAGTGGGAGAAAACCAAAGCGGAGACCGCGAAAAAAGCGGTGGTGGGCAGAGAAGATGTGGCCAAGGTCATCAGCAAATGGACCGGCATCCCCATCACCGAATTGACCGAGGAGGAGTCGGAGAAACTCCTGCATATGGAGGAATTCATCCACCAGCGGCTCATCGGCCAGAACACCGCCGTCTCTGCGGTCTGTCAGGTGGTGCGCAACGCCCGGGCCGGTCTCTCCGACCCCCGGCGACCCTCCGGCTCTTTCATCTTCCTGGGACCGACCGGCGTGGGCAAGACCGAGCTGGCGCGCTCGCTGGCTCGTTTCCTCTACGGCTCGGAGGAGGCTATGGTGCGCATGGATATGAGCGAATATATGGAAGCCTTCAATGTCTCTCGGCTGGTCGGCGCCCCGCCCGGCTATGTGGGCTACGAGGAGGGCGGACAGCTGACCGAGGCGGTGCGGCGCAAGCCCTACTCCGTGGTTCTATTGGACGAGATAGAGAAAGCCCACCCGGATGTCTTCAACCTGCTCTTGCAGGTGCTGGATGAGGGAAGGCTCACCGACAGCCACGGGCGGGTGGTGGACTTCCGCAATACTATTATCATTATGACCTCCAATATTGGCGCCGAGCTCATTCGGAAGATGAGCGAGCGCCCGGACTTCACCGAGGACCAGACCGCTTACGAGCGGATGAAAAAAGAGGTGATGGAGGAGGTGCACAATCACTTCCGCCCGGAATTCATCAATAGGGTGGACGACATCATTGTATTTACTGCGCTCTCCAAAAAAGAGATTAAACAAATAGTTGACCTCTTCTTGAAAGAGGTGGAGGAAAGGCTCGCCGACAAGAAGATAACCCTCACCGTCAGCGAGGACGCCAAAGAGCTATTGGCAAAAGAGGGCTACGACCCTACCTACGGGGCTCGCCCGCTCAAGAGGATAGTGGACAAGTTGGTGGCTAACCCCTTAGCGAATGCCATATTAGCGGGAAAGTATAAGGAAGGGGATAAGGTGCGGGTGAAAGCAAAAGAGGGGAAGGTGGAGTTTGGGTAGGGAAGACAAATAAAATCCTTTGTCTGTATCATTACGGTAAATCATCCAGTAGGGGCAACACTTGCGTTGCCCTTTTTGGGCAGGGACAAGCCCCGCCTCGCGCTAGAAAGGGAGACCCCCCCGAACCCCCCTAGAAGGGGGGAGAAGCCGGGGGAACGTGTTTCCCTCCTTTTTAAGGGGGGCTAGGGGGGATTGTGACCGCCTTCAATGTAGTAGTGGAGGCTATTCGCCTTGCAAAAGTTCCTTGCTCCCAAAAATGTAGCGGGGATTCTGAATCCCCGCTACAAAAATAATCAATCTATAATCAACGCCGCATAGGCTTCCAGCCCCTACTGTGTTGGGCGGGGGAGCTCCCCCCGAACCCCCCTAGGAAGGGGGGAGAAACCGAAGGAATGTGTTCCCCCCCTTTTTAAGGGGGGCTAGGGGGGATTGAGTAGGGGCTTAGCGCGCTAAGCCCCTACAATCCAACCCTTCCACCCCGCGAAGGCTGGGCTGGGCTTGGCAAGGATAGACCGCCTTTTTGGGCAGGGGTAAGCCCCGCCCCTACTACCCCAATCCGCCGGGCAAATCAACCCTTCAACAAAGTCGTCTTGACCCACTCGCCTCTAGTGTGTTATATTCATTTTTTACCCAATTTAAGGCGACCAATTATGCCCCATTTCGGTCTCTACTTGCACATTCCCTTCTGCTGGGCTAAGTGCGCCTATTGCGACTTCTATTCCCTCGCCGACCGGAATGATACAGATGTGCGGCGATTCGTCCTGGCTCTGCTCGCTGAAGGGAAACTATGCCGACAAAAGCTAACCATACCAGACGCGGTGGATAGTTGGTATATCGGCGGGGGAACGCCCAGCCGGCTGGGAAGTAATCTTCTGACCGAACTGGCAAATGGTATAGGTCAACTCTATCCACTGGCAGAGGGCGGCGAAGCCACTCTGGAAGTCAACCCGGAGGATGTAACCCCGGAATTGTTGGAGACTGCCAAAGAGCTGGGTTTTACTCGGCTGAGCTTGGGTGTGCAATCTATGCGACCGCAGATAT